>Ga0123353_10017586_pt1 | contig 10520 bp, 8 predicted proteins | sample TergutLab28metaG_3_FD_92763 | JGI IMG/M metagenome (GOLD analysis project Ga0123353, IMG submission 92763) | Labiotermes labralis P3 segment gut microbial communities from Petit-Saut dam, French Guiana - Lab288 P3 | ecosystem: Host-associated > Arthropoda: Insects > Digestive system > Gut ... | reverse complement strand
CGGCGGATGACGGCCTCGCTGCGGCGGCTGGGGTTTGCCGCCGTGTTCGATACCGACTTCGGCGCTGACCTCACCATCGTCGAGGAAAGCCACGAATTCCTCCAGCGCCTCGCCGGCGACGGCCCGCTGCCGATGCTCACCTCCTGCTCGCCCGGCTGGATCAACTTCATGGAGAAGTTTTACCCGCAGTTGATCCCGAACGCGTCAAGCTGCCGTTCGCCGATGGGGATGGTGTCGGCGTTGGCCAAGACGTACTACGCGAAAAAAATCGGGCGCGATCCGAAGGATATTTTCATGGTCGCGGTGATGCCCTGCACGGCGAAGAAGTTCGAGATTCGCCGCACCGAGCACACGCTGGACGGGTGGCCGCTGACCGACGCGTCGCTGACGACGCGTGAGGCGGTCTGGATGATGAAGTCGTTCGGTCTTCAGGAGCTGTGGCAGCGCGAGGAGGCGGATTTCGCGTCGGACACGGAGGCGGAGTTTGACGCTCCGCTGGGGGTCTCGACGGGCGCGGCGGACATTTTCGGCTGCACGGGCGGCGTGATGGAGGCCGCCCTGCGGACGGCGGCGGCGAAACTCAACGGGGACGACGCGCCGCTGGAGTTCACCCAGGTCCGGGCCGTCGAGGGGCTGCGGGAGGCCACCGTCACGCTGGGCGGAAAGGAACTTCGCGTCGCCGTTGCGAACGGACTGACCAACGCCCGACGCGTGCTCGACAAGGTGCTGCGAGGCCAGGAACAGTTCCACCTGATCGAACTGATGGCCTGTCCGGGCGGGTGTATCGGTGGGGGCGGCCAACCGTATCCGCCACGCGGGTTCCGCGTGCTTGATCCGCGGCTGCTGGCCCTTCGCAGCCGGGCGCTCTACGCGATCGACGGCGAGAAACCGCTCCGCCGTTCGCATGCCAACCCTGGCGTGCTGGAACTGTACCGCGATTTCCTGGGCGAAATCGGCGGACACAAGGCGCATGAATTGCTGCACACCCACTACAGCCCGCAGTTGCCGCGCGGTATTTTGAGGATGCACCATGGACAACTATAACGAGTGCGACACGACGATTTCGACCGACAATTGGCCCGCCGTTCGCGACCAGGCGCGCGGGGCCCTGGGCGAGGAACTGGCCGCGTATATCGAGCAGGCGCGGCGGCAGGCGCACAGCGAGAGCCTGCTCATCTCCGTGCTGCACCGTGTGCAGGGCCGGTTCGGGTATCTGTCGTCCCAGTGCCTGGACGCCGTCGCGCAGTTGCTCCAGGTGCCGTCCGCCACGGTGACGGGCGTGGCGACGTTTTATCACTTCTTCCGCCTGACCAAACCGGGGCTGTACAAAATTTCCATCTGTCTCGGGACGGCCTGCTACGTCAAAGGCGCCGCCGCGGTGGCTGAGCGGATCAAGCAGGAACTGGGCATCGACTACGGTCAAACCAGTCAGGACGGCACCTTCACGCTTGAGGCGGCCCGGTGTCTGGGTACATGCGGTATCGCGCCGGTCGTGATGATCGGTGACGACGTTCACGGCCAGGTCGTACCGGACCAGATTCCGCTTCTGCTCGACAAATACCGCCAGAGACCGCGGGGATAGCCTGCGAGGCGAACGCCTTCTTCGTGTCTCGACGGTAAAAAACTGCACCACCATGCCGAGGGAACGTTTTCGTTAACTGGTTAACTCGTTAACTGGTTGGTTGGCGGGGTATCACGAGTCAACCAGTTAACGATAACGTTCCCTTGATATCGCGGTGCGGGTTTACCGTCGAGCCACGCCATCTTAATCTGCCCCTCGTGTGAATTTTTCGCACAATGTTGCGGGACTCTGTTATGATATCGTAGTGTATGGATAGTGCCCTTGGGGTATTATCTGATATACGATAAGCAGGGAAACCATGATTACGCGTGAAGTTGATTATGCGATTCGGACGGTGTTGGCGTTGTCCAGGCGTGGCGCGAGTCCGTCGGCGTCCACCGTGGCGGTGGCGACGGCGGACCTGGCGAAGGAAACGGACATTCCGTTCCGGTTTTTGCGCCGGATCGTTCGCAAGCTGGTCGAGGGCGGAGTTCTCACGTCGCAGCGGGGAAACGGCGGCGGCGTGCAGTTGACGAAACCGCCCGAGGCGATTTCGCTGCTGGCGGTCATCGCGGCCGTGGACAAACGGAGCACCAAACTCAACCTCTGCACGATCACCAGCGCCAACTGTCCCCGAAGCGGAGCCTGCCTTGTCCATCAGGAGCTTCTTGCTCTGCAAAACACGCTCGAAGCCCGGCTCGACCAGATCACCATGCCCCAACTCATCCAGGCTGCGACGGAGGAGTGTTCCACATTGCAGGCCGTGACCAGCGACTAGCGACGGAACGTAGCATGGGTGTCTCGCCATGCGACTCACGGGCGGGACGCCCGTGCTGCGTTCCGAGCGTCCGTCAAAACTCCACCACGCGCCAGAACGCGTCCTTGGGTTGATGGTGTTCGTCGAACAGTAGCGGCCAATTCTTGCGGCCTTGGATCGGGAAATTGTCCAACCAGGTCGAGTCGTCCGCGCAGCCCCAGGTGGTCACGTTGGTGAGCACGCCCTTGAACTCTCGGAAGAGGGCAAACGCCCGTTCATACAGATCGGCGAGTTTGGACATCATCTCCGCGGTGGGGGCGTCGCGGCGAGTCGGTTCGTCGGACGGCAACACGTTGATATCCATTTCGGTGACGTGAATTTCCACGCCCAGTTTCGCGTAGTGTTCCAGACCTCGGCGCACGTCGTCGAGGTTGGTGTTCAAATCCCAGTGCGATTGCAGGCCGACGCCCGTGATCGGAACACCGCGGTCCCGCATCCCGCGGATCAGGGCGCAGATCCGGTCGCGCTTTTGCGGGATGTGGTCGTGGTAATCGTTGTAGAAGAGCCCCGTTCCGGGCGGCATCGCGTCGGCGGCGTAGCGGAACGCGTGGTCGATGTAATCCGGTCCGATGGCGGCCAACCACGGGCTCGGGCGGAGCACGTCGTCCCCGTCGCCGATCGCCTCGTTGACGACATCCCATTTCGGCACGTCGCGGCCAAAAAATTCCGCCATCTTATAAATGTGTTCTTTCATGCGTCCGAGCATCGTGTCGCGGTCGGCGGGTTGCGCGAGCATGTAGTCGGGCGTCTGATGGTGCCACACCAGCGTATGGCCTCGGATCGCCATGCCGTGCGCCTTGGTGAAGTCCACGATGGACCGCGCCGCCTCGGGCGTGTAGAGGCCCGGTGACGGGGTCATGTGGATCGGTTTCATATGGTTTTCGCACGTCAGGCTGTTGAAATGCGTGGTCAACAGGTCATAATGCGATTTCAGATGTGGTGGCGCGATGGCCGCCCCGATCGTGAAGTAGTCCTTGTACGCGTCCTTGAGCGTTTTCATGCAATCACCTTATTCTGAAAGGAACGACCATGCCGCACCACGCCGATCTCAACGAAACGGCCGCGGGGCTGTACCGCGATCTGGAAACCCTGACCATCATTGACGCGCACGAGCACCTGCCCACCGAGTCCGATCGACTCAAGCAGCCGGTGGACGCCCTGACCCTGTTTTCGCACTACTGCCGCGGTGACCTCGCCGCCAGCGGCCTGTCGCAGGAACGGAATAACTTCATCTTCTCCGACGCGCCGCTTGCGGAGCGATGGGCGGCGTTCAAACCGTACTACCAAAAAATCGCCAACACAGCGTACGTCCGGGCGGCCCATATCGCCATGGAAAAATTTTACGGCCAGCACGAACTGCGCGACGACAACCTCGAGACGATCACCGCCGCCATGCGCTCCGCCAACACGCCGGGACTGTACAAGCGAATACTACGGGACACCTGTCATATCGAAACCTGCCTGGTGAACGTCGACCCCTTTACGGAAAAAGACGCCGACGGGCTGCTGACACCGGTCTGCCGACTCCCTTGGTTGTCCTGGGGCGGGTCGTTCACTCAACTGCTCGAAGCCTACCGCGGCATGCTGCCGCGAGAGATCGTGTGCGTGGAGGATTTGCAGGAGGCGGTTCGGCTGTGTGTGCGGGGGATCAAGCGACATGGCGGCGTCGGGTGCAAGATGTTTGTCTTTTCGATGGGCAAGCCCGATATGGCGGTGGCGAGGAGCGTGTTCGAGACCGCCCGGCGCGACGCCGATTTCGCGAAAAATCTGCCCCATGCCAACCCCCTCACGGACGTTCTGTTCGACACCGCCTTTGACGAGATGCGAATCCAGGGCCTGGTCGCGGCGGTGCACACAGGGTACTGGGGCGACTTCCGCAAACTGAATCCCTCCGGCGTGATCGACATGGCCGATCGCCACCCCGACCTCGCTTTCGACGTGTACCATCTGGGCTACCCGTACGTGCGCGAGGCGATCCTGTTGGGCAAGACACGCGGAAACGTCTACTTGAACATGTGCTGGACGCAGATCATCTCGCCGCATTTCGCGCGCGAAGCGCTGGTCGAAATGCTGGAAGTGGTTCCCAGCCACAAGCTCATCGGGTTCGGCGGGGATTATTTCGTCGTCGAGAAGGTGTATGGCCACCTGGTTCTGGCCCGCGAGGTGATCGCGCGGGCGCTGGCCGAGAAGGTCGCCGACGGGTGGTTCTCCACGGCGTCGGCGATAGCGATGGCGAAAAAAATGTTATACGACAACCCCAAGGGATTGTATAGCCTGTGAAACGTGTTCCCCCATGGCGGCGGGATTCAAAAATTTTTTCAATAATTTTTCTTGCATGGCCTGTTCGGTATCGTTAGGTTAAATCACATTACGAGTCAACATTCCGCGCGGAGTGCGCGGAATACGGATCACAATGGACTACAGGAAAGGACGAGTTCATGTCAGTATTGACGCAGCAGGACACGATGTGGCAGACGGGCAAGGTTGAGGATTCGTATTCGTACGCTCCGACGATGGAGACGCTCGAGACCAGGTTGATGCTCAGCGCGGTGACGTTCGAAGGCAAGCATGTCTATACGGACGCCGCGGGCAGCACCGTAACCGTGACGATCAAGGGCGGCGGTTCGGGCGAACTGTTCTTCCAGGACGAGTTCGAGACGGACGACGAAGGGAATCTGGTGCTGGACGAAGAGACCGGGCTGCCCGTGGTGAACGAAATCACCAACGGCGCCAACCCGATCCTGACGGTCAACGGCGCCACCGCCAAGACCGTCGTGACGATCTCCGTCAAGGGCGCCGCCAAGGGCGCGACCACGACGCTCTACGGGCTGTCGATCAACGGCGCGGGACTCAAGGCGATCAACGCGGCCAAGGTCAACATCAGCGGATACACTGCGGTGGATGCCAATGAAGTCATGGTCCAGAGGGACACCTTCAGCCAGGTTCTTGGCGCCTACGAGTTGGATGCCGCCGGCGGTTTCGTGGATGCCGATGGCGATGGCAGCTTCATGTCCATGCGAGATTACGTGACGAATTACCTGGGCATGGCCACCTTCTCAGACGACGGTGATGGCGGCTACGATCCGGATGATTTTGGCGATTTCGTGGATGCCGATGGTGAAGGCGACTTCATGTCCATCAGCGATTACATCACGACGTACCTGGAGATGGACACCTACTCGTGGAACGCGGAGATCGTCACCGGCTACGAGCTGGACGTCGATGGTGATTTCGTGTTTGACGATGGCGACTACGTGCTCATCGAGGAGTTCGAAGGCGACATGCTCGTGGGCACGGGCGTGTTTGAACTGGAATCCGAGTTCGTCAACGCCACCGTGACGGTCGAGAACGCCGTTTCATCGAAGATCACGCTGGGCGACCTCACCTACGTGGACATGACCCTGAACGGCGCCGACGCGAAGAAGGTGACGACGCTGAAGGTCGGCACGGTGTTCGAAGCGAACATCACGGCCTTTGGCCTCCCGATGTCCCTGACGGCGACGGAATTCATCGTCGACGAGGGTTGGAACGCGGTGTACGCGAGCTACTTCACGAAGGTCACCATCACGGAATCGTTCTTCGGTGATCTGTATGCGACCGGCGCCAATGCCAAGGGCGTCTCCCTGGCCACCCTGAAGGTCGGGAAGACGTTCAATGGCAGTATCCAGAGGTACGATGTTGTGGAAGGCGATACCAAGGCCGCGGGCAGGCTGAACTCCCTGACGGCGGGCACCTTCGACTACCTCGGCATTTGGGCGGATTCTGTTGGAACGGTGTCGGCCAAGGGCTTCAAGGTCGGCAAGGAAAAATTCCTGGGCAACCTGAACATCGACGGGACGATTACCGGCGCGAATGTCACCAAGGGCAACACGCTGAATACCCTCAAGGCCACGGGCGACATCTCGGGCGAACTTTCGGTCCGCAAGGGCAACGTCGGCACGATTTCGGCCGGTCGGACATTCACCGCCGATGTCTCGCTGGGTGACTGGGTGAAGGTCGGCGTGGAAGGTGAAGGCGAGGAAGCGGTCGATGTGTTCGGCTGGGTGTATGCCGGTTCAATCAAGAGCGTGACGATGGGCGCCTTCGGTAAGGCGTTCTCCGAGCCGTGGGAAGTTTGGGATTACGAGGCTGATGCCGCTGGCGACTGGTACTGGGATGGCGAACTGGGCGATTGGGTCCAGGACGCGGATCTTGGTGATCACTCCTACGTCATGGTCGATAGCGGCGTCGACACCTGGGTCGAAGGCGGCTCAATCACGGCCGGTTCCATCGGCACGCTGACGGTCAAGGGCTTCAAGGTCGGCAAGGCCAAGACGGCCGGCGACATGCTGGGCTTCGTCATGATCAGTGGCGTGGGCGCCGCCAAGAACGCGCTGAACACCGTCAAGATCGACGGCGTGCTGACGGGCGACATCGATGTCACGGGCAACGTGGGCTCGATCACGATGGGCGACCTGTCCTACGGCAACGTCTTCATCGACGGCAAGGCGAAGTCCTTCACCATCAAGAGCAAGACCGCGCAGCTCAGCGACGAGTTCCTCCTCGGCAAGAACGTCGGCATCACGGAAGTGCGTAACAGCGCTGACCACGACGAACTGCTTCGGACCGAGGCGAACTTCGAGTTCGTGCAGGGTCGTCTGGTTGTGACGGGCGGTCTGGCCAAGCTCGTTGTGGGTAAGGCCAAGAGCTCGCTGACGGCCGAGGACAACACGCGCTACGCCAATGGCGAAAACTTCGCGGACCTCCCGCTCAACACGGTGTTCGAAGATGTTGACGATGAAGGTGACGACGAAGGCGACGACGAGGGCGGCGAAGAGTAATCCCGTCGCGAATCCTTGATTCGCTGAAAAACACGAAGAACCCAGGGAATAGGCCTTTCGCCTTCCCTGGGTTCTTTGTATTGTATGCGGCGGATCGTCAGCCACTTTCAAGGAGTTATTCCATGCCAGGCCGCCCGACCGACCATGCCAACATCGACTTGACGCAGCTCTCGCTGGACGTTCCGTTTCGGCGTGGCGGCGGGAAGATCATCTGGGAGCCCCGCATCGAGGCGTGGTACTCCGACCGCATCGCGCCGCGAAACTACTTTCCCATGCCCGAGCGATATAAGGGCCTTAGCCATCCCGATCTGTACCGCGCCCTGGGCTGCGCGCAGCGCGTGTACGACATGGGCTATGCGATCCAGGGCGCCGAGGACCCGCGGGTTCGGATCGAGAAAAACGACCTCTCGCCCACCGAGTACGAGGTGACGATTCACACGCCCGTCGGTCGGCAGTACGCGCGGTACCGCGTCAGCCCGAACAACTGGTGGCACGAACCGATCAAATGGCCCGTGGAATCGCCCGAGGAGATGCGCGTGGCCGCGTGGCGCGAACTCCATCGCACCTGGTCGTGGGACCAGGCCAAACACGAGCAGATGTGCGAGCACTGGAAAGGCCGTGGGGCGGTGAATTACTGCATCCCGCGCGCGACGACGGCGAAACTATACCTCGAGGAGATGGGCATTGAGAACACGATTTACGCCCTGATGGATTGGCCTGCCGTGTGCGAGGAGTTTTTCGAGGCGCTGGAGGAATCGCAATCCCGGCTGATCGACGTGATCAACGCCAGCCCGATCCTCCGCGTGAATTTCGGTGACAACCTGCACTCGGGCACGACGTCGCCGGAGATTTTTGCCCGGTATATTTTGCCGGTCTACCAGCGGCGGTGCGAGAAACTGCACCGCGCGGGCAAGTTCGTCTTTGCGCACTGGGACGGCAATTGTCGCGGCCTGCTGGAGTACGCCCGCGAAACGGGCCTGGACGGTATCGAGGCCATCACGCCCCTCCCGCAGGGCGACGTGACGCTGGAGGAAACCAAGGATGCCCTGGGCGACATGGTGCTGCTGGACGGCATCCCGGCCATTTACTTCGACACGCACGTCAGCGAGGAGACGCTGGCCGACTTCGCCAAACGGGTGATCGAGCTCTTCGCTCCGAACCTGTGCCTGGGAATCAGCGACGAGATGAGCGCCACCGGCGACATCGAACGCATCCGCCTGATCACGCAAGTGGTGGACGATTACAACGGGGGAAGACCAGCGACAAGTGACAAGTGACAAGCGACCAGAATGGTCAACGCCTATTGCTCTTCCATGCGGCGTTCGCGATCTTCGTCCTCGGCCGGTGCTGTCGTGGGGGCGGGCACAACGTCTATGGGGTCATCGTCATCCGCGTACGCCTCTCCATTTTTGACTTTTTCCCAGTACCGTTTTGCATAGTCGGACGAATTCTTTTCAGTCGAAAAATCTGGAACAAACGTGACGATCTCGTCCCATCCGACCACCTGGAGTTTCCTTTTTACGAACAGTTCCCCCAATACGGTCTTGGTGTGCGGGGCGTTGTATTGCCGCCCGTCACGTTCGATAAAGTAGCCGCTTCCGTATAGTTCATGGACGGACGTTTGGCCATCGTCAAAACAAAAGGCAATCACCCAGTGCCTGATCATGTCCAGCGTCTGGCCGTCCCGAAGCCCGGACCTGTAGTCAGCGTTCATCGCGTGACGGAGTTTCTCAATCGAATCTGGATCGTCGATTTTGAACTGCACGGATGACATTCCCCAGATGCTGTCGTCAAACCCGACAACCGTGTGACCACCTCCTGGGATGAACGGCGCCGGCCCTGTAGCACGGTGCTTATCCGTATTTTGTTGCTGAATAGAGAAAACAAGGAAACATGAAAGGGCGACAAAGAATACCAGCCAAAGAAATTTCGAAGTCCTGTTCATCGTATACGTTTCGTCGTTATCCCATCCTTCTGACTTTAACAACGCATCGAACTACGCAAACACGGGTCAGAAAAATCTCAAATGCCAAACGGCGACACCACACGTCTTGACGTGTGGCGTCGCCGTTTGGGATTTTCCTCTTTGGGATTTGGAGTTTGTTTCGGATTTCGTGCTTCGGATTTCGGATTTTTTATCGCGTAATCCTCGGCACTCGTCCGTTATTTGCCTTGCGCCAGGTCCTGCTTGATGAGGTACTGGGCGCTGCGTTTGATGGCCTCGGTCATGTCGGTGGCGCATTCGTCGAGTTCGACGACCAGCCAGGCCAGGCGGGCAGGATCGGCGGCGGCCACGCACGCGGGGATGTTTACCTTTCCGTCACCGACGGCCGTGTGGGGCTGATCCTTCACGAGCGAGCCGTCCTTGACGTGCAGCAGTTCCACGCGGGGTCGGCAGGCGGCGATGACGGCCGTCGGGTCGGTGTCACCGAAATGGCTCGCCCAGTAAATGTCCATCTCGCTGAACACGTCCGGCGCGGATTCGAGGAACAGGTCCATTCCAAACCGCCCGTTGTGGAGATCGACCTCCACCCAGTGATTGTGGTAGCCCACCCGCAGGCCGTGGGGTTTGAGCGCCTCGGCGGCGGCCTGGAACTCGGCGGCCGTGGCCTTGATCGCGTCCACGCTGGCGAACGCCTCGACCCATTTTCCGCTGATCAGCCGCGTGTAACCCAGCGCCTTGGCGGTGTCGATCAACTCGTTGAGGTTCTCGCGCGTCGGAACGGCGGTATGTGCGGAGCAGACCTGAAGCCCCAGGTCGTCGAGCACCTTCCGCACGGCCGCCGGCGAATGGCCGTACAGTCCCGCGAACTCCACGCCCTGATACCCAAACGACGCCACGTCCTTCAACACACCGAACAAATCCTTCTCGCCACGCTGGCGAAGGCTGTACAACTGAACACCGAGCGGTTTCTGTGCCATGTTCGTTTTCTCCTCTTTTCTGCGTTCTTTTTACCACAGAGGCACAGAGAACACAGTGAAAAAGATTCGTTCACGTCCGAAAATGTTTCGCTAGAAGCACACGGGGCTTGGTCACTCCTGCGCGCCGTTGTCTCGCAGCCATTGTTTTACTTCGTCGGTTTCCGCAACCGATATGGGCGTCCAGCCATACACATTCGCGGCATTGACGTCCGCGCCATGGTCCTTCAACCACATCATGGCCTCGATGTGGCCGTTTATGACTGTTTTGAACATCGGTGTCTGGCCGTGGATGTCCCTGGCGTTGACGTCCGTGCCGTGCTCGTTCAGCCAGTTCATGGCATCGAGGTGACCCTCACAGGCGGCCGGAAACAGCGGCGTCTGACCGTATTTGTCTTTGGCG
>Ga0123353_10017585_pt1 | contig 10520 bp, 10 predicted proteins | sample TergutLab28metaG_3_FD_92763 | JGI IMG/M metagenome (GOLD analysis project Ga0123353, IMG submission 92763) | Labiotermes labralis P3 segment gut microbial communities from Petit-Saut dam, French Guiana - Lab288 P3 | ecosystem: Host-associated > Arthropoda: Insects > Digestive system > Gut ... | reverse complement strand
ATTCCGGCGCGACCTGTTCGACCGCATCGGCCTCTACGACGAGCGCCTCACCCGCAATCAGGACAATGAGCTCAACTACCGCATCCGCAAAAGGGGCGGTAAAATCTACATGAACGAGCATATCCGCTGCACCTACTATTGCCGCAAAACGTTGGGTTCACTGATGCGCAACGGATACCAAAACGGCCACTGGAACGTGGTGACCATGTATTTGTGCCCGGGCTCCATGGGGCTGCGTCACTTCGCGCCCCTGGCCTTTGTGCTGGCTTCCATAGGTTTGCCGCTGCTGTGGCTTGCCACCGGCGTATCATTCTTTGGCAGTTTGGCGGGATTGATGTGGGGCGCGTACCTTGCCCTGGACGCCTTCTATTCGTACACCGTAGCGGAGAAGCAGGGCTGGAAGTACTTGGCCGTGCTGCCGGTGATCTACCCGGCCTTTCATTTTGCTTATGGCGTGGGCTCTTTATCTGGGTTGTGCCAGTTGCCGCGCCTCGCACGGGCGAAACGGAAGGATTAGTTACAAGTTCTAAGTTACAAGTTACGAGAGGAGGGGTACCATGGGGATGAACGATCCTCTTGTAACTTGTAACTCTAAACTTGTAACTAAAAAACTCTTACACATTTGTTGCAACTACAGCACCACCGATGTGTTTGTGCGGTTGTTTTCCGAACTGACTAAAGCCGGGGTGGATCAGCGGGTGTACGTGCCGGAAAAGCTTGCTTGCCGCATGGGGCGCAATCTGCCGCAGGATGGGTTGTATCCGGTGCATTACAGCCGGATCGTGCGCCCGTGGGATCCCTTGCTCTACTACACCAAGGCGCGACGTGCCGCTCCCGACGCAGCGCGTGTTTGTGATTTGGCGAATACGCCCTTGATCCACGCCCACACCCTGTTTACCGACGGCGGCATCGCCTACCGGCTCCACAAGCAATATGGGATCCCGTTTGTGGTGAGCGTTCGCTATACCGACCTGGAGTACTTCTATCGCTACATGCCCCACCTGCATGGGCATGCATTGCGGATACTGCAAGCCGCACAGCGAGTGGTGTTTCTTTCCCCGGCCTACAAACAACGGTTGTTGGAGCGTTACGTGCCCGCGCCTATGCGCGATACACTGCAAGCGAAGTGCGCGGTGATCCCCAACGGCATCAGCCCGGAATGGTTTGAAGGGGCGTCTCCACGCTCCTGGGAGCCGGGCCAGCCGCTGGTGGTGGGTTTTGCGGGCAATTTGGACAAGCGGAAACAACCGCTGCTTGCCGCCGACGCCGTGCAGGCGCTGCAAGAGAGGATGCCCGATGCTTCCGTGTCGCTGCGCATGGCCGGTTGCGGCCCTCTGGAAGGGACGCTGCGTTCCCATTCTGGCCCGGTGACGCTGGTGGGCCGGCTGGAGGGTTCGCAAGCGATGCGCGATTTTTACGATGATTGCCACCTGTTCCTGCTGCCCTCCAAGGCCGAGACCTTTGGCATGGTGTATTTGGAAGCCATGAGCCGGGGCCTGCCGGTGCTGTACACCAGTGGCCAGGGTTTTGACGGCCAATTCCCCGAGGGCCAGGTTGGGTTTGCAGTGAAACCCAACGATCCGGCTGACATTGCTCGTGCCGCTCTGGCTGCACTGTATCAGTACGAGGAGCGCAGCGCCCGGTGCATCGAGCTGGCGGCGACCCTGCAATCCCACATGATTGCAGGCCGCATGGCGGAATTGTACCGCGCTGTGGGCGAGGAGGTGGCGTATGACGGATAAGCCCCTCCGCATCCTCATCCTCATCCACCGGCTGATCGACAACAGCCCGTACTGCTTTTATGTGCACGAGCAGGCCCGTGCCCTCCGGGATCTGGGGCACGAGGTGGCCGTGATCGCGCCGGTGGGCGTGCTGCCCGGCCAGCGCCTGTTGCGCCCCGCCGCCCATGCCGTTATCCGTTCTACGCCGGATCAAGCCGAGGTGGACGGCATCCCGGTGACGTATCCGCGCTACATCACCTTGGGCGATCCCGGTGAGCGGTTGCTGGGCGGGCGTCTCCTGGCCCAAGCGGCATTGCCTATTGCCAAGGCATTACACAGGAAAACCCCCTTTGATATCCTCCATGCCCACATGCTGCCCATCGAGGGCCACGCCGGGCTGCTCATCGGCAAAGCCCTGGGTATCCCCACGGCGCTTACCGTACACGGCACCGATGTGTTGCGTTATTTCCGCCTGGGAGAGATGCCTTGGCCCCGCAACCGTTCCATCGCAAACAACGTATCGGTGCTGATGGCGGTATCCGGCATGCTGGCCGGGCGCGTGGCCCCTTATCGGCGCGATCCGGTGGAGGTGGTGCACAACGGCGTGGATGTATCGCTGATTCCCGCCAAGACAAACAACCGGCGGCGGGCGGTGATCACCGGCGGCGCCCTCAAGGCGCGCAAATGCATGCACACCACGTTGGACGCCTTCAGCGCGCTGGCCGCTGCGTATCCCGACGCCACCCTCACCATCTTTGGAGAGGGGCCGGACCGCCCTTCGTTGGAGACCAAAATCGATGAGCGCGGGCTGCAAGGCCGGGTGACCCTCACCGGGGCGATCCCCCACAAGGAGGCGCTGGCGCTCATGGCCCAGAGCGATCTGTTCGTGATGCCTAGCTATGCCGAAGGATTCGGCGTGGTGTATATCGAGGCTATGGCTGCCGGGTGCGTGGCGGTGGGCGGCGAGGGCGAGGGCATCGCCGATGTGATCCGCCACGGAGAAAACGGGTATCTGGTACCTGCCGATGATACACAGGCGCTGATTCCCCGGCTTCGTGAGCTGTTTGAAGGCGGGGGAGAGATAGAGGCGGCCCGCCTGCGCGGCATGGAAACCGCCCGGGCCCTTACTTGGCGGCGCAATGCCCAGCACTGTGTGGAACTATACAGGCGGGCACTAACGGCAACGGAATCCCCCCGCCACTGCGGTGGCCCTCCCCCCTTTAACAAGGGGGGCTAAGGTGGAATGGCCAGCTTTTGTGTGCAGCCCCTGCCTCCCTTGCTAAAGGGAGGGGGACCGCGTGAGCGGTGGGGGGATTCCGTCACTTAGAAAGGAAGTCTGATCATGCGCGAACCCAAATCTTCCGGCGACCCTGTCCTCAATCCCTCGGGCCTGCTGCGGGTGTTCGACAAGATCACCGGCGTGTTCGTGGATCTGTTTGATCCCCGGCTGCTGCTCCCTGCGGTCACCGCCCTGTTTGCCTACGCCGTGTATTTTGTCCACCGCAAATTTCCGGGCCGCTGGATGGAGTACATCGCCCTGGGGTTGGTGTTGGTGGCCTTTGTGGCGCTCACCGCCCGCACGCCTGGGTTTGTGTACCGGGTGCGCTGGCACAAGGGCATGGCGGCCCTGTGGTTTGCCCTGCACCTGTGCATGCTGGTGTCCGGCTTCTTTAATGAGAACTGGCTGCCCGAGGCTACCGCGCTGCTGCTGGCCTACCCCTTTCTATTTGCCATCATCTCCGCCAGGGACGATACCTCCACCCTCTACGCCGTAACCCGTGGCGTGGTGCTGGCCACCATGCCGTTCCTGCTGTGGTCGTTTGCCACCGTACCTTTTGTATTGAGCCTGTCGGCAGGGTACGCCGGTGTGTTTTACAATCAAAACGGATTTGCCATGTGCGCGGGGCTGATGAGCGTGTGCGCCTTACTTTTGTGTTACGCTGACTGGCAGCAGGGGCGGCGCAAGCTAGCGGCGGCTTACGGGTTGGTGAGCCTGCTGGGCGCTTTCGCCGTATTGCTGAGCACCTCGCGCTCGGTGGCGGTGGGTTACCTGGGCGTGCTGCTGATGCTGGCAGGCTGCGTGCTGCTGCGCCGCGCGCGCCGCCCATGGCTGGTGATCGCCGGGATGCTCTGCGTGTGCATCGCCGCATCGGGCGTGCTGGGTTACGTCACCTGGCAAAAGGCCTACAGCAGTGCGGTGGAAGATTGGAAATGGGCGGTCTATATCGATGAGCACACCAACGAGGGTATGGATCCCTTGGTAAAACATCCCGACGAATGGACCTTAACGCTGGACAACATAAGCTCTATGCGCGTATCCTTATGGCGCGCCGTGTTCGCAAACCTCACCTGGAACGGCCATCAGCAAGGGCATATCGTGGAGTGGATGAAGGCAAACAACTACGAGTTGCTTCCCCGCAACGCCCACAATGCCTTTGTGCAGGTGACGTACAGTAACGGCTGGCCCGCCGGGTTGCTGTTTGCACTGTACGTGGCGTTTTCCGCCTACCGGGCGTGGCTGTACTACTGGCGGCGCAGGCATGCCCAGGTGATGGCCATCGCGCCGCTGCTGATCACCACGCTGTTTATATTGCAAGGCATGTTTGAATCTATTTACTCGCCCTTTTCGCCGGTGTGCTGCGCCTACCTGTTGACCCAGGGCGTGCTGTGGCGAAAAAGTCTTGAGTTGCCCTGCTCAGAGGTTCCCGTATGACGCCTCGTTTGAGCGTGGTGGCGCCCGCCTACAACGCCGCCGATACGTTGGGGTATTGCCTGGATTCGCTGCTTGCGCAAGAGATGCGTGACATGGAGGTGCTGGTGGTGGATGATGGTTCTACCGATAGCACCCTTGCTCTTGCCGAAGCTTATGCCGCCAAAGACGCCCGTGTGCGGGTATTCGGTTTTGCCCGCAACCGTGGGGTGTCCGAAGCGCGCAATCACGGGCTGGAGCAAGCCCGGGGCGCGTACATCGGCTTTTGCGATGCCGACGACTGGGTAGCGCCGGGCATGTTCGCCGCCCTGCTCCGCGCTGTTGAGGACAACGACGCCCAAGTGAGCTTTTGCGCGGTAATCAAGGAGTATCCCAGCGGGCCGGTGGAGGTTTCCCTGCCCTGGCCCGATGGAACCGTGCTGGATATCGCCGCGATTCGAAACGATCTGGCGCCCCGCATGGTAGCCCTGGATTTCGACGGAGAAGCCCTGCCCCTAAGTGGTTACACGCCGCGTAACCTGTTTGCCCGCGAGGTGCTGGAGGGCGTGAGTTTTCGGGCCGACATTCATTATGCCGAGGATCTGCTGTTTATTATGGAAGCGCTGCTACGGGCACGCCGGGCCGTTGTGGTGGGCGCGCCCCTGTACCATTACCGCTTTCACGGGGGTTCCACCACCCAGCGCTACAGCCCCCATGTGCCCGCCTCGCAGTACGCCAGCCAGGCTGCGCTGACCCAACTGTTTGCCCGGCATGGCCTCGCCGGTGCGCTGGCTCACCGGATGGCAATCCGGGCGCGGCGCAATGTGCTCACGGCGGTGGTCAACCTGTGTTTGGCCGGGAACCCTTATCGGGCTTTTCGCCGGGTGGGGGTGATCCGGGAGCTGCTGCGCTCCCCGGAGGCGCGGGCTGCGTTTCGGGGCGTGGGGCTGGGGGCGCTGGCGCGCAGGGAACCCAAGCAGGCGCTGAAGTACGCGCTGATCCGCCTGCGATGGGCGACGCCTCTGATGCTGCTGTATTCGTATGTGTACAAGTCGCGGTAACGCGGGGACGCAGGAGGGAGCAGGGGGGATTTCGATTTCCCCCCTTAACTCCCCCCTGCACCCCCCATATCCCCCCTAACCGACCAGGGCTTCGGCCCTGGACCCAGGAAGGAGGCACATGTCCATCAAAAAAAAGTTTTCATCTTTACCCGCCGATCAAGACGCCGCCATTGCCGAAGTGGAGGCGATCCTGCGGCACAAGCGCTGGCAGATGCCCTTTAAGCGGGGGTTGGACATCGTCGCTTCGGCCTTTGGCCTGCTGATACTCACGCCGGTGTTTTTAGGTGTCGCCCTGGCCATCAAGCTGGACGACGGCGGGCCGGTGTTTTACCGGCAGCTTCGGGTGGGGCGCAATGGAAAGCCCTTTTCTATCCTTAAGTTTCGCACCATGGTTCAAAATGCCGACCGGGCCGGCCTGCCCCTCACCGTGGGCGCCGATCCCCGTGTCACAAAGGTGGGGCAGCTATTGCGCAGAACCAAGTTGGATGAGCTGGCCCAGTTGATGAACGTGCTGCGGGGGGAGATGAGCCTGGTGGGCCCCCGGCCCGAGGTTCTCCGATATGTCGACATGTACGACCCGCTGCAACGGATGGCGCTGCGCCTGCGTCCCGGCGTCACCGATCCCGCCTCCATCCGCTACCGGGACGAAAACGCGCTGCTGGGTTCCGCCGCCGATCCGGAGCGGGCTTATATCGATACGGTGATGCCCGCCAAGCTGGCGATCAACATCGAGTACCTGCGTGGGTTTTCGGTGTGGAAGGACTGCGGGATACTGTTGTCGACTGTGTTTCATTTGGGCAAGGATGCGGTAAAATAAACGGACCAAGGGAGGCGCTCTCATGCCGGTATACGGCCAGTTTTCCGATTCTTACGCCCCGATCATGGACGGCGTAGCCAACGTGGTGCAGAATTACGCCCGGCATTTGAGCGTGATGGGGCACCGCACGGTGGTGGTGGCGCCTAAGGTGCCCGATTATGCCGACACCGATCCCTTTGAGATCGTGCGCATGCAATCCATGGTGGTGCCGCCCAAAAAGCCGTACCGCTTACAGATGCCCGTATTTTCACCGGTGAGCCGCAGGCGATTGGATAAGGTGCCCTTTGACCTGATACATACCCATTCCTCCATGGTGGCCGGGGCGGAAGCGGTGCGGGTGGCGCGGCGGCACGGCATTCCGCTGGTAACTACCTTCCACAGCAAACTGCGGGACGACTTTGCCCAGGTGTTCCGCTACGATTGGCTTTGCGACGCCATCCTGCAAAGTTTCATGCGCATCTACGAGAAGGCCGACGTGGTGTGGACGGTGAATCAATCCACCCTGCAAACCCTGCGGGATTATGGTTACCAGGGGCGGGTGGACATCATTCCCAACGGCTGCGATATGGTAGGCGCGCAACAAGACGCTGCCGAGGCCGCCGCCTTTACCCAGGCCCTATGCGGCTTGCCCCCCGATGTGCCCGCCCTGCTATTTGTGGGCCAGATGGCACTGGTAAAAAACCCCACACTTGTGGTATCCGCCTGCGCGGAGGCGATCCGCGCCGGCAGCCCCTGCCATCTGCTGATGGTTGGCGAAGGCCCCTCCCAGCAGGCGCTGAAGGATCAGGCGGTCCAGCTGGGCATCGGTAACCGGGTGCATTTCCTGGGGGTGATCCGCGACCGTGAGATGCTGGCCCGGCTCTATACCCGTGCCAATCTGTTCGTATTCCCCTCCCTGTACGACAACGCCCCCTTGGTGGTGCGGGAAGCGGCCGCCATGGGATGCCCCGCGTTGCTGCTGCGCCACGGCAACGCCGCCGAGGGCATCGGGGATGGCGACAATGGCTTCCTAGCCGACAGCGCTGAGCTAATGCCCTTTTCCCAGCGGCTGATCCAGCTGCTCGGCCAACCCGAGCTGCTGAGCGAAGTGGGCGCCCGTGCCCGGGAGACCCTGGCCTTCAGTTGGGAGAGCGTGGTGCGGGACGTGGCCGACCGGTATCAGGAGATACTGCGCGAGTACGTTGCCCAGCCCACCCGAAGGCGGCGCTCCCAGAGATAAGGGAATGCAAGCAATTGTAGGGCGCGGCGACCCGACGCGCCGCCGCATTGCGTTAACACGCGGAAATGTGAGCGAATCACGGCGCGTCGGGTCGCCGCGCCCTACACTAGATTCGTTTTGGCAATTTTATTGCAGGATAACCAATCCTCCGAAAGCCCAAAATGCCTCCCGTAATCAGTATCGGGAGGTCGTTTTTTTGATGCAAGCGGCGCAGTTAGCGTGCTGGGGATGGCTGGGCGGTGCGGCGCTGTGGGCCACACGACGGGGCAAAATCCCGGCGCGGGCCGCCCGCTTGACGGCGCTGGCGCTGCTGGCGGCCTGCATGGCCACCACCATCACCCTCACCATACTGGACAACAAAGATCTGCTGCGCACCCTGCTTCCACTGCACCTGTGCAGCCTTTCGGCGTTTTTGACTCTGTTCCTATTGGCCACAGGTAATACGGCTTGTTTTCATTTTTGCTGGTACCTGGGTATGCCCGGCGCGGCGCTGGCGCTGATTTTCCCGGCGGTGGAGCCCTCCAGCTGGCCCAACCTGATGGGCGCCGCCTTTATGCTCACCCACGCGCTGGTGGCCTTTACACCGCTGCTGCTCTGCGCCCAAGGCCACAGGCCTTCGCCTCAGGCTGCGGGAGGCGTGCTGCTGGCGGGGGCCGGGTTTTTTGCCCTCACTTTTTGTATCAACAAGTTGATCAACGCCAACTATATGTTTTTGCTCAAAGCCCCGCCCGGCACGCCGCTGGCGTGGATGGAGAGCTTGGGGCGGGCGGGGTACTTCGCTTGCCTGGCGTTTTTTGCGGTGCTTACGGTGTGGGTTATGCGGGCGGTTGCGCGGAAGGTCGCCCAAGGGTAGGGCGACCACACAGGGTCGCCCCTACAGGGACGGCTCACCAAACAGGCTTTGCTGCAAGACGATCCCGTGCTTAGGCTCCACCGAGACGCCGGGCGGCGGCGCTATCGATCCCAACACTTCTTTGGCCTTGGCTTGGGCCGAGGGCAGGGGCGGCACACCGCGGGCCGACACGGCTTCCGGGTGCACCCAGGTGGCGCGCTCTAGTAACTGCTGCCAGGCGTCGCCGTTGGCCAGCCAAGGTTCCACCTCGGCATCGCGTAATAGCACGGGCATGCGGTCGTGATAAGCGGCCACCACCGGATCCGCCGGTGCGGTAAGGATCACAAAACGCTCCACCTCGCCTCCCCCCGCGGTTTGGAAGCTGGTGTAGGCCCCGGCCATCCACATGCGCTCCTGTTCGGGGATGCGAAACAGATACGGGTCTTTGCTTTTCGAGCTGGAGTTGTGCCGCCACTCAAAGAAACCTAGGGCGGGCACGGCGATGCGGCGTTGGCGCATGGCTACCCGGAAAAGGCCCTTTGTTCTGGCGGTCTCTGCCCGGGCGTTGATGGTGAGGCCCAAGCTGCGGGGATTGGGAAACCCCCAGGTCATCCACCGCATGCCGGGCTCCCCTTGTACCCGGACGGGGGCCCGCTGGTTGGGCCGCACCTCGCCCCCGCTTTGGGACCGGATGGTCTCGGCTTCGGGTTCGCCGATCAGCCCAAAGGCTTCCGCCAGCCAGGCCGCGTATGCCCGCGAGATCAACCCTTCGTCGTCAAACAGGGCAAACCGGCCGCACATGGCTCATTCCTCCCCCAGCATCTGCATCAGATGCGCATAGAACGCATTAGCCGTGGATGGCCAGCGTTGGCAAAAGCGGCTGGCCTGTTCGCGGGTGGGCAGGCTCACCCGCACGTCCAGCAGGGGCAACTCACCCTCCAGCAACTGCAGGCGCGCCACGTGCTCGCCGGAGGGCGTGGTTTCCATGCCGGCCAACACCTGCTTTTCTTGGCGGAAGCGCCGCTTCCAATCGGTTGCGGTGTCGTTGATCCGGGTGATCCGGGAGTGGGGTATGCGGCTTTGGAACAGCTCCAGCGTCTCGTAACCCTTAGCCGAGGGCGCGTAAAGCGCGCCCAGTGCGTGGGGCACCTCGCGCAGCAGGCCCATATCGCCGAGTTCCGCGACGGACAGGCGCAGCGCCATATAGTCCATCAGCTCGTTTTCCACCATAAAGTGCAGCAGCTGATCCGCCGTGGTCAGGCCCAGCCGGTCCAGCGCATAGAGGATCACCAGCTTTTGTTCGGTCATCGACGGTTTGCGTGCCGGCATTTTTGCCCTCCGAATTAGGAAAAGACGGATAAGGAAAAGACGCTGCCAAAACAGCGTCGGTTGTGTTTGGGAAACGGGCGCCTCATACGATAAAGGACTTGATGTCGGCCAACAGGTCGGCGCAGTCGTCGGCGTAGATTTCCATGGCGATGGGTTTGGCCAGATCCAGGCTCAATATGCCCAGGATCGACTTGGCGTCCACCACGTAGCGCCCCGCACGCAGATCAATATCGTAGGGGTACTTGTTGACGACATTGACAAACGCCTTTACGTTTTCAGCCAGGGGCAATTTGATGTTGACGGTTTTCATTGCGTTTACCTCCTCTCCTAGCTGGGGGTATTATACCGCATAAGCGTTGGAAAAACAAGGCCAAAAAGCAAGCCGCTTTTTCTTGACCACAGCAGGTTTTCTCTTTATGATATACACATCAAACAGAAGGAGGCGTTTCCATGCACATCGGCGCGCAGCTTTTCACCGTGCGGGACTTTACCCAAACCCCGGAGGATCTGGCGGTCACCCTCCAAAAGGTGGCGGACATCGGCTACAAGTACGTACACTGCTCCAGGCTGGGGCCCATTGATCCCCATCAACTGCGCGGCCTGCTGGACGCCAACGGGCTCACCTGCACAATCACCCACACCGATCCGGAGCGTATACTGCGGGATGTGGACGGGGTGATCGCCGAGCACAAGGTCATCGGCTGCCAGGACGTGGGCATGGGTATGATGCCCGAGCGCTACCGGGGTACGCTGGAGGGCCTGCGCGGGCTGATCGCGGCGTATCGCCCGGTGGTGCGGCGCATACTGGACGCGGGCTTGCGCTTCCACTATCACAACCACGATATCGAGTTT
>Ga0123353_10017582_pt1 | contig 10521 bp, 5 predicted proteins | sample TergutLab28metaG_3_FD_92763 | JGI IMG/M metagenome (GOLD analysis project Ga0123353, IMG submission 92763) | Labiotermes labralis P3 segment gut microbial communities from Petit-Saut dam, French Guiana - Lab288 P3 | ecosystem: Host-associated > Arthropoda: Insects > Digestive system > Gut ... | reverse complement strand
TTCCTAAGTTTACCGTGCTGCTGTAGTCCAGATGCCGCTGTACTTTCTGCATATAAAATCCACAACACTTATTACTAATTCGGTTTGATGTGTTTATGAATAACCGGCAGGCAATCCGACAGAAAATGTTCTACGTTGTCGTTGTCGACATCTTCATGCGCCTGAACCTGAAGTTTATAAACATAACGAAACTGCTGAAATAGAGTTCGCGGGTCTTTAGAAGCAACCCATTCATTTCCTGAACTGACCGCATAATAGAAGGCGATTTTTCCGCCTCTGATGGACTGATTGACAAAACGAACTTTCCAGAAGGTATCGTCCGTTGCCCCTGAACCGGAATAATCCGCAATAGGAAAACTCACTTTTTTCGGCGTATCTTCTTTTTTGAAATCACGTCCGCCGAAACAAATCTCCGGCGTATGAACAACAATTAAACCGGTTGGACCTACCATCAGCATCAGATTGACATCCGCTCCATTTTTTTCGTTTTTGTACACACGGATAATATAACTGTTTTCAATTTGCAGCATTGAAACTTCCGCCTTACTGATAACACCGTCGTCCTTCGGGTCTGATTTCCAGTCGCCGATAGTCCGCGGCAATTCCTTAAGAAGAGCTTGTGACTCTTCCAGCCCTTTAAATCGGCTCCAGCGTCCGGTCAGGTTAGCGCAGACCATAGTTACCGAAAACATCGCCGCCGCAACAAGAACGATGCCGACAATCAAAGGAGTATTCTTATGCCGTCTATGAAAAGCCATTGTGTACCTTATATTCTATATTGTAAATTGTTTTCAAATGATGTTCGGCACTTTTCGCTTCATTTATTCAATGGGAGTCCCGTATTTCATCTTGAGAGAATCAAAAATCTTCTGGTTTTCTTTGGAAAGTGTCGAATTCTCCAGAAACGGTCTGGTTTTCGCAAACCAGTTAGATGCAGAATCTTTTCTCCCGTCTAAATCCAGTGCGTGAGCCAAGTGCAGCATATAAATCGGTCCTTGACATGAAAGTGTCACCGCCCGCTCCAAGATGGGAATTGCTTCGTCCGGTCTGTCGGCATTTATGTAAATCAAGCCCTTGGTATCCAGCAGAGTTACGTTGTCAACCCGTATTTCCAACGCTTTGTTCACAATATCGAGTGCTTCGTCGTGCTGTCCCTTTACTGCCGACAGCAGATAAGCGATATTGTTTTGGAAGGGCAGGTTGTCGGGGTCTTTTTCCAAGCCCTTTCGATATAAATCAATGGCGTGTTCCGGCTTTCCGCGTCTAACCCAATAATCGGCAAGCGGTCTCAATGTATCGGCAGATTCCGGCTTTTGCGGTGCCTTATCAATATCTTCGAGACGAATATCGAAAAATATCTCCATTTTGCCGGACATATTCCCCGGTATCTGCACGGAACCAATATCCGTGAGTTTATCCCAGCGGACATAATAACCGCCTTTTACCGGCGTTATCTTCGGCGGCGACGGCTTGTTGTTCTCTGTGTTTTCCTTTACGCTTTCGCTTGTCGTTTCCGGTTGCAGCGCAGAATTTTCTATCGGCTTTGCCGGAGCATCCGCTTCCTGTGCAGAAAGCAGTACCCCAAAGAAAAAGAAACACCCGACGGATAAGAATATATTTATCACACACTTTTTCATGACTCACTCCTTCTACAAAACTCGTTAAGTTTGATGTTTGTTGTAATACTGTTTTATGTTACGCCGTTACAGCGTAATTCTGCTGGATTTATCATTCAATTTCCGTTTCATCATCTTCCGGCGGGAAAATCTCGATGCTATCCGGATTAGGAATTTCCGAATTTTCCGGGAAACGCAGCAGCATACTGTTAACACTCCGCGGCTTATCGAAGTCGATGTGATGCGTTTTTTCATCGGTCTTTTCAATATCTGTACTCAGCACCGGCCGTTCGCCGTTTTCTATCCGCAGCATTAGTTTATCTATACGCTGGAAAACCGCTTCGGAAGGTGTGACCTCCGAAAACAAAACCAGAATCGACGGAATAAGCGTAGGCATTGACGACGGCATCCGGTCAATCTCATCGAGAATCAAATTGAAACCTTCATCGACTTTTTTCGCTTTTGCCAATGCGACCGCAAGCGGATAAACATAAGCACCGCCGCGTTTTGACACTTCCCGTAAATGCCGCATTGCGCTGTCAATTAAATCGGCATCAAGGAACAACTTACCGAAAGCAATCTGCAAACTGAAAATTAAGTCCGGTTTTTCCCGCCGTCCTTCTGCCAGTACAATACATTGGCGGGCAATCTGGTCAGCACTTTGCGGGTCGCTTTCGAGGGACTCACTGACTTGGTCGTACATTCGCTGATACGGCTGCGGGAAACGCCCAACACCCACACCTTCAAGACGAACGTTACGTATCATCGCTTCGCGGCGCAATTTTTTGATGTCATCCAGCCGTCCTGCTTCTTCACAGAGAACAAGCAGCCGATTCCAGACCGCCGGCTGAATGTTGCCGCAACGGATTGCCGTCTGATACGCCTCAATGATTTTATCTCTCGCTTTCGGGTCTTCCGGTTTTCCTTTTATGAATTGTTCTTCAATTCTTGCCCGCAGCAGGTACGCCATATCCCAGTTGGAATCAAGAGCAATAATTTCTTCCAGAATTTTCCTTGCGCTGTCATAGTCCGGTTCCTGTTGGGCTAGAACATAACGTGCTTTTATGTACCGCCACATTGTTCCAAAATCGGGTGCGCCTTCCATTTGTTCAAGACGTTCCTGCGCTGCCTTTGCCTGCTGAAGGTCGTTTCTGTCTATTGCTATGTTGGCAAGCAGAAAAAATGCCTGCGGTTTTAGCATATCGGGACTTTGGTCAAACGTTGACTTAAGTTGTGAATAAACCTTATCCATCGAATCAACGGTATCGTCTTTCAGGTCTTTCATTAACAAAATGAACCGCTGTTTTTGTTCAGGCGTTAAGACCGCACTTGCCATCGCTTCTTCCGCGGCTGCAACTGCACTGTCCCGGTCATTGCGGCGCAGAGCATCGTTAATCAATTCGTTGAAGTAAGCCGGTTCGCCGTCTGGCAATTCACGCATTTTTTGAAGTATCCGGTCAAAGTCGGAGATACGCGCCATCGAACTGTAAATACCGGCTAATTCCGAAAGAAAAGCCAAGTCGTCCGAATATACTTTTCGTTTCTCATCGGGATTATCACCTTCGCGGAGCGGGAATTCCTTGCTTTCCAGCGCATTAAATTTTCTCGCAGCGTCCTGCGATGCTTTGAACATCCGTTCAGGGTCGTTGGATAAATTTTCCTTCGCCAACTGTATGTGAATGATACGTATGTCAACCAGCCATGGATTGGGAATCTCACCAGCATACTCTGCCAGATAAGCCAGTTCCTTTTCGACATTATCGAGGTCAACCAAAGAAGGCAGCCGGCGGGGAATCTGTTCAAGATATAAACTCTGCACATACTGATAGCGCAGCGTTATATCATTCGGGGAGTATTTCAGGACATCGCCGAGAATAGCAACTGCCTGTTCCGGCAAATGCAACTGTTGATAAGCATTCGATGCCAGCAATGCCGCATTTTTTCGATATTTATCGAAACGCATCGCCAATCCAAAGAAATCAGCGGCTTTGCTCCATTTCGATTGTTCCGCCATCAGCCGTCCGGCAAGAATCAAAGAGTCGCCCAGCAGGTGATAATAAATGCTGTTTTCGTCAACGATAAAGTCGTACGGGGTCTTGCCGAAGTTATTGAGGCGTTTTTCAAGAAGTTGCGTCGTCTCGCTTGTTTTTCTTTGAGCGATAGAATAGAACTTCTGCGATTCTGTTGTCTGACCGGCAGCACGCGCTGCCTCCGCCTTTGCGGTTGCTTCCGCCGCTTCTGCCGCACTCTGCCGGGCTGTCAAAAGCATTGCCAAGTTCTGAATCTGACGAACAAATTCCTGCGATGTCGAAATTTGCATTTCCTGAGCATATTTATGCAAATGATTGATGTTCTCTTCCGCCTTTTCAAATTTTTTCTGCTCGATCAAAGCGATAATCAAACGTCCTACCAATTCCGGATTCACAATCGGCAGATTTTTCTGAACGCCTTCTTCCCAAATCTTGATTGCGTCATCGATTCTGCCGTCAGCCGCATAAATCTGACCGAGTTGCAGGTATCCGGCTGTCACACTGGGATTTTTCTCTATACAGTCCTTGAGGTATTTTTCGGCAAGTTTCTTTTTCGACTCGGAAAGTTCTTTATTGCCGTTTCTTGCCGCAATGGCTGACTGTGCAAAGGAAATCGAACCGGCGAGAATCAAACCCTCCGGATTGCTGGGGGCTATTTTCAGAATGGCTTCTATATCGGGGTCGAGTTGAACAGGGTCATCAACCGGATTGAGGTATAGTTTCTTAAAACCGTAGCGCACCAGATAGGCACGGACTTCCTGCGGGTTTCGACTCACCATATCATTGATGATTGCCATTGCTTTCACAAGCCGCTCTTTTTCCGGCATATCCAAAATTGCTTGCGAAGAACACTGCCGCAACTCTTCACGACGGCTGACTTCCGCAAGATATTGGGCGTAGCGGTTGGCGATGTCCACGTTTTCCGGTCTCATTTGTAAAACCTTGTCCAGAAGGGCATCCAGCGTCGGAGGCAGATTTAACTGTCCGCCTATTTGGTCGTACTTGATGGACTGCTGCAAACGCGCCAGCACCGCTAGAGTAACATAACGCCACGATTCGTAATTTTCACGACCGTTGCGTGCATCAATCTGAAAAACCGTCTTTGCTCTATCAAGAACACCGGGGAAGTTGCGCTGTTCCCATTCGAGTTCCAACAGCCGCAGTTGATATGGAAAAGCGTCATCTTCGGCAGTAATCGCTTGTATCAGCCGCTTGCAGTTATCCATAATCATCACACGGCGGTTATGCAGCAGACGCGGTATACTGCTTTCATCTTCAAGCAGCGATTCGTTCAATTCGTATAAGATGGTCAGAAGTTTGACGTTTGCCTCCTGTCCGGGCCTGTCGACGTAACCCTTCAAAAGATTTGCCGCGTCATGCCGTTTTTTGTACGAATCACGGAGCAGTGCCGCTATGTCTTCCTTTTTTCCGCCGGCAGCAGTTAACTCATCTGCCTTTTTCTTTGAGGTGTCGGCTTCGTCACGCATACGTTTGACAACGCCCAAAATATCTTGGGAAAAATTTAAAGAGCGGTGATAGTAGATTCCGCCGATACAGACACCGATAGCGATAAAGAACAGCAAGCCGCCGATAAGCCATTTCCACGAAACCACATATTCCGACAATTTATGCGGACCGCCGGCAGCGGACTGCTCTTGTTCTCTTTCTTCTTCCAGATAGTTATTTTCGTTTTGCTCTTCAGTTTTCATTGTTATGATATTATTTTCAAGTGATAAAATATCCCATAAATAAAACCTATTTAATCATCAATTACACAGATTGTACACAACTATTTGGAAATTACAATTCCGTAATTGAGATTCATAAAAATGTCTTAACCTTTTATTCCGAATACTGCAAAAGGTGCGACAATCGGATTTGTTCGAGTTTGTCGGCAAAACCGCCATCTCTGCCCGCCGTCTGGTAATGCGGAATATCCTTGACGACAATCCCGTCAACATGACTTCCGGTTCTAATCAGTTTCCGGTACACGTCTTCCATTGCCGCTAATACGGTTTCGCCCTGCCGTACACAGAGCAGTGTGGAATCACAACTAGCCGACATCATCAGCGACTCTGCCGCATGAGAAACCGGCGGTACGACCGTCAGTATCAAAGAATAATTCTTCAATGCCCGCAGTAATTCATGAAAACGTCCGTCGCCAAGCAACTCATAAGGCGACATATCCAAATTACCGGCAGAAAGCAAGTGCAAATTCGGTTCATTTTCGTTGAGTACAACTGCTTCGCCGAAGCCGTTGCGGAACGATAACACGTCGGCTAGTCCTATCCCCGGTTCGTCATTGCCGAACAAGGTGTGAAGGTGACCGACACGCATATCACCGTCTATTAAAAGTACGGGACCGCTTTTCATCTGCGACATCGCTATCGCAATCTGAATGGCTAAGAACGTCTTACCGTCATCGCCTGCAACGCTTGCAATCGCAATAGTTCGGCAACTTCGGAACGGGTCGGACAAGAGGAGGTGCGTACACCAACTATTGACGCTTTCTCTGTATCGGGCAAGCCGCCTTCGGAAACTTGTCCCGCGAACCCAGGCAACCGGCGGCTCCAAAATCTCACCAAGGGCGACATCAGAAAGTGAACGCCGGATTTGTGAAATGTGATATAACCGCGGTTTTAACCGTTCAATCGCAATACCGATGAAGAACGGCATACAAAAACATCCGGCAGCACCTATCAGCGCAAGCGGTATCCGCTTTTTATCGGATGGAGAAAAGGGAACAGTCGCTTTTTTCCGCAACTGAATTTGCGGCGGGGCATGCATTTCCGTTTGCAGTGTCACAACACGAGTCGAGAGCAAGTCCAAAACGCCGTTAATCCGTTTCAATTGGTCGGATTGGAAAGAAACGTCAACAATTTTAGTTGTCCTGTCATCTACGTTTTTAATCTGGTCTTTGAAGCGGTCCCGCAGATTGTCTACGTATATCTGCATAGCCCGAATGTCCATATCTTTTGTCCAGATTTTTTGTTCCATATCGGCAATCATTATCCGCTGCATGTCCCCGGAGGAATTTTCCATTAACGAATTTCTCCGCTCCTCCATCTGTTTCGATATTTTATTGATTCTTTCATTCAAAGAGAATATTTTCGGGTCGTCCTTCCTAACGATGACTTCCCTCTGCGATGCCAACTGTTCTTCCAGTTGCGACCGCATATCCTGTAACCGTCCTATTACTGGGTCGTTTGCAATGATATTGCTCAGCATCGCTGGCGGCAAACCGTGTCGGCTGGAATCGCCTATCATTTCCTGTAACATTTTCTTTTCTGCCGTTAAGGAGTCAAGTTTTGATTCCGCAAGATAAAGGTCGCGCTGTAAGGATTCCCCTTGCACAAAACCGCCGCCTATTCCGCCTTCTGTGTTGGCTGAACCTCCTTTCTGAGCCGCTTCTGCCATCTTGGAACGTATTTCATCCTGTAAAAAACGGGCTGTTGCCTGATGCCGACTCAATTCCAGCGTCAACTGCGTCAGCAATTTCGTATTCCAATCCTGCGATTGTGTCTCTATGTATTCAAGGTAAGCGTCCACAACGCCGTTGACGATAATTTCCGATGCTGCCGCATCATCGGTTTCAATCGAAATGTTAATAAGTTCCGAATTGTTTGACGCATTGAGACGGATACTCTTTCCAAGCCAACCCGGTTTGTCTTTTTCCCGCAAAACACAGGCAAGGTTTGCTACTTTCGGATTTTCTAACGCCCGGTCAATAATCAAGGGGCTTCGTATTATCGAAAACTGCGTCTGTACAAGATTTTTATACTGCCGCTGTTCAGTTTCGCTAAAAATAAAATGCGGTTTCCTCGAAAGAATCTGTATCCACGCCTTTGCTTCGAACTTGATAGGAAACAGGAAATACAAGGTTCCGAAAGCGACAGCCGCCAGAGTAAATGCAGTGGGAACCGCCCATTTCCAGTTTCGTTTCAAACCGGTCAATACGAGTAAAACAAGTATCTGCGGAGTAATTTTGGCAAATTCCACTGAATCGAAATCCGGCTGCCTTTGTTCTGTATAACCGCTGCCGTCAAACGGCTGCCCGACATCGTATCCATACGGCGGTGCGCCGTAGGCACCCTGTGCCGGTTCCGCGACATTCTGACTGTTGCCGGAATTGCCGACAACTATCCCGCTGCCCTGCCACTGTTCATCTGGCAAATCTTCGTTGTTTTGTGACATCAATCTCTCCTAGAGTTTTTTAACACTCGATACGCATTCTTTTCGGCAATATACCTTATAATTTAAGCAAATGAAAGATTCTGTATATTTTTTCTTTTTTCCTAAAACCCCTTACCTGCAACCCCTTACCCTTTTTTCTGTGAACCACATTCCGGTTTCATAATTTCAACCTGCCGAAACACCACAATATTGTACAGCAATTTCTATGCCATGTCGTCTTTAGCAATTTTTGTGCCATGCCGCCTGTTTCAGTTCTATATTTCTACCTGCCGGAAAACCTTGCCGATGTACCAAATGAAGGAGAAAAATATACCTACGGCAACGAATATCATCGTGATACCGGCAATCTCGTCTGCAAAAACACCTGTGTTTTGTCCTGCCGGTTTGATTTTTTCAAGAATGTCGCTGAAATGCACCAACAAAATACCCGTCATCGCTATTCTGGCGGCATTGACGAAAATTGCCAGCGGGACAGCCATTGCAATAACAAGGACGTTCTGCCACCAGGGTCTCCGCATCAGCAGCACCGCTCCAAAAGCGATAGCCAAGATGCTGATTAAAAACCGGATGCCGCTGCACGCTTGGGCGACTTCCAATTCGTGTGAGCCGATTCGAATCGTGTTTTTGATGGCAATCGCCGGCTCCCGCATTATTTGCAGCAGTATGGCAGCGAATTGCGCCGCCATTTCCTGCAATTTACCGCGCAGCAGCACTTCATACCGATAAGGAAGCGGAAACATAAACGCAAGGTAGGCAAGCGAAGGTAAAGCCCAAAGGAAAACCCTGTTTCCGTAAAAAAACCAAACAATACCGAAAATCCACAGCAGAATCGACCATTGTTCCAGCGCGTCCATAAAGTGGGTAGCCGCGACGTAGCGCATATAAAAACACAAGAGCAGCGGTACCAGACCGAACCAGGTCAATGCCGAGCGTGTACCGGGATATGTGTCAAAGCGCAGGTAAAGAAACAAAACTACCAGCGGCAGCACAAAAAAACCGTGACCGTAATCAATCTGATGCCGCCATGTCGAAACCAGTGATACAATCGCAGGAAAATAGGCAAATAATGTGAAGGGAATAAAAACTGCGAGAAGAATGTACAGTCGTCTTATTTCATACGGTTTGCTCAATGGTAATTTCTGGAAAAATTCCGTTTTTGGCGCAGCCTTTTTACGCTGTCTGACTTGGGCGGTGCTTTGCCCGATATTGTCACGCCCTCCGCTGTCATTTTTTCCATCTGGTCCGACATCCGTATTACCGTTAATACCCGTATTGAAAATGCCGGAAAATTGGCGGTTCATCTGGGTATTAGCAGGGTCAAAATCTGTGTCAAAACTTCCCTGCCGCACTTTTTTCCGTGTTGGAGCCGTGTCTGGAAAAATACCGCTGAAACGCTGCTGTTCCTCCGCCGATATCGGTTGTTCCGCCTCGTCGGGACGGTTGTCGGTATTTTCCGTTCTTTTGTCTCTATTCTCTTCGTTTGGCATTGACTTTGCTCTGTCGGACGTTCCGAATTCGTTCTAAATATGCACAAAAAAGCAGTATAAACAGTAGAGGAAGCAATCTCTTCTTGTTTGCACCACAAAAAGTATACCCATTCCATTATAATATACTTTCCGCCGAAATGCAAGGAAAAATCGGCAAATCTTTCCGTTTTTATCTGTTTTGTGTCCATTTATATTGATTCGGATACCCAAAAACTGCCTATTTTAACGATTTTGCCTTCCGCCGGTTGCCATCGGCGGCTGGTATTGTTCTTTCCGAGCGTCACTTTTTGCTCTTGCGAAACTTTTTCATTGTGTTAAAATACGGCAGTTGTTTCGTTTTTCCTTTCAAATTTGAACTTTTTTTAGGTTTTTCAGACAATGACTTCACGTTGGATTTCAAAGCGCGCCGGTACTTTTGAAGCGTCCGGTATCCGCAAAGTGTTTGATTTAGCGGCAAAATTGACGAACCCGATTAACTTGTCAATCGGACAGCCGGACTTCGATGTACCGCCCGAAGCCCGAAAAACAATGGTAGATGCCATCAATTCTGCCAAAGGCGGATATACTCCTACGCAAGGACTCGCAACACTGCGGGGTGAAATACAAAAACGGGTTGACGAACAGTATCATCATTCCGACCGTTCCGTGTTCATTGCGAGCGGAACCAGCGGCGCGCTGGTGCTGGCAATGCTCGTTGCCGTTGACCCCGGAGACGAAGTGATATTTTTCGACCCTTACTTCGTGATGTATGATGCTACCGTCAAGATGGCTGGCGGAACGCCGGTGATTATCGATACCTATCCCGATTTCCGGTTTGATATTCAGCGTCTCGCCGATGCCATTACCCCGAAAACGAAGGCAATCATTTTCAATTCGCCTTCCAACCCAACCGGTAATGTTGCGAATCGGGAAGAAGTCAAAGCGATTGCGGAACTTGCCGCAAAGCATGACATTTTGCTCATCAGCGATGAGATTTACAGTGCGTTTTGTTATGAAGAATTCGTTTCGCCTGCTGAATACAATCCGCAAACGCTTGTAATGGACGGATTTAGCAAAACATTCGGCATGCCGGGCTGGCGGGTCGGCTTCGCTCATGGTCCGACTGATTTGATTGAACAGATGCTCAAGTTTCAACAGTATTCTTTTGTATGTTCGCCGCATGTCGGACAACTTGGTGCATTGACGGCATTGGAT
>Ga0123353_10017576_pt1 | contig 10522 bp, 7 predicted proteins | sample TergutLab28metaG_3_FD_92763 | JGI IMG/M metagenome (GOLD analysis project Ga0123353, IMG submission 92763) | Labiotermes labralis P3 segment gut microbial communities from Petit-Saut dam, French Guiana - Lab288 P3 | ecosystem: Host-associated > Arthropoda: Insects > Digestive system > Gut ... | reverse complement strand
GTCTCACTTGGCATCGCCCTTTAAATGGAGCCCCTTCGCTCTTGATTCCTACAGCACGTGTCTTAAGCACGATGCCCGCGCACTGTTAATATGTTAATTACAGTATGCGACCTTCCACACAACTAAATAATTAGACAGCTTATGTATTTGCTTGTAATTTTGTTTTATTTTAGTTAAAAATAAGATTTTTTAAGTAGGCTTTTTGCATTACCCATTTTTAAGCTACTGCATATGGTGGGGATCCTACAAGTTTCTGAACTGTGTAGAAGTGTATATTCAGGGTCAAGCATTAACAGGGCTTATTTCATTAGCATAAAGGGGAGGCAAATATGTTTCTGAAAATACCGAACTGCTTGACGATACTCCAGTTTTCTCGTGCCTAGTGGAATCGTTCGTATTTACGACGCTAAGTACGGCTTCGTAGTGCCGCGGTTAAGGTGATGGTCACCGTAATCAGAACTGACGTAAACTATTTTCAAATTAATGATAATTGCTGTGAATTAGAAAGGCGCCTAGCACCCACAGTGTCAGAACAACAGAAGCCAAATTATTTAATACTGATATTTTCAACATAAAAAAAAATCATCTGCAAGCGCCAGTTTTGGAATGGAATATTGTCAAGTTTGTGAACCTTGCAGTGTTGCACATTATACAATAAATATTTCGATTTTGTGATGTATTTGTTTAAAACGAGGAAAAGAGATTATTATGTGCTTCTTCCATTTTCGCTTATCCGTGTTCTTGCCACAGTTAGTCATCAAATTTGACGTCCTGCTGTCTTTACATTGAGGCTTGCAAATAATCTTTAATTCCCTAGTGTGGGTTACTAACCTACCGCTAGGTAGGCCAATGGTAGTGTTGTCAACTTTCAGCTTCCGGATAGATTAACAAGATTTATTTTTTTTTGGAATTGCGGCCCAACGCGGGCCTTCATGAGGTTTCTAGATCACACATAATGACACAACACAGTCGGTAGGGCTCCTCTAGACGAGCGATCAGCTCGTCGCATAGACCTCTACCTAACAACACACGAACACTCCATGTCCCCGGCGGGATTCGAACCCACAATATCAGCAGGAGAGCGGCCTCAGACGTACACCTTAGACTGCGCGGCCGATGGGACCTGGGAAAACAACAGGATGCCAAAACAGAATGCTGAATTGTAGACCAAATAAACGAAGACGACTTGGAAGACCTTTGAAGTGATTTTGAACGAGAACAGAACAGGTTTATCAAGGTCTAACTCATGAAGGATGATGATGATGATGGCGATGATGATGAAAAGAAAATTAAAAGAAACGGAAGGCGTATTACAAGGAAAAGAAGAAGACATGTAATTTTAGGTGCAGTGTGCCACAAAACTATGTGCCCCATTTGCAATAAAGTGATGTCAGCTCAACACGAAGTACCCTGTTCATTCAACCGTTATGAAACTTGGAGTCAAGATAAACTTAGTGCTCCTGAGGGGACGTTAGGGGAATATAAGCTAAAGAAACTTAAATGTTATTTGCAGCGGTAGCATAATTTGTTTACCGGTGCAACTAAAATGAAGCAGTAGTTCGAGCAAATTTCATTACACTGCAAATTATGGTCAAGAAATTAAAACGAATTTACGGATGGTCAGTATGTGAAGAAGTTTATAATGTAGGCGGCAGAAATACCGCGTCCTGAGAAACAACAGCTTTTTAAGATATCCGTCATCTCTAAACAAACCTTTTGTAACTATTTGTATCTATTATTTTCAACCGTACTTGGTATGTAAGAATGGATATTGGTTGTAAAATACAGAAGTCAATTTCCAGAAAGCAAGGCATTGAATTACGATGCACGGAACCATGAGTTAAAAAAAAATTGTATTTCTGCATATCCCTTTTATGTCTTGTGTCACGTGTTTTGGCCAGACGACGAGCTAAACGTCGAAACATGTCGCTTTATTAAACACTGAAATCACTTAAAATATTAATTGTGTGGAATATTTCTTACGTTAACCATTTACAGATCTCAGTCTTTCAGCAAAAACTGTGGCGGAACTTGGGAATGACTCGATAGGAGATATGCATTGTCAGTTTAAACAAAAGTTTAAACATTTTGTGGCGTATTCAGTTGCAATTGACGAAAGCACAGGGTATTCCAAGATAGTGCCCAGCTTGCTGTTTTCATTCGAGGTGTTAATGAGGACCTTCATGTAGCGGTGGAGCTTTCAGAACTGGCTCTTTGAAATAAAAGCAGATGCTGGTGAAATTCATTCGCAGTTGGTAAACTTCATAAACAAAATTTTTTTATCCCACTAATTAACCAACTTGATGCGCAAAAGTTTTGTTTTACAATAATTTTATTCATGCTTTCTCAACCTGTGCACGAGACGGCCACCTACAGGTGTGATGATACCAGAGACTGTGGAATGCAATTTTGACCTCCTGATGATGAGCACATGTGCTCGAAACATGTAGAGGCATGAAATAACCGTATTGTAAAAAAATTTGTGCATTAAGTAGGTTAATTACTGAGATAAATATACTGACATGCACAGTCAGCAAAACGTAAAAAAAAAGTTATATTATATAAAGACTGTTGAGTTCGATGGTCATTTCTTTCTTGATAAAAGAATTTCATGGAACCTCTCATTTCCTTATTCTGCAATGTATTCTTTACGAACAGATGGGTGCAAAAAATGTAAAAAAAAAATCGCGCAGTGCACACTGTTACGAAAAGCGTCAATTATAATCATGAAAATGCGCCTAATTTCAGGTATCTGTAACATTGCTGAAATAAGAAGAAAGTGAATACTGTGGTTTAATTTAATGTACTTGTGTTCTGGAGGGTCTATTTTGAAAGGATATCTAATTTGTTGAACGACGTCAAATTTCCAAGCAAAGGATGGGCAGAAAAATTGAAGAAAGGAATGATGAGGGACGGGTAACAGATATGGCGGGTCTTGTGTTTGCGACTGGTTATTTGAACAATCTTAACAGAAAGCTACAGGGTAAAGAAAACAACTCGCTATACCGAGATGTGCAACAAGAATCAACACCTTCAAAGTCAAGCTTCAGCGCTGGAAAAAACAAACCAATTAAAACTGCGTAACACTGCTAACTTCCAACACCCGAGATATCTGTACACTTTGTCCACAGCGCATTCCAGAACATTCTCAGTCAAATCTTTCGCTACGAAAAGAGCTCAACGAACATAATCAGCAACTTAAAATTAAGGAATTGTAATTTTTGTTGTTTGCGTTATCTTTAGAGGCAGACACCTGAGGAGAAGACAGGATATCTGCAAGTGGAATTATTTAATTTCCAGTGCGATATTAACAGTAAGTTTACGTTTTCTGTAACAGTGGCAAGACTGTATCCCGAATTGGAAAAGCAAAGCTTCATGTTCTCAGACCATTTCGGCTTAAAATGACAACAACGTTTGGCAGCACTAGCTGAGTGTGAACAATTCTTTTCCCTTATGAAAAACAATACGATGACAAGCCGACCGCTTCTGACAGACCGACACTTGATATCTCTCATGACAGTGATTTCCTGTAATATCCTACGTAAGAAGGAAATCCTGTCCCGGTACAAACGATGCAAATTCTCCAGCCAATACACACAGCAGCTGAGGTAACTTTTGATCACTTAGCAGTCTGGTAATTTTTGCAGAATTATATCCAAATGGTTTTCCCTAATAATTTACTGCAGGAACTGTGGTCCTGGGCATGTGAGTACGAAGGGTCGAGTAACGAACACTATAAGTGAATGAATAGTGAGCACCACAATAGATTTTTAATAAAACAAAATTTTTAATAATAATAATAATAATAATAATATCGAGAATTATTAATATCGTGTCAATTTTTAAAAATACTTGTAACATTTTACTGCTAAAAATTGTGTGGCGCGAAATAATTTTTAAATACTAACTGGTCCGCATTCGATTTCAGGTTGAGACCCACGTCGCAGTGAAAGCTACGTAAGAGAGATAACGTGCACAGCGTGATTCAGCTCGATGAATAAGGCACTTACTACTAACGTGGGTCTTTCTTGTGAAATAAAGGTAAAGTGATCCCGTTACAGGCACGGTGTGGCCCAGAGGGTGGGTAGAGGTATAGCTCTACTCTTCCATGACCGCGGCACTAGAAGCTGGTGAGTGGTCTGCAGCACGCCCCGGCCGCACTTTACCCCTGGGAAAGACCCGGTACTCGTTTTACAGGAGGCTGGGTGGGCCCCAGGGCCGGTGTGGACGGGCGGAAAATCTCGTCCCCACAGGGATTCGATCCCGGACCGACCAGCCCGGTAGCTCAGTCGCTATACCGACTGAGCTACCCGACCCACCTTTCTTGTGAAATACTCCTATTAAAACACGTACCTAAGGATTTCTGTGAATGGTACTACAACTTACTTCACTCGTCACAAACTACTTACAATAAACTTCACACAAAAGAAAGAGTAGCCGTTCAAATGGGGCATAAATTACAGCTATTCAGCGTGATTTTGAACATCCCACACACCTATTCATTTCGAGAGATCAAACAATTTTTGAATATAATGGATAGGCTAAAAACCACCGCATGGATCGCAGTGTGTGTCGTGGGGCCAATGATAATTACATCTCCACTAGATATACTCAACAAATTTATGTGCAGAAAAACTGAATTAAGAGCGTTATTATCATGAAGCACGAAAGCGGGTTAATGCAATTATTCGATGCTAATGACAATTACTGAGCTACTGACAGCAATGTGAAATAAACTTTAAATGGGCTTGAGTACCTACCTTACTAACACCACGCTATTTGCATGGAAGTTATTACGACTCCCATATGCTGTTTAATGCAAGACTGAACCACATTTCTGATGTAATAGCTTTCCTGTCATTTGGCTGCACCGCTGTATCAAAAATACGTCGTATTACTGAAGCTAAAAAGCCTCAATGAAAACATGAATCTGTCATGTATCAGCCAGGTTATGTTATCCACAAACTGCGGTCCATGGAACGCTGAAATACGTTATTGACATTGTAAGTGAGCTTATCACAGCGGTGCTACTGACGACTCAGGTATTTTGGGATACGAAGCTTTGTTTTCGGGCGAATTGTTGTAGACGTTTCGGAGGATTTCGGTGCCTTCGTCTTCAGAGTCAAACAGTCCAAATCTAAGGTCTTCGTCGGTTACCAGCAGTTCATTACCGACACAATACCCTTGTTTAATAATCAGAACAAATGTATGATATTTTTGCGGATGTTTCAGACTGCATTGCCCACACGCTATTTTATATCAGATCAAATTGTGTCACCGATTCTAGGGCATTTTTTATATCTCTTATAGGTTACATTATCGATGAAATCATATTTCATGGGAAGTCGTATCACGATATTAGTGCCTCGGTTGACTACAAGCACCACGTTATTTCATGGGAAATCAAACATTACTAAAGAAGTTATGTAGCAATTTATGACATCACAGTGATAATCGTTCACAATTACACTAATATCCGTACTCACGCAGGGCAGCACTTACACTAAAGGCCATGTTCATTTTATTGTGTGTATATATACATTTCGTGGTATCAACACTTCCAAAATGCATTACCCTACGAACTGCGGATAATTTTACGCAAGTTAATTTTTTTTAACAGGTATTCATTCAGTTTTATTTCGTAAACTCTTCGTCAGTAATATGGCGACTCTAAAAATATGACCTGTAAGCCAATTATTCTGAACATTTAAGATGACAAATTCTAGAAGGTCACAATGAGGAAAAACGTAGTTCTGATGGGGAAATAAGGAATACGTAAAAACGTTTCATGGGAAATCCCTTAGAAAGCAACTGCATAAATGGTCGAGGAGATGCGAGGACAACGTTGAGTTGTAACTTGGGAAACACGGCGAGTGTTCTGGACAGCGCAGCAACGGAGTGAACTCGACACTTCATGTTTCGGCCTGACTTAAGAAAAGGAGCCTCAGACTCTTCAGCCTGAGTGTGTTGTAGTTTGTGAAGGTTGACAGTTACAGAACTGGCTCACAGTCGGGTGTGCTTCTGAGTTTTGGTGTTAAACTTCGAAAGATTCTATCGACAAATAGTTCCTTCATTACATAGTTTAGGAACAGAGTAGACAGTGAATGTACGATAAACTTGATTATCTATATATAAGACCCCAAGTGTTAAAAGTATGTCCCAATTCTGTTTACATGTAGAAAGGTCTCCCTATAGTTCACACACAGGCCAAGCAGTCGTGCTGGCTGTAAAATATCTGCTATCGTTATTGAAGCCTCGATCTCTGCCCACATAAACCTACGTATTTCTAGGTATCAGTCACCACGTATCATATTCAATTGCCTCTCAAGAAATTAAAGTTCCTGGCTTCCCTTTGAATGGAACTGCGAATTCATAATTTACATGTTCTAGGACATGAGGCAATGTACGTTGGTGTATAGGCACCATAGTTTCGAACAGGCTTAAGCTTTCTCCATCTTCAGGGTATCGGTTTACCCTAAACATGAAAGTAGCACGATCCTCTGAATCGTTTTTATTCACCTGTCCGCACTGTGTCAAATGTTAGAAGCAAGTTTTTATCTTCTATCTCTCTACCTATCTATCCATCCATCCATCCATCCATCCATCCATCCATCTATCTATCTATCTATCTATCTATCTATCTATCTATCTATCTATCTATCTATCTATCTATCCATGTGTATCCTTCCATCTATCTACTTTTATTTTCGAGAGCCTGAAATGTCGCAAATAGTTTCATTAAACCCACCAATTGTTGCAAAGTAGGAGTGGATCAATTGGAAGGTTATTTATGCAAATCGTAGCCAGAGATGGTAACTGACAAATTGTACCATCGAATTTTCAACTTGCTTTGTAGCAGAACCCACTGTAGCGTGGTTCAGCCCCTCAGGCAGTGACACACAAGTTACAAAGCAATAACGAGGTATGCTTTTCCGCACAGTTACTCGACGCAACTCTTCGGCGACTTCTCTGCCTGCAGTGTACAACGGCTGGTCTAAACGCATTTTGGCAAGGCATATTATGTGCGAGGTCTGTATTTCGGGACTCAGCTTTGCGGCCCTGGAAGGTGCGGGAATTAATTGGACACAAAGACGCAGAACTCAGTTTACTGTGACGTATGTACTACGTCATATGAAGAGAGAGACGCGTAATTGCATCCACACGCTTATTTGATCCCTGCCGAAACATGCAAGAGTTTATTGCCCCTTTAATGTCCAGTCGCTACCATGTATAGGACTACAAGTAAGTTCCCCTTCGGAAATTCCAACCCCCCCCCCTCCCGATACTATGTACGTTTTGTATAATTTCCTTAAAAAATCGGTTATTCAATTGTAGAACATTAACTGAATGGTCTTTGTAATGGAGATTTAGCGTGTTTGTTGTGATGTAGGAATTGAATATTTAAATGTAATTCAGGGTAATTTTAGACTTCGAATTGTTGAAGTTCGGGAAGTATATGGAATGCACTGAGTAGCGTCAGGTTAAAATAAAACTAAAATAGACGTCATATGTCTTACATTCGCAATATCTTCAGGTTCTTAAAGACGATACCTGATAACTGTTTATTCACAATACGTTATAGTTTAAGTGTATTTCAGTGCTATTTAAACACTGTGCATTGAGATACACTTAAAATGTACGGAGTTTGGGGAACATGCCATAAGAGATTATTGTAACGAATAAACATTTTTGACAAACCGCTCAAAGAACTCAAAATTCCATGATGTTACGTCACGTCGGCTGGTAAATGTTGACCAGACGACATGACGTCACATTCCTCGAGAAATGAACCTTAATCTGCACCTCTGTCAGGAACTCAAATGTCTCACTCTACATAATTATTAGAACCTCCTCGCAAATGTTTTATGAAAAATAAAAGACAATTGGAAACTCACTCAAAACAATAGCTACGTGACACATGTCACTTTGCTGTGACTATCCAACTTTTCGAATATACAAGAACTATAACTGAAGAATAAAATCCAACTAGATGTCACTTATTACTTTATTATGCTTATGTTAGGCTCAACATGTTTCGGGCACCATTATGCCCATCATCAAGATAACGTTGGTTGCCACATAGGCCGTCTGGTTCTCGAGTTGCTGCTGGTTGGAGATTAAGTGCAGGCAGGATGGATGAGTGTTCAGACTGAAGGCTGTTACAGCCTTCGTTCCGAACACTCATCCATTCTGATATGTACTAGTCATAAAATGTTATTCGGGTGATCAAATCAAAAGAATGAGATGGGCGGAACATGTGTATGTATGGGGTAGAGGACAGGTGTGTCCAGGGTTTTGGTGGAGAGACCTAACGGGTACAGACTACTTGGAAGGCATAGGTGTAGTTGGGATGATAATATTAAAATTGATATGCAAGAAGTGGTATGGGGAGGTGTGGACTGGATTTCTCTTGCTCGGGATAGGAATAGGTGGTAGGCTTTTGTGAATAAGGCAAATAACCTACGGATCCCACAATACGAAGAGGAATCTCTTCACTAGTTGGGGACACCTAAACTTATCAGGAAGGACTCTATTCCTTGGAGTTAGTTAGGTTGGTACCAGCGCTTGGTGGAACATATTATGTCTGCATTCAGAACTACGACCCTGATATGAAGCCAGAACTTTCGTCACAAGAGTTGGTACCAGCCACAAAGTCATAATCCAATATGACAAAACACATCTTCACAACCATGAAAAGCTCACACTTAACATAAGTAAGGTGAAGGTTTAAAATAAAGATAAGGATGGTTCTGAACAAATGAATGGTACAGCGATACACTGGGCCACTTTTCTGTAAGAACAGTATACAGTTCTGTTGAAACAGATTGCTTACTCTAAGGGAAGCCTATAAATGAAAAATAAATACCCAAATAAATATTTCAGCCCTTGTGTGTTTGTGCCAAAAAAAGTCTCTAAGAACTCATTTCGGATTTAGCCTGTACCGTATTAAAGAACATACGTTACTTCCATCAAGCTTCTTGTTAAGCAAAAGGAGGCTTTCATTTCTTAGAATACTAAAAATACCCCAAGGAGGAGATACGAATACATTCCAAACGGTAAGTGTTATACAAGGAACTACAGACACTTGTAGGCGACCTGCGGACTGGAGTGGTGTCTATCGCGACCAGGCGGTGAGGGAGGGGGGGGGGGGCAGATATGAATAAAACAAGCCACTTAAATCAATACAACTCATATAACACCGAAAAGAAATTCTAGGTCACATTAAGGTGAAATCTATAAACGAAACAATAAATTGGAACTTTCTTCTGTAACTCGTATTAATAAACTGCTTCGAGAGGCACATGTAAAAAGAGTGGAGGTAAGTAAACGGGGTAAAATGTTTGTGTAAGGAAGCACAGAAGAAAAAAAAATGTAAAGGAAAAACACAAATAAGAAGTAAACAGAGTTAAATGCATTGTTTTAATAGGAAGGATAAAAATGTGCGCTGTTTTGCGTTTCAAAATAGGACAATGAATCGGATGCTACAGTCCTTATAGCACAAAACGGCAGGCAAATACAATATCTAACACGACGGGTAGGGGAAATGATGACGTAGACGAACGAAATGTTTCTTGACTGCAAAGCCCCTGCGTAATCTGCTTTTATAATGGAACCGCCACTGAGCTGATGTGAAGACACATTCAAATATTCATAGACTGAAAATGGAGTATTTTAGTATAATCCCCCCCCCCCAATTTGCCTGGACAGCCCGGTTATACATACCCAGAATATTCTGTTCCTATCGAAAATCGATACCATTTAGTTCCCAATATACGCCGTACACTTTATAGTTTGGCGTAAGTTTCTGGATACTATAAGCTGTTTGGCATAATATCGAAAGGTGGTTGGTGATGTGTATTTCACAGTTCCAACGGCAACTGAACAGTTAATGTGTTTACAAAATGTACACTTATCAAATTTCACACTTCGCAACACAAATCACCAGTGATGCTGACAGCACCAAGGTACAGCATACAGTAACAGTGTTTATATTACGAAAGTTAATAAGATTTATTTACTTTATAAAATATTTATAATTGTGTAAATGGATACCAAGGGTATTTTCTAAACCTTCGATAGTAATTCTCAGGTTCACAAGTTTTCTCCATTTAGTGTAATGATAATTTAATTACGGAGTCACAATTAGTCCATTTTACGTTTACATTCTGATACTAAACACAACCAAATTCCTCCCTCACGTCCAGGTTAATGTTATTTCCCTTTGTGCAGTCAAGCAGTACAAGCTATACCTACTCTCTAGGTACACGCTAACAATTAGAACATATCTCTACAATCTCCTATGTCAACTCTATGTTCCTACTCAATTCCCACTTCTAGTGCTTCAGCCTGCATCCGGATACCACACCACCCCAGCCGAACCACAACGTAACACAAACACGCATCGAACCAGGTATGTGTAAGTTCATATACACGACAGAATATATTCAGGAAACATCATCAAAAAACATACTACAAACAAAGAAAACTCAATAACCATAAGACACCGCAGCAGCCAATATTT
>Ga0123353_10017575_pt1 | contig 10523 bp, 9 predicted proteins | sample TergutLab28metaG_3_FD_92763 | JGI IMG/M metagenome (GOLD analysis project Ga0123353, IMG submission 92763) | Labiotermes labralis P3 segment gut microbial communities from Petit-Saut dam, French Guiana - Lab288 P3 | ecosystem: Host-associated > Arthropoda: Insects > Digestive system > Gut ... | reverse complement strand
AGAAAAAAAAAAAATGGAAAAAAAAAAAAAAGAAAGCTTAATTGTGTTCGGAATTTGGTCTTGTAAATTGTACGATCTAAACTTATTGGGAAAACAGAGCCAAAATTAGTGCGTTGGAACAGATTCTGAAACCTGAACGAAGTGACGTCAGTAACGCATTGCGTTATTTGTTTAAGCAACAGAGAAGTGACAATGTACCAGTGAGCGCCTCAATTCTCACGATGAATTTTGTTCTTCCTAAGTTTTAAGCGTAGGTTAATGTATTTTTAATGTAAACCTCTATGGAAATTTACAATTATAGAAGAGTAATTTTTATTGTTTATAAATTGTAATTGTAATTTAAATTTGAAGTAGATTGTAGCGTTAGCATTAAGTAATATGCCTGCAGGCCTGTAGTTTTTCTTTAAATGTTTTTCCTTCATTTTTACCATACACCTGACTTAGAGCGACGCTCGTTTATAACGACACAATTTATGCGGTCCCTTCGATGACGTTATAACCGAGTTCGACTGTTGGTATGTAAATTGACTTGGTTTTTTTCATCGTCTCCATGTGCTTGTATGAAAAAAGAAGTTCCGGAAACTGGATCTGTTTCCTTCCTTAGGTGAAAAGATGGGTGATACCCACTCCTTTGGGTCGGACAGAAAGAGTTGTTCTGAGTAACTGGCTTACGGACCGACGTGAAGCCAAAAACAGATGCATTCCACGAAACTTAGTGTTACTTTTGTAATAAAGGACGGACAAAGTCAGGAAACCAAGTAATTCGACGTGTTCTTTATAAGACAGAAGCATCTTCAAGCACCACATGTACAACGTATGACCCGTGGATCGTACTTAATGGCCTTTCGAGACATGCTTAGTGCTTTGCAAGTAAGAGGCTTGCGACATGCGTAAAGCAAAACGGTAACTGTACATAGGAGGATCAAAAATTTTCTGAAAGTTACCCTTATCTAGAAAACCGCATTTCCTGTTGAAGCGAGGGGGTTGGAATTTGAGGTGTAGATTGTGCGCTGCCTTGGGAGCAAGTTAGAATTGGTTCAGTAATTCTAATGTGCCGCAATCGGCGGAGTGGCAATACTGCTGAACTCTTTGAACCGTCAACGCAAGAAGCAAACCGCCTATCGAAAAAAGTTCTTGGGGACGAATCTTGGATCTTTGTATACGACCCTGTGAGACGAACCGTGAGTCGTCCAAATGGCACACCAGTACTTCAGCCCAGAGAAAAAGGCTGGCTTGTCAAATATCAGCAGAGGGGCGTGCTCATCGTTTTTTAGGCGCGTTCGCAAAATTTCGAAAAGCGACTGTTAGTTTCGTCATGTCCGCCCGTCCGTCCATCCGTCCGCATGCAACAACTCGCCTCCCACTGATGAATTTTCGTGAAATTTGATATTTCATTATTTTTCGAAAATCTGTCGAGATATCCAAGTTTCATTAAAATCGGACAAGAATAAAGGGTACTTTACGTACAGACCAATATACATTTTTGATCATATATCTCTCATTTCTTCTTAGAATAAAAAATGTTTCAGGGAAATGTTGTAAAGAAACTCGAAATACACATTTTGTGTTCAATAACTTTTTTATTTCTTTACTTATTACTTTATGAAATAAAGTGGAAAATGTAGGGCGGGTCAGGCCACAAGTGACAATATGGCACATGCGCATTGCGTGCTGGATGCCTAATGCAACTATACACACACATACACAGAGAGAGAGAGAGAGAGATTTCGTAATACTCTTTGCTTATCCACTGCAACAATGTTACGTTATACGTATATTGCCTATCTTGCTTTCAATAGTTTGTGTGTGATTCACCACGAGTTTATGCCTTACGACAGACAGTAAATTTCGCTTTTCATATCGAGGTTCTGAAGAGTTCGAGGACTTGCGTTCGGTGCAAAAGGCCGAAAATGGTGACACAGTTGGATCTTGCACCATTCAGTGCGCCTTATTACACTTCCATCGCAGGGCAGACATTTTTTTGAACAGCCAACTTCTGACTACCCACCTTTCACCGTATTCCCCATATCTCGCTCAGTGCGACATATGGCTCTCCCTGAGACTCAAGATTTGAATCAGAGTTCATAGTTTTGTCTGTAAAAGAAGTTAAACATGACGCGACGGCAGGTCTCGCAGCCCTACTGAAAAAGGACTTCAGAGGTGCTTCCAGCAATGGCAGGACCGCTGTAGCAAGTGTGTATGTGCCGGTTAGGTTTCAAACATATCTTTTTGACAAATAAATTATGCCTGAGTTCCGGCAACGTTTTGATCCCTCGACATACGCACCACCTGCTTCTGCATTAAATCCCTTTGCGTATTGCCGACGCAGTGTATTTATGTTACGTATGATTCATAGAATAGCCATTAATTCCCTGAACAGCTTTAACCATTTAGTCTTTATAATTACTATGTGCTTCGTTTTCTGTGGGATAGGCACTGAATTGGTATTAGTAAATTTGAGGCTTCTGAAGGCTACATTATTGCATTACTGCAACGGCCACCAGGTATATCGTTGTTTAAAATCTGTTGATTTGACTGCATGGACCGTATACCTGTATTTATTCATGAAGATATTTGTGTAATATCTGAACACGCGATACTTCCTCAAAGGCGGTGCATCGAGCGGCCTTCCTGCGTTCCGTGCGGAGAGCTGGGATCCGTTTGGTAAGGTATAGAAACAGTTGAGCTGCATACAAGCTTTGAAGTCTGTGCGATTTGTTTAGAAGGCAGTAGGGTCTAGTGATTAGCTGACTTGTCTTTAAACAGGACCTTATGATCTTTCAGCTGTAACCAAACTCTCATTCACTTCTCTAGCCTGAGTAAAACAGCAGTCTTAACATTGCTGTTGGTTACGTACGCAAGGGGGCAGTCCGTTTCTTCTTTGGAATCTAAAACACACCTAGTCCCGTGGCCAGAGTGGCACACGTTTTAGTCGGAAGTCTGACAGGAGGGAACAACTCGTGAAACTAGTCGTAAGTGGGAGTATAATTTACCCCATAAAAATAGGATTTGAGGGTGTGAACTGTATCCACTTGTTTTTAGGAGGATAGATGCCTATGGCGGGGTTTCTTGAACGGAGTAATGAACTTCCCAGTTACATAAAAAAAAAGGAATTTTTCTTTTTACAAATAAGCGACCGTCAATTTCTTAAGGAGAGCTATACTGCAGGAAGTTATATATATATATATATATATATATATATATATATATATATGTGTGTGTGTGTGTGTATGCATGTATATATATATATACTGCGCCTGCTAGACACCGAACATCGTGTGAGTAGCATTCCTGTTGCATATTAGATAGGTCCCGATTTCAAATCCCCTTCCGCAGACCGGCTAGTGTGCTTAAGACTTTCTGTGACTAGCCACAATCTGCAAGCAAATGTGGGGATCCTGACTGACATCAGGCCACGACTACTTCCTTCTGCATCTTTTCCAATCCATTATTCATTAATTTTATCAGATCATCCCGGTGTGTTTATAGAACGCCCTGTAATAAGCCATTAATGTTCCGACCAACACAATTGTTCGCCTCTGTTTAAGAACAGCTACATGTTTCGGTCATAACATTCGGTATAGTGTTTTAAAATAAGGTAAAATGCAATACATATGGCTTCACCGTATGTGATTTTTACTGGGTGGGATTCCGCAAGTTTACACTCTTGGTCATGCAGTAGCTGGCAATGTGTTAAAGCTTTTGGCATGTCTTTATAAGATGAATATTAATGACGTTAAATGTTTAAAAAGTAGAATAAAATTACTATTAGGTTATACGTATAAAAAAGTGGAGTCCAGGCATCGGTTACATATTGTATATATGTGATGAATATTGTTGTATATGTCACGCCGAAAGTAGAGCGATTGGCAATCTGTGTACTGTTGGCGTGACATGTTAAAGGTTTATTACTGAGCATTATTCATTATTCATCATACTATACGCAGAGTTTTTTTTTTTATTTAAAACGAGCTAGTGCATGCATTTACTACCATACTCTTGAGTCAGATACGCACAGGGACAGCTTTACGTTTTTACCAGCCAGTGCTGTCACACCTGATGATATGACAAAGTGACGTCATGATGACGTGTAGGTCTGTCTTCTGTCTTGTTACATCGCGCCGTGAAATGTTACGTCATGCGAGAAATGCGGTTTACTGTACCACTAGAGCCGTAATGGCTTGATTGCCGGACCTGGAACTTCATTGGTCCTTACTATATAGGAGCTTTCGGACGAACGTCAGTGATATTCGCATGACTTAGTGTCCAGAACGCGTGAGCATGTGTGTATAGCAAGGGGCGGGTGTACGTTAACATATTAGCATGCCAGGATACCAGATTCACTCAGGTAAATGCACACGGATGTAAGCTTTGAAAGATGAATTGCAGCGGGTGGGGTTTTAGCTCATCCCACCCTTCGTATTGCGGCCTGCCTGTTCTCTTACCCTTTCTATATATCGGGTGTTCTAACAGTAGTGCTGTTATCTGACGTGACGCCAAGTAGTATGGTAGACAAGAAAGTGACAGCGTGTTACCCGAAATGTTGGTAACTATCTACCAAGCTAACGCGACGTCATATCCATAAGGCTGTTATTGTGAGGTTGGGCTGTACGCCGTATCTTAGCGTTGCTAACTTTATCAAAGTTAGATGCATTTCTCTACAGAGCCACAAGCTGTGCATGTATGAAATTTGGCACGCATGTGGTTAGGGTTCTCAGCGTATCCTGATATTTCTTGCAATAACTTACATGTAAGTGTACTTTTAATAATCATTTTTTCCTAGACGACCGTTTAGGGTTTACACCCTCCCCACGGTATTAGGTTTCTTACCTCAAAGGATACATCCAGAAAATTGGTATTATTCAGATTTATAAAGTGTTACTTTTTCAGAACTCGGTTTGTATTCGTTAAGATAAATTCCTTTAACATTAGGCCAAAATTAATTACATTTTCGATTATGCAAAGTTTTATGCGTTTTTAGCGTTTAACAACAGCTGGAACTATGAGGAGTAAACGACGAAAGTTCTGACTTCCTGCCCTTAGAATCTTGTATGCCTCATCTTTGTAACAGGAACACGAGTCTGGTACTGTGAATTACTGTTAAGTCGCTTTGTGGACTGGGTTTAATCATTTATCTACCTCGTACTTTATGTAGCAGGCTGTTTTATGTTCTTTAAACTAAGTTACGAGGTAGTTCATTGAAACATGAACCTGTAAGAGTTACTTTGCTGCTCAGGGATGTAGCTTGAAGGTTTGAACCTGCTTCTAGAAGAAAGTTTTGAAATCTCGTTTTCAGGGTAAGAGAGGCGTGCCTCATTTGTGGTTGCTGTGCTTGCAACTGGAGCGCAACATTACTGTGCACGTAATTAAAATACATCCCTTCTGAAATAATCTAAGAAGAGTGAATACTCTTTGTACCATATCCTTAAACACTGAAAATTCTATGCGTTGCCTCAGAGTGTATTTATGTCGTTTGTGCGATTCTCACAATAAACAGCGATCATTTCCTAAACAAAATTAACTGGTTTGTATTTGTAATACAGGCACAGAGTATTAATTGTGAGCTAGAAATTCATCTTTCGTCCCGTAATGCGAAAGTGGGTTCATGCGATTGCCGTACTCTTTTTTTCCGTCTGTCTGTTACCGTACCTCAAATTTTGAACTGTTTGGTGGATTTTCGCCCACCTGGTGTGAAGTTGAAGGTGCTGGAGGCCACCAAAGTGTAATACTTTCTTATTTAACAACACAGCGAACACCGACTTATGAAAGAGGAGCGACATGACCTGCGTTTAATTTGCGATACCAAAATTATGTGTGGTAATAGATATCGAAGTTTTAGGGGAGCTAACTGTGATACAGACCACTATCTGGTGATTGCAAAGGTTAAGGAAAGATTAGCAGTGGGTAAACAGGCCGCACAGAGGTTTGATAGGCAAAGTAAGTAAGTAATAGATATCGAAGCCGATCCCGGTGGCCGTGCTGTTGAAGTTGTAGGTCTGAATCTGCCTGATTGCTGAGATCGCGGGTTCGAGTCCCGCTGAGGGCATGGATATTTGTCTCTTGCGTTTGTTGTGTATTGTGTAGGTAGCGGCCTCTGCGACGGACTGCTCTCTCGTTCAGGGGAGTCCTACCGGGTATGTGTGTGATTGTGATTGACCTAAAAACCTCAACAATGGGGCGACCTAGGCCCGATTTGAGCATCGGAACAGTATGTAATTTTTATTAAGATATTAACTACACGTAGACACTGAACTTATTCTATCCTCTCGTCGTCTGTTAAAACACAGTGTTTCAAAAGGTAACTGGCTCTGCATTAGTCAGATTATAAACAAGTGTATGGATATGAAACCTGCCCTTTTGGATCCAGGAGTGGAATTTGTGCTTGTCTCTGAACCGGAGAACTTTTAGGGTAGGCCTGTCTTCTTTCGCCAAAGGGTTAAACCCACGTTAGTTGCGAATAGTAAACTTCCCGTTGTATATATTTTGTATAATCCCTGTGACTAGTGAGAGATTGAATTTCACTCAGATTGCCATGGCAATTGTTGGTGCCAACTTATGTGTTCTCTTTGAGCTTCGCTTTGAGGCCGAAGAAACAGCTCAGCGTTATAAGTAAAATACAACAGCACAACCAGATGGCAGCACTCCATTGAAAGATGCCGAAGAAATACTGTTTATAATTGAGACATATTTTGTTCTCTGTGTTGTACGAACGGGGGCTCAATAAACAAAGGAGCACCGAGCATCTAATTCAACATAGCGTAACTAGATTTCAGCAATCCTCTCGGGATGCCGTTAGAATAAATCAATGACCGATGAAAGAGACTGTGGATTGACACATGTACATCATGGACCAAGGAAAGGTTGAGCATTGACCATATATTACGCGCTTATTATGATTGAGTGTAAGAGTGAAGCCCGAGTCGTAGTAATTGATAATAATCGACGATTGCTGTAGTGAAGATAGAGGTTAAGAGACACTTTGTTCTCCGTGAGTTGCACACTGAGGCCGAAGAAATATGCTAGCTGCGAGGTAAAGCTGCAGCTGAAGAAGCAGTTGATCATGTATACATTGCAGCATAACACAACCATATGGAAGCACTCCGACAAATAAAGTTAATGCTTGGCTTCTTGTGAATTAGACCTGGAGAAGCTCGTGAACGTTATGTTAATCAATCATATTAGAGGTGCATAGCCGGCAAGTACAATTATATAAATTAAATATATTAATTAAATATATAAATATTAAATATATTAATATAAATTATAAATTTTTACTATGCTAAATTGGTTTGCATGAAGGATAACCCACTGCTGCTGAGTGTAACAAAGCCGTTACAAAAGAATACGTTAAATAACTCCATGGGACAGTCTCCTTCAGAAGATGAGAGTAGTTCATGTGGTCAAGAAATTATTCACCATTTAGGAAACGTGATGAATCATTGCACTGTGCATAAAATACTTTGTTGGACCTTAACCTTGGATATATGCTTCCAGTCCACACGTGACACCCTAACTGTTTAATATTTATTTCAAAATGGTGCTGCTATCCACACCTCGGTCTTGCAAATGTTATCTTCACTTCTCCGATCAAATTATATAATTTATCATCACCCTTTCGCTTGCTACGTGCCTTGCCCATCTTTCCTCGATTTTATCACTGTAATGATATTTGTTGAAGACTGAAGATTATAAGCTCTTCATTAGGCAAAAATTTTCTTCCTCCTTTTGCTTCACTTCTTTAGGTCGAGATGTTCTCCTGTGCAGTCTGTTCTGGTTAAGGTGTTACAATTGTGTTTTCATATTTTAGATTGTAGATTGGAGGACAAAGGATTTGTAACTGAACTATAGTTAACAGTCCCTAAAGTGATTAGTACAAGGACGCGAATTAATGCGACTTCTGAAGTTCGAAGTTCTGTCACATTAATGATGAGAATTGCAGAAACACTTTGGAAGGAAAATCCTCAGTTTTAACTCCAGTAGTGCCAGAATTCGCAGTTGGGTGTGATTGTCCTCCAGTTTGCTTCTTGGTCTTCCAGTTGGACTTTCAATTAGGTTTTCCCACAGAAACGCTGTATGCTTTCCTCCTCTCCCTGTTCTAGTCACATGCCTAGCCCATCATGGTCTGATTCATTTCACTGCTTAACAACACTAGGTTACAGCATAAATCTCAAAGTTTTCGTAGTCTTAAAGTAAGCAACATTATTGGGCTATAATCTTCTCTCTCAAACGTTGCCACTAGTGGAGTTGTGTTCGAGACACGACCCATTGGGAGTTCTTTGACAGTTTCACTGACATTAAGGCCGTTACCGTGAACTGTTGTGTCCGTGATACTGGGTATTTCACGTAAAGAGAAGTTCGGATTCAGGTTGTCGGAGAACATGGTAGTGATGTTTAGGAAAGGGAGAAAGTAATAAGAGCTGGGTAATTACATAGTTAGGAACTTAATAACGTGTATTTTTGACCAGATGTAGTTAGGATGATGAAATTAAATAGGGCGAAATGGGCGGAGCATGTGGCCTGCATGAAAAATTTGACGTAATGCATAAACTTGTTGGAAGTCCTGAACGTAGGAGACCACTTGGACGACCTAAGCCTTAAATGCGGAAATTATATAAAGATGACAGTGGCTGTTAGGGACGTTGTGTGGGAGAGTGCTGACTGAACTGTTGTGGCGCAAGTTAAGACGCAGTGGCGGACTTTTGCGAACATGGCAGTAAACTTTCAAGCTTTATAAAGGTCTGGGAATTTATGCACCAGAGAACGAGATTCACCTTGTCAAGAAACACTCTGCTGTGTTAGACACACGAAGCGACTTTCCGGGTTTTGTAGGTCGTTTTTGAGTGCACATTTTATTGTACCTGAAATCTCTCTGACGCGTGTTATTTCCATCTTCGTTCGCAGAGGAAAGTAAAGCAATACTCGAGTAGCATGGATGTAGAGAAATCCAATTATTACATACTGTGTGTGACTTGATGCTGGTGCAGGCAGACACCTTGACACTACGTTTCGTTCATTATGAGGGCAATGCGTACAGAGTTCAGATACCGTAAAGCTAACCGAGGCGCAGCTGAAGACGCCGTGTCAACACAGATAACACAAGGCATCACATTGTCGTTGTAACACCCCACTCCTTCACGTCTTCGCGTACATAAATTAACCTGTCAGAGGAAAAGTGATACATATTCATTTGCATTCACAACTTCAACGCTGCAACAGAATTACATCAGTGCGTGTAGTGCGCAGCACGGTTATTACGTAAGACTGAATAGAAGTTTTGTGTTCTTCTGACCCTTACAAGGGCAGTGCTGCTGATCTGCGTCACCTGATTCAACAAATTTGCATTTCGTACACACAGAGTACTTAGGGTTCGTATTATTCTTACCATAATCAGCGATTTCCCAAAACAGCATCAGTCGGTTGGTAAGCATAAATATGCCAACTGGACAGTGAGGTGAAGTAGACCCTGTTCCTTTCATGACCGTTGGCATTCCTGTGCGGCATATATTGAAATAGTTGCGTCCATCCTTACATCTGCACGCGTATAGCAACTGGAAACTGCTGGACCAATCTTCATGAAATTCGACACTGGAGAAGTCTGCGAGAAAGTGTAGTGTAATTTTACTCTTAGTTTGGATCAGACAATTTTAGCGATCAGTTGGCGTAAACGTACGTTTCTGCTTGCGTGAGCTTTCTCGTCCCTGCTTTCGCATAAGTGTTCTTATCATGTGCGAACTTCCTGTAATGCTGGATAATAATGCTGTTGCTAGGATATGCTAAAAAGACAAGCTGTTTGCTCCAGATTTGTAGAAGAGCGAATGCGCTATAATATTCTGTGTAGAAATTTCCTAACCTGTTTGTGGCTTCAAAAAAGGGAGCGTCTGACAGTCACATTTCTAAGCTGTTTTTTGTTGTTTAGCTTGTACAATGCAGTGCTAACAAAGAAGTAAGTTTGGGCTGTTCTTACCACCGTTAAGATGAGAATCTTTTGTCCTTATGTTGCTTATCTAAAAACGTTAAACTACAGAACGCCGTAGGATTTAACTTCTCCTTTGTGCTGTGTGGACCATAGGCACGAACATGGTGCTGAAGAGAGAATTTGTAGCTAAGGCGAAGTGATAGAAGAATGAAGAATTTTATGTAAAAAAGAAGCTTCTTAATTTGTTCTCGTCACCAAGTATTATTAGTTTTATGAAGTGTAAATGTCACGTGGAATATATGGGATACATATGTGTGTGTTCGTGTGTATGTGTCTATATATATATATATATATATGTATATATGTGTGTGTGTGTGTGTGTGTACGTACGTTCATGTATACACACACACCAATAGTTTCACCGTCATATGATGGGATGACATAATATTGACGCGGCATCTCCTCACCCCACCAACCCCCCCCCCCCCCCCCCCCCTTTTTTCCCCCATAATTTTAAAACCGGGTGGTTACAAAACCAAACCCCCACCCCCTCCTAACCCAGCGAACGAGAGGGGGACCCACCACCACCCCCCCAGCAGCTGGGTTT
>Ga0123353_10017574_pt1 | contig 10523 bp, 8 predicted proteins | sample TergutLab28metaG_3_FD_92763 | JGI IMG/M metagenome (GOLD analysis project Ga0123353, IMG submission 92763) | Labiotermes labralis P3 segment gut microbial communities from Petit-Saut dam, French Guiana - Lab288 P3 | ecosystem: Host-associated > Arthropoda: Insects > Digestive system > Gut ... | reverse complement strand
TATACAAAACGTAACGCTTTACAAAAGGGCGTTGACTGGCAATTTACTACATCAGATGCCCGCATTAAACTCAAACAACTCTATCCGATCGTAAGATTTTAGATGTTACAGGCTAGTAGGGGCGATTATCAATCGCCCGTTGTATCGCATGAGCCCATGTAGATTTTGGACGGCGGGCGATTGATAATCGCCCCTACATTCATATTGCCTTGCCCGTTACACCTGCGCCTCATGCACCCGCTCAAATTCCTGCTCCAGGTCGTTAAACACGGCCACCAGATCGGGATCGAATTGGGTGCCGCTGCCGTCCAGTATAATCTCCTTGGCTTGGGCGTGGGACATGGCCGGCTTGTACACCCTGGGACTGATCAGCGCATCGTACACGTCCACGATGGCCAGCATGCGGGCGGAAAGGGGTATGTCGGTCCCGGCCAGGTTGTCGGGATAGCCCTTGCCGTCCCAGCGCTCATGGTGGTGGCGGCAGATATCATAGGAATGGTGGAAGAAGGCCCGGTCCTCATCGTCGGCAAACATGCTGCGTATGATGTCGCTGCCCAGGGTGGCATGGGTCTTGATCACGTCGAACTCTTCGGAAGAGAGGCGGCCGGGCTTGAGAAGAATATCGTCGGGTATGCCGATTTTGCCGATGTCGTGGGTGGGCACCGCCTTGATGATCATCCGCCCGTTCTCGCCGCTCAGCTCTTCGGCATACATGCCCCTGTTTTGCACGGTGCGCACCATCAGCTCGGTCAATAGGCTGGTGCGCTTCACGTGCTGGCCGGATTCCAAGTTGCGGCACTCGATCATGTTGGCCATTACTTCCAGCATATTGTCGCGGGTGCGCATGAGCTTGTCGGTGCGCTTTTGCACCTGCTGCTCCAGGTTTTGACGGTATAAATTCAACTCGATCAGGTTGCGTACACGGGCCAGCACCACCTCTTGGTTAAAGGGCTTGGCGATGTAGTCCTGGGCGCCTTCCTGCAGGCCGCGCACCTCGTGAGCGTTGGCGTTGGCGGCGGTGATAAACACCACCGGCACCCGCTCGGTAAGGGGATTCTCGCGCATGAGCGCCAGCACCTCGTGGCCGTCCATCTCCGGCATCATGATGTCCAGCAGCACGATGGCCGGCTGCTCCGGAGCGTTAAAGAGGTAGTCAATGGCCTGGATGCCGTCCTCGGCCTCGGCCACGTTGTACTCCTCTTCTAATATATCGCGCAGTATGATGCGGTTAAAGTCCACGTCGTCCACGATCAGGATGGTGTGCTGTTTGCTCATGGTTGATCCCCCTATTATGATAAGGCAGGCAGGGTTACGCGCTTTCTCGGCTCAGGAAGCAGGTGACCTTGGGCAACAATTCCATGGTGCGGGCATACACGGTGGCCAACTCGTCCAGCAGGGGCTCGGGCGGCGGCGCGCCGGTCTTAAGCGTAGCCTCCGCGTCCGCGATCAGCCGGTTCACCTCCACCAGCTCGATGTTGGCGGCGATGCCCTTCAGAGCGTGGGCCGATTGGGCCGCCTGCTCGTAGGCCCGAGCAGAAATATGCTCCCGCACCTGATTGTATAGCTCATTGCGCTGAAAACTGCTCAGCAGCGTAGAATAGAGCTTTTTGTTGCCCCGCAGGCGGGTGAGGCCGTCTTCAATGCATACGTAGGGCAGGAAGGCGTCGGCAGACTCTTCGGTCTCCTCGGGCGCTTCCTGGGGCGCCACGGCTACGACCCGCGTAGCGTCGGTCCGCAGGTAGAAGGCCAGCTTTTCGTACAGGGTGTGGTCTTCGATGGGTTTGCCGATGTGGTCGTCCATTCCGGCATCCAGGCATTGGCGCACATCGTCTTGGAATACGTTGGCGGTCATGGCTACGATGGGCACCTTCTTGGCCCAGGGGTGATCCAAGGCGCGGATCGCCCGCGTAGCCTCCAGGCCGTCCATGATGGGCATCTGCATGTCCATCAGGATCAGCCCGTAGTAGGAGGGATCCTTAGCGAACATGTCCAGAGCCTGCTTGCCGTTCTCAGCTTCGTCGGTCAGGCAGCCGGTCTCCTCCAGCATGGCCATGGCCACCTCGCGGTTAAACTCCATGTCCTCGGCAAGCAGCACGCGCAAGGAGCGCAGGTCTGGCACGCTGGTGAGCGCGTTCTCCTGGGCAGCGGTCATCTGCTGGCCGTTCATGCCCAGCACGCTGGCGATAAAGTTATACAGGTCTGAAGAGAACAGCGGCTTGGTGATAAAGTAGTGCACGCCGGCTTGGGTAGCCTCGTCCCTGATTTCGGACAGGTCGGCGGCGGAAACCATGATCACCATCACATGCTCGCCCAGCAGGTCGCGCATGGCGCGCACGGTTTCTACCCCGTCCATGCCCGGCATGCGCCAATCCACGAAAACAAATTGATAGCCGCTAAAGGCCCGGAGCATCTCCACCGCTTGCTCGCCATTGTAGGCCAGGTCACAGGCGATGCCGAAGTTATGCATGATGCCCGCAAAATACTCGCAGGCCGCGGTCTCGTCGTCGATCACCAGCACGCGCATGTCGGAGGGGAGCTGCTTGGCTTCCTGCTCGGCTTCGGGCAGATCGGGCGCAACCTCCATCTCCACGGTAAAGATAAAGGTGCTTCCGCGGCCCAGCTCGCTTTCCACGGTGATCTCGCCGCCCATCATGTGCACGATGCTCTTGCAGATCGCCAGCCCCAGGCCGGTGCCGCCGTACTTGCGGGTGATGCTGCCATCGGCTTGCTCAAAGGAGGTAAACAAACGGGAGAGCTGCTCCGGGCTCATGCCGATGCCATGATCCCGCACCCGGGCTTCGAGCATGCTGCGGTTGCCCTCCCGGGACAACTCCCGCATGCTCAGCACGATATTGCCGCCTTCGGGCGAGAATTTGATGGCATTGGTAAATAGGTTGGTGACCACCTGGGCAAGGCGTATCTCATCGCCGATGTAGTGCTGAGGCATACCCCGAGCCATCAGTATTTGAAGGCGCTGCTTGCGCTCCTCGGCACGCACCATCACCGTGTTGCTTACGTTCATGAGCATATGCTCCAGGTGGAATGGTTCCTCGTGAAGCTGGAACTTGTTGGCTTCGATCTTGGATACGTCCAGTATATCGTTTACCAGGCCCAGCAGGTGCTTGGCCGATGTATCGATCTGATTGAGGGAGTGGCGCACCTTGTCGGGATCGTCGGTGCGCAAGGCCATACGGCACATGCCGATGATTACATTCATGGGGGTGCGGATCTCGTGGCTCATGCGGGAGAGAAAGTCGCTCTTGGCGCTGCTGGCGTTTTTAGCGGCGCGGATGGCCTCTTCCAACTGATGCTGGGCCTCTTCCCGCCGGTGCTCGGCGTGGATGCGCCGGGCGGAGGCCGCCATGATGTTTATCGCCATGTCCAGCAGGGCGTGATCGTCCGGCGTCAGGGCGTCGCCCGGGTTTTGCATCGCCACGCACAGCATACCCCACAGGGCATCGTGCAGGAGCACGGGCAGTACGGTTAGGTTGCGCACCCGACCGCCTGCGCCCAGCTCACGCAGTTCCGGGGGCAGCTTGTTGGGGGCGTCGAAGGTCAACGCCGCCTGGTTGTGGGGCGGCAAAAAAGCTTCGCACAGGTCGGTGAGCCGCACGCCACGCAGGGGCACGCCCAGGGACGCCATCCCCTCGGGGGTCCATTCATAAGCCAAATCCAACGCCGCGCCGGGTTCACCGGTGAGCAACAGGAACACACGGCAAACCTTCAGATGCTCGGCCAGAGGCGTAAGCAGAGCGGGGATCATCGCTTCTTGCCGGGTATGTTGCATCGCTTCCATTGTGATGCGTGTCTGCAACTTATGGGCCGCCACCTGCGCCTCCATGGAAGCAAGGGCCTGCCGCATCCCGTTCAAGCCGTTTATGTCGTTGGTATGCTGGTGGATCATTGTATTCCTTCACACTCCTACTGGTGTAAGCGGTTACATGCGCCGATTGCATTATAGCAGATTTCCAAGCAAAGGGATACACAGGATTGGCATTTTTCGACCGAAAACGATATGAAATCTACGTTCATAACTGGCATTTTGCCGATGTGCGCAGGCAAAATGATATGTGATTTATTACACATGTGACCAAAAATCATAGCCTTAGTGTTTCTGTGAGAACAATAAAGGGCCGTATTCATGAGTGTGCGGCGGTTACATGCCGGGTAACAATTTTCACTTTTTTTGTGTTTTGTTTGGCAAAAAGGTCATCCACTCGCACTCCAGGCGCCCATTGTACAGACGGCGCTTGCGATCGGCTCGGCGGCCCAGGCAACGCTCAAAACCTGGGTGGGCCGACAGGGCGCCCAGGCTCCAGCCCGGATGGCGGCCAAGCAACCCGGCCAGCGCCCGGTACACCTCCTCGGCGGAAGCGCGGTCGCCCAGCCGCTCGCCATAGGGCGGGTTGCAAAGGAACACGCCGCCCTCGCCAGGCGCGCGAAGTTCGGCTGCATCGCAGCGTACAAACGTGATGCCTTTGCCAAACCCGGCCTGCTCCGCGTGGCGCGCCGCCAGTTTAAGGGCGGCGCTGTCGATATCGCTGCCCGAGATGCTTTCCGCAGCGTCGGGCCGAAACCGCCCTTTCGCTTCCTCCCGAACCGAAGCGAAGGCCGATCGATCCAGAAAACCCCATTGTTCGCAAGCAAAAAGGCGTGTCAAGCCCGGGGCCCTGTGGGCGGCCTGCATCGCCGCCTCCACCAGCAGCGTGCCGGTGCCGCAGGTTGGGTCGTGGAGCGGCCGACCCGGCCGCCAGGGCGAGAGGGTCACCAGCGCCGCCGCCAAGGTCTCCCGCAAAGGCGCTTCACCGTTCCATGTGCGGTAACCGCGCCGGTTGAGGGCCGTGCCGCTGGCGTCCATGGTCACCGTAGCCTGGGTACCCCGCAGCGATACCTCCACCGGGTATTTCTCGCCGGTTTCGGGCAGCCAATCGGTCTTATACCGGGCCTTGAGTTTTTCCGCGATGGCCTTCTTGGTGATAGCCTGGCAGTCGCTTACGCTCATCAGCTGGGCGCGTACGCACTTGCCTGCCACGGGGAAAGCGCCGCCTCGCGGTATCCAATCGGCCCAAGGCAGGGCACGCACGCCCTCAAAGAGCTGATCGAAGGTGGCGGCCTCAAAGGCGCCGCAGTGCAGCAACACCCGGTCGGCGCAGCGCAGCCACAGGTTGGCACGGAAAGCATCCAACGAAGACGCCGCAAAGCGGGCGCCTCCGTTGCCGGCGTGCACATCCTCCAGGCCCAGCCCGCGCAACTCCCGCGCCACCACCCCTTCCAGCCCGAAAGCGGCGGTGGCGATCCATTCATAACAATTTTGCATATATCACACTCTCCCATGCATCATACCAAAAAAGGTTGTGGGTGTAAATCATACAGCAGCGGAAATTTTGAGCGACGGGACGTCGAAGGCGGCGTCCCCTGCGATAGGAACGACCGGAATGGCCGTAATCTTGTAGGGGACGCCGCCCTCGGCGTCCCTTGGTGCCCCAATCATCCCAAATCATCCGCCTGACAAATTTCAGCAGCATGTGCAATTTCCCGGCAAAGATGTTATAATGGTTGCCATCAACGCGGAGGTGAATGCATGAAGCGGGGCAACAGAATGCTGGGAGCGCTCTTGGCCGTTTGGCTGATGCTGTGTGTGGGAGGGCCTGCCCATGCCTCGGACGATCCGATAGATGCAACAAGCGATGCCGCTCAAGACCAAGGCGCGACCGTACGTGTGCTGCTCACCCGCCTGCAGGGGGACCGGCTCTCCGTGACCCTGGACGGAAGCTACCTGCTCGAACCCTTTGGCCTGGCCTTCCAGCGGGGCAGCAAGCTGGTATTCGCATGGGAGCGGGACATCCTCACCCTGTATTACGAAGGTATGGCCGTGAGCGCCGAAGCTTTCTCCCTGCGCAGGCACGCATTACCTCCTTCCGCCGCCGCAGATCAGGAAAATGGGCTGCGCTTTAACGGCCAGTTGAATGTATTTGCCGGGGATCTGTCCCTCACCGCCGCCGAAGGTTTGGTACGCCCGGTGTTCACGGCGCCCATGGAAACATACCTGCTGGGCGTGGTGCCCTATGAGATGAGCGACACCTTCCCGCTGGAGGCCCTCAAAGCCCAGGCCATCTCGGCGCGCACCTACGCCCAGCGCAAGCTGGGTTCCTCCAGGGACTATGATTTGGTGGACAATACCAACGACCAGGTGTACCGGGGCCAGAACCCGGCCCACAGCCGCTCCGCCCAGGCAGTGCGGGAAACCGTCGGCTTGTGCGGATATGTGGGCGGGGAACTGGCCCGCTGCTTTTACTCCGCCAGCAATGGCGGCCAGACCGAGCTGATGCAGAACGTATGGGCCGACGGCGGTAAGGAACTTTTTATCGTGCGGGACGATCCCTACGATCTGCAAAACCCCAAGAGCCAGGTGCGGGTCGCCCAGTTGCCCCGGGAGTGGCCTAAGCCGGGAACCGACCGGGCCCTGGACGGGCTGGCCGAGCTGGTTAAGCCCGAGTTGGCCGAGCCGCTGCTGGCTCTGGGATACGACGGCGACGGCCAATACATCCGCGTCACCGGCATAGAAAAGGCCGAGCTGCACACGCCCCGGCACGCCCCGCCTTCTCGGCTGATGACCATGCTGCGGCTGTGGGTACGGGTGGATGCCCGCAAAGAGCTCGAGCAGGCCCCCCCCGATCCCAATGCCGAGCACGATCCCACATTGATCCCCGCCCCTCAGTGGACCGCCATGGGTCCGGTGGCCCAGGCCGTCGAGGTGGATGTGCCCCTGTTCCCGGACGCAAAGCGGTTGCTGGGCCTGTCCATCAATCCGGGCAACAACGAATTGATCACCCTGCACGAGCGGGAGAGCGGCTTTGCGCTGGAGGCGCGCCGCTTTGGCCACGGCGTGGGCATGAGCCAGCGGGGCGCGGAGTGGATGGCCGGCGCCGAACAATGGACATTTGAGCAGATACTGCACTTTTATTATCCGGGCATCCAGCTGATGCCCGGGCAGGCAGGGCAGCCCCCTGCCCCTACGCTGCCGCCGCCGGTGGACGCGGCGTTTCTCAACACGCCGGGTCCACCGGCCACCGCCACTCCCCGCCCCACGCCCATGCCCCTTTCCCAGGTTCCCCAAGGGGATGAGTGGCTGGGGGAGGTAACCGCCATCGCCGACGATTCCTGGCTTAACCTGCGCACCGAACCCGCCACATCGGGCAAGGTGTTGGATACGCTCTTTTTGGATCAGCCGCTGCTGGTGCTGGAGGAATTGCCCGACGGCTGGCTGCGGGTGAAGACCGATGTGATCGAGGGGTATGTGATGGCGCAGTTTGTGCGGCGGGTGGAGGAATAAAAAACAAGGAGGATTCAATCCCATGAAACGTATGGTATCGCTGATGCTGGCCCTGACCTTGGCCCTATCACTGTGTATCACCGCAAACGCCGAGGTATACACCCATCCCGAAGCCGGGTACGGCTTCACCGTGCCGGAGAGATGGATGGCCCTCGACGGCCAGGTTACCAACAATCTGCTTGACCTGGGCGTCTCGTTCCTTGATGTTCCCGATGAAGTCCTGGCCATGCTTGACCAAGTGAAAGACATGCCCATGGCGCTTGTACTCAGCCCTGATTTTCAGCACAATATCGTTGTCACGATGGAAGATGTGGGCATGGAGATTTCCCCAGCCTTTCTTTTGGGGCTCGGCGGCATGCTCGAAGCGCAGTATCAATCCATATTTCCCGGCTATGTTATCACGGCGCCCATGTCCCTGGTGGACTTTGGGGATTGGAAAGGGGCTATGCTTGACGGCGAGTACGAGATGGGGGACCTTTCGTTTACGATGCGGCAAGTGTTTATCCCTTCGGGCTCCTACTTGTTTGGCTTTCAGCTCACCGCCAGTGCCGAAACAGTGGCCGAGTATGCGCCGTTTCTAGCCGATCTGGTCGCAAGCTTTTTTGTGCCGTAAGAATAATTCTATAAAACATCAATTTGCCCCCCTCCGCATACCCATGAAGCGGAGGGGATCGCAATGCTGGTATCCTGGGCATGGGTGGCCATTTTGGCGCTGCTGATGGGCACTATGTTTCTATTGGGCCGGGCGCTGATCGGCGGCAAAGGCTGGCGCAGGCTGATCCATGCCGGCCTGGGCATAGCCGCTTTGCTGGGCATGCAGGCCCTATGGGGTAATGTGTCGGTGAACCTGCTGACCTTGGCGGTGTCCGGCGCGCTGGGATTGCCCGGCGCGGTGCTGGCGGTGGTGTTGACAGCGTTATAACAATACGTCATTGCGAGCAAAAAGCGAAGCAATCCAAAAAGCGCTTTCTGGATTGCTTCACTTTCGTTTGCAATGACGTATTTGCTATATCCTACTCCCAAACCTCAATCTCTTCCATTTCCATTTCTTCTACCGCCGGCGCCTCCCCAATGTAAGCGTATACAATGGCCGTAGCCCAGCTAAAGTACGCGTTGGAGAAGTACTGCTGCAAATCCGTACGGAAGAAATCAAAGTACACGCTGGAGAACAGCGGCACCATGGGCTGCAGCTCACAGAAGCGGGCTTGGAACGCCAGCCAGCGCTCCACATAGGTCTCGCTGTCCTGCACCTGGGTCTGGCGCATGGCCAAAGCCAGATTCATGATTTCCTCGTCCTGCAGGCCGGTCTTGTTGGATTCGCCCTGGAACTCCTCGCCGGTGTGGAAGGCGTAGTACGGATCGAAGGCCAGGTTAAAGTTGGTGGATAGGGTGAACATGTGGTACTCCCGATCCATCTGCCGATAGTAGCGGGCCAGCAACTCGTCAAAGGGCAGCTTTACGATTTCCACTTCAACGCCGATGGCCTCCAGGTTCATGCCCATGGCTTCAACAAGCATGTCGGAAAGGGCGGTTTCTTCGGGCTGCGCCCACTTAAGGGATAATTTTTCGAGCACACCCTCCTCATCCTCCCGGTAGCGAACGCCGCCGGTTTCCATATCGTAGGGTTCGCCGTCTTTATCCAGCACCCAGCCGTCTTCGGCAAGCCACCTGACCGCCGCATCCAAGTCGATAGGGGTCTCGAAGGCGGCCAGCGCGTCAAAGTTTTCCTGGGCCATCCACTGGCCTAGGCCGTAATAGGCGTACACCGGCATGCCGTAATCCTGGGCGAAGGCCATGCCCACCTCATCTTTGTTCACGCACCGCGCTATCGCCTTGCGTACGTTGACCGACTGTGACGGGCCCATCTCGCAGGCGAAGGAGATAAAACTCATGCCGGTGCGCAGGTAGTTTACCATGCGGATTTGCTCGTCCCATACCCGGTTGACGCCGTCTTCGATCACCGTGCCGTCGGACACCTTGTTCACCAGATCGATCCTGCCGCTGGCGATATCGTCCAGGGCGGTTTGGGGATTGGCGTACACCACGGTGATCCTGTCGATCTGGGGTACGATTCCCTCAAAGTTGCCCGCGTAGAAGGGGTTCTTTGTGAAACTGGCGATTTGCTCCTCCCCATCGAAGGACTCCAGTACATAGGGCCCTGCCGCTATGGAGGGATGATGCAGATAACCGGTCTCCTCGTCCAGCACGGTAGCGCGGAGCAACTCCTCGGTAAAGGCTCCCTGGACGTACGCGCCCGCCCCGTCGTCCTTTACCTCGCAACCCGGCGCCAGCAGACCGATGGGATAGGGGGTGATATTGAGCAGCATGATCTCGTAGAAATACGGCAGGTAGCGCCCGTCGATGGTCAAATCCATCGTCCGGTCGTCGATCACCCGCACGCCGGCAAAAGGCTCGCCTTCCAGAAAGGCATCGTAGCCCCACAACCAGCTCATCTCGGTAGGCGCGCCACCCAAGGCGGCAAATTCCGCCGAGGACAGCAGCAATGCCGAAAACGCGTAATCCCACGCGGTCACGGGCGAGCCGTCGTTATAGGCCAAGCCCTCGTTGAGGGTGATCCGGTACCGCTTGTTGCCATGCTCCTCGTAGGCATCCAGCTGCCGCACCACGGTGGTATCCACCGCGTAGTCGCCGCTGGCCTCCCAGGAGATCGTGTTGTAGCCATGGATCAACTCGCGCAGATCCACGTCGGCGGAGTTTACGCCCCACTTGCCGGTAAAGAAGAATCCGCTCATCTTGGTCGTCACACCCACCGTAAGGGACATGGGTTCCATTGTTTCCTGCGCCCATGCCGGGACAACACAGGAAAGCGTTAGAATCGCCACGATAACCACTGCCAGGATTTTCTTCATAATGCCTTTCCTCCATAAACTGCGTTGTATACGTGTCTCCTCCTCGCCGGAGGTCCTTCCGCATCATTATACATCAACCATCATTATACATCAACCATCATTCCACACAATCCCCAAAGTTAGAGACAGCCCCGCCTGCCAGGGGCACGGCGGCGTCCAGCAGGGAGAAGAATCCCTCCCCCGCCCGCCTGTACTTAGCGTAGACGTACTCGTTGCGGGTCACGTTCTCGTAGCGGCCTATCCAGCCCGCGAACTCGTGGCCGTCGCGGGTTGGGTCGTCCGGCGGGGTGGCGCTGCCACCGTAGGGTACGGCCTGCTGT
>Ga0123353_10017572_pt1 | contig 10523 bp, 9 predicted proteins | sample TergutLab28metaG_3_FD_92763 | JGI IMG/M metagenome (GOLD analysis project Ga0123353, IMG submission 92763) | Labiotermes labralis P3 segment gut microbial communities from Petit-Saut dam, French Guiana - Lab288 P3 | ecosystem: Host-associated > Arthropoda: Insects > Digestive system > Gut ... | reverse complement strand
TAGTAGTGGGTCTGGAACGGGGTCCACTCAGCCTCGTGAGGTCAATTGAGGAGCTACTTGAATGGAAAAAATAGCGGCTCCAGGTCTAGAAAACAGAGATTAACGGCTGTGGGGACCCGTTGCTCTGACCACGTGACACCCCTCTATCTGCAAAAGTTGGCACTAACTTCGCCGACCGGCAGCAGCCGCTCTGTTGGTATAGTTCGCATGCAGACTAAGGCCACGGAGTTTAGTTTAACTGTGTGATATATCATGCTCAAATGGGTGAAGAATCTTCACTGTGTTGCAGTGATTAAAAATGACATCTTTAATGGCATAGGTGGAGGATTACTAGGGTATTACTTAATAAGGTATAAGGTCGGTTTGTCAGTGGCATTATTAGCACATCTCCTGGTAGCTGACCTATAGTCCACAATTATCTGTCTGAAATTATAGTGCAATCAGTTATTTCACATTTATCACTACAACAGGAGTTGTGTGTTGAGTATTGTTAAATAAGCCAGGAGATAACCATTAAGTTGGAAATGCATATGTGAGATCAAAACAAGAATGTTAAGTGTGACATTAACAATTACTGCCGAATGGAGTAGTTTAACAGAGCTGACATGGCCGGAGGAGAATGCTGGAGGGTAATCATAAAAGCTTGAGGGAGGTGGATATGGGTTGAAGTCTCACTTTTTGTGACCTCATTCTGCATGATTTGTGGCAATTATTAAATCATACTAATGCAGTATAGAAAATAAAGAGCTGCTTAGGAGCATGGGACTCTGATGAGGGTAAAATGTACAAATAAAATTATTGTTCTGCAGCTTCAACTGTAAAACTAAAAGAAAGAGTGGTACTTGGTGGACTTAATTCTCAATAATTATTACAGTTAATGTCAATTGTGTATGTAATTTTGAAATAATTTTTCCTTAGGTGCAGAATAATAAACAAAGTCTGAGTTCCTTCAAGAGAAAAACTGCTGAGGGAATTGATGATTTACGCCCACCAGATGCAAACAATCGTATCAATGCTCGCTGGACCAATGATGAACTCTTGTTAGCTGTGCAAGGTAAATTAATTCTCTTTTTTTCCTGAAGTTTGGAATATGTGTTGCAAACATTTTATTTATGTGAGTCTGACGAAGTGTCCTCTGAAAACCCTGTGTTTGCTTTATGGGATAAATGTGTTGCTATGCCCCGTTACATATGACTTTATGGCGGAAAAGGAAAATATTGCCCCAGGCAGGAGCATTTAAAAAGAAAATTACTCCTGCTGTCAGCAGCTACATTGGGATTTAAAGGCTCAGTGATAAAGGTTAATGTAGAGTTTCTTAACTACTGAGTTGCAAAATAAAAAAAAAAAAGTGTAGGATGAATTTTGAAGAACATATTTTTGAATGTAGGTGGAATAAAATGTCTGTATATTTGTAAATGCAAGTTATTTGTGAGACATGCATGTTTAATTTACATGTTAAAAGCTCAAAATTGTAATTACCCTGATATAAAGGACCAAGGAAGATAGGAGCACAGAGTGTGAAGCTAAACATTCACTTCCATTAGATTTTGTGTGTAAGAATGTGTGAAACTGTGCCTGAACTACCTATGTATTTTCAGTGCATTGTGCTTAATTGGTAGATATCTGGCATAAATACTCGTAGTTAATGGAAGGTAGATAAGATTACATATGGGGAGATTCCAGCAAATTAAGAATGTTTTTAATTATTTTGCCAGCTGTATGCATGCTTCACCTCCCCCTTGAAAATTCTAAGAACTTGATTTTTGTGGTATAGAGGGGTGCATTATAAACTTAAAGAAAAGCCATTATGTTTGCATGTGTGTGTGTGTGTGTATCATTTTTGTTCTTGTGGTGAAGGTCATATTCTCCTTTTCAAGTTTTATGGAAATTGTGCCACCCCCTACATGTCCCATTACAGGTGGACTCTCCCTTCAGTAACTTATGTTCTCGCAGTATGTGTGTTGTCATTCACATTTGGTTTGTATTACTTACAGTGTAGAAGACAGGTTAGGCCTTCAGTGAACTTAGTAATTTCTCTTTTTGTATGAAATGGTAATTTTTGTAGTTTATAGTGGTGTCACTGATTAGTTTTGTAGTATATGTTCATTTTGAGTAATGTATCTGAAAGAGTGTGGCATTCTATTCTGATAATGCTGGGTACACACTTGTTACGTTACTGCTTACCGTAATGCCGTAATGTTGCGTGTACTGACACAATAGACAATTACGAGCTAAACTTCTATCCTTCTGCATCATGGTTTAACAGTATCCTTGAAGCATTGCATCATGGGATTCCCAGGTTTGTTATGGGAGTCTGAGTGATGTCTTTGCAGCTAGCAGCAGCTTCATAGTTATATATATTACGCTTTAAAGAAAAAGTAAAAACAGTGGTGGTAGTGGCAAACGCAACTGTACACAAGCAGGTAAGTGTATATTGGTTCAAGTTTATTGGCAGACGTGAATTTTCATGTCTCCAGTGAATTTAAATTTTTAATTCATTTGAGTTGGGGAAAAAAATTAAAAAAAAAAAAAAGACGCACTGTTCAGGAGAGCCATATCTATTCAAGAAACTTGGGCATTGATGTTACGTTTTTTTAAAGTGGTGATTCGTACATTGTCCTGCAGTACCTGTTCAAAATTTCCAGCTGTATTTTTCCAGAAATGTATGAATATCTTGTTGAAAAATTGAAAGATTACATACAGGTAAGTCAAATATTTGTATTTGTGGTTTATGACAGAAGTTTAAAATTAGATTTTAATCAGAACTTTTATTTAAACACAACTTCTACTGAAACACTTTTATGAAAAAAAAGCAAAACCTAAAAGTACTTTCATATTAACCCTTTAAACGCCGAGTTAAATCCCAAATGTAAGTCCCAGCTCGCCGAATTTTTCTGCGGGTTATTTAAATTTTGCGCATGATATTCGCAAAACCTGAATATTTCGAGAACTAAGCGGGATAAATTTATGAAACAAAAAGCATTTTGTGGGGAAGGAAACAGACATTGCTCAGAATACCTTAAAAATGCTGTAATTTCCTTACTGCGTAATGGATAAGATAAGTTTCTAAACGAACTTATAAATATCCATGTTCTTTTAATTACATTGCGGTCAAAGGCTTCAACTGCTTGTACGGAGGACAGACAAGAGATGCATTACAAGTTGGTCTTTGTATGGTAATCTTCAAAACAGTTTCGATCAACACAAAGTGCCACGTCACACTTGACACATCAGAATATCACCATTCACTTCACACCCCCTCACTGAACACACGCGACATCGTTGTTTCGTGTTACTGTGGCCAGGCCAGTGCTTATTGTGATGTGTGTCCAGTCTTCCGGTGTTTTTAAAAGCTGAGGCTAGTCTCCCTACAGACATGGATGGTCGTGGCTTATGCCCAGACCGTGCCAGCATCTCTCTGATAAGGGTGAGTCGAAAATCTCTGTGTGAGATTTTCTTCCCAACACATGAAAATAAGAGGATGTAACTGTTGACAATGGCCAGGTCTAACAGGTGGAAAAAAGAGTTTTTTTGTCCACTTCCATGTTTGACGGCTGGTCGTGTAGCTATTGGCCATCCTATCTGCATTATCAACATGCCCCATGTGACGGTTATAATCCACCACAATTGCCGGCTTTATCACATTCCCGTGTTCATCGCGATAATTGCCTTCTCTGGGTGGATCATGAATGTTTGTCAGGAGGCACACGTCTCTCTTGTCCTTCCACACCACAGCCGTCAAGTCACCCCTGGTCCTTACTCGAATGTCACCACGTTTCAGTCTCATTGTCTTGAGTTTGAGGTCCTTGGGCATGCCCTTTCTATATAGTCTCACAGTCCCACAACAAGAAATTTTTTTCTGGGGAGGAAAAGAAGTTGTCCATATACAGTTTATGGCCAAATCCTTCTACACCCCTTGTCAGATTAGTCACTGTAGGGTGGGTTGCTGTCAGGTGTTGTGCCGCCCTTTGTCTTTCTTTACCAGGGTAAACATTCATGTCATGTGTATCCAGTAGAGTCGCATAGTTTGAACATTTTGATGCCGAAACGTTTGCGTTTTTTTTTGGATGTACTGTTTGAATAATACCCTTCCTTTGAATTTCACAGTGACTTCATCTACTGCCAAATGTTCGGAAGGGTTGTAAAATTTTGAAAAGTTTGTCCTTATAATTTCTAACAAGTCTCGTATTTTCCACAGTCTGTCATCTGTCCTGTCAACTCCATTCCTATTGTTGTCTGTGAAATGTAGATAGCATAGTAGGTGACAATACCTAGCACGTGCCAACGTTTGTACATAGAATGGAATGTGAAGCTGTTCCATTTTCATCCAGTAATCCTCCAGTCTGTCTTGAACTGTATGTCCCATCTGTAAAGTCAGAGCCAAAAAGAAAACATTTCTGCTTCTGTCACGTCACATTGGGGAGAAGGTCCGTCTTCAAAACTGTCTAAGAACTGGTGGTAGTAGTGATTCGTCTTCACAACCAGCAATGTAACAATTTCAGCAAAGTACAACGGCAGGACGCTAAGTGGAGTGGACGCTGGGGTTATGTGTGCAGCTTCACTGCTTTTCCCGTGGGGGGCCCCAATAAAGTTGTGAACTAAACGCCTTCGGGGTTTAGGGGGCATTGTCCACTGAGAGGGTTGTTGCTGTTGACTTGCCACCTTACCAACATCATCTTCATCTTCAGAGCTGCTGGCGGAATAGTCTGGACTTGGAGGCTCTGACAAGGAAGACCATCGCGAAGGTGGGCGTGGCTCCTCTTTTGTCGTCTGACTCTTGTGTTGCGTGATATATATCCCTGTCGCTGTCCAAATCCATTACGATTTCTCATATTTCATTTCGAGACAGAACACAAGCCCGTTTTGCACACGAAACATCACCACGTTGCATTGTCAACAAAAACTTCAGTACAGCTAACCCACAAACAGCAAAATCTCTACTGAATGAAGTTGAAATCTTGCAAGCTACTTAGTGGTATAATGCATAGATCAGGTATAATGTTCCCTTTCCCAACCTAAGAACCGTTACTCAGCTGCCTGTTAGTAGAATACCCAAAAGTTTTATTACCAAAACATTCCAGTACACTAACTAAATGCAAGACGGAACTAACTGCACAGTACGCTTTCAAGACTAATGACACTTATGCATTCATGGCTAATTAGGGTTTCTTTGGTAGCTGACCAAGTGCTTACACACAAATATGAAACAGGACTGCTTTCATGAGTGTTGTGCAGTCAGATAGAAAGAGAGGGCTGTCAGCGTTGCCAAACGAAGGTCTATTAGAGTAGACATTAGCGTTTCTGGCATTACAAGGTGAGTCTAGTATAGTGGACGCTAGTCTTTAAAGGGTTAATATCTTCCTCTGAAGAGGTTGTAGCTGACAAAATACTTGCTTTGGGATAACTTTGAGACAAAAATGAGTTATTGTATTGATTGAATGGTGATGGACACGTGTTTCCAGAAAATGACAGAGAAGGATTTTGAGAATGGAAAGATGAAGCAGAAGTGTGTGGATGAGGATTGATACTTTGAAGGTACATTTTCAGTGGACCACTAGGGAAGTTGGATTGAGGTGGGTTAATTGACTGGAGATGAGTATGGTGACATTGTTCATAAAATCCTCTATTTGCTTTTAAGAATATGCCCATAAACACATCATACCATGTCTTTGCAATTCCTCAATTTTGCAGCTATCATGTCTCCAAAATGTTGGCATTCTTAGCTTGAACACATTCATTCATTCATTCATTCATGCATTCATTCCATTGGTATATGCAGAATGCGATGATTCCCTTGCTGTTCTCAGGAGCTTCTTCCATTCCTCTCTGTTATATACCCTTTCCTTCCACCCTTTTCCACCAACTAATCATCCATCCTCCCTCACTTCATCTTGCCATCTACTTCTTGGTCTGCCTGTCAGCCTTCTTGCTTCCAAATTCATATATAATACTTTTTTGGGAATTCTTATTCTCTCTACATGCCCAAACCAATGTAATCTATTTAAACTTATTGTCTCTGTTATAGTGGGTTTTTTAACCATTGTGTAATGTAGTGCAACATTGTGTAACTGTTTGGCTTCTTTCATGATTTTGGAATGTGCTTGTAACAAGACCCAGATTTGTGAAATACTTTAACTAGGAAATGACACACACCTTGCTTCATAATTATTTGCGTAGTTGAAGGTAACAGTTGCTACATTGGAGGTATGCACGACCTAGGTAAGTGATGTAAGGGTTCGTAAGTCATCAGAAAAATTCATGATGTTGTAACAGCGCCGCTATATAATCCTAGGAAATTTTGGAATAAGACAAGACTCACTGGAGCACACTTTGACCGATGTATTTGGAACTGTTTTCCGATGATTCTGTGCCACTTGGAAGAAGAGTTTTACTCAGGGGAATTCTCTGTTGTTGAGATGATACTCTATATTGTGTTCTGGCTATTGACCAGAGGTAAGCCTTACTGACTGACTTTTAAATTACTTATTTATGTGAGTCGATTTTGGCAACTAAATTACTTTTCTAAATTTGCGAACACATTGGGATTATATGTAGTGGCGTGACAATTTGGTTAGCACAACTGGAAATAGAATTTGGATGTAACTAGTGAACTTGTGGAAACTATTTTTGTCCTGTGTAATTAAATTATGTATTTAGCTTGTGTACATATAATGAGACAATAGAACCTAGTGTTAAATTAGTTATGATAATTTTCTTGACTGTACTGTATAGTCCTCAAGTTCCCAAATTACCTAGTTGCTCACAGAGGCCTTTGACTTTGGCTACAGCTACCACCTACTCCCAAACCCCCTGGAAATTGTGGAATAGTGCCTAACAAATGGCTATAGTAGGCTTGCCCTACTTACCACTCGCCCTGGGCACTACAATTGCACAATTTTTTTTTTTGTTATATTCTCCAATTTTCTTTTTTACTGGCATGTACAGGGCCTAAAATTCTTCTGTACACTTTACTTTCAAAAATGTTTACTTGTGTTTTGTCTCTCTCTGTTAGTATCCAGGTTTCTGATGCATATGTTCAAGTTTTGTCAATTATTGGGTTCTTTAGTCTTAATTTTTGCTTTTTAGATATATTTTTATTTCTAAAAAAATTTTTCTAGCGTCAAGTATGTTTTGTTAGCCTTTTTTATTCTTTCTTGTAAATCTTTTTGATGATTGTTATCTTCATTGAGTATAACACCTAGATATTTAAAATTTTCATCTCTTTCAAATGTATAATTTGTTATTGTTAATTGTCCTGTTTTATTTTGTTTTTAGCTGTTTTTCCATTCCACTGTCATACATTTTGTTTTTCCTTGGTTCATGTGTAGTCATAACTTTATGGCAATGTTTTCTATTTCTACATGCTGTTAACAATTAAACACTTTTAAGACGCTGGTTGTCCTGTCTGTATTTCTTTCTTTCTTTCTTTCTTTCCTTTCTTCCATCCCACTTGGTGGCAGTAGGGCAGTATTTAACTCTTTTTTTTTCCCCCTGACAAGTTTCATTCTTGGGCTTCTGATTGGTCCATATTTTTACCTTCTGGTGTCTCGCTTGCATTCTGCATCTAGAAAAATATAAAATAATCAACAAAAGTATTAATGTTGTGGAATAACAAGAAATATTTTGTACATTTTGAATTAGTAAGTAAGGAGTACGAAGTTTTCATTTCATTTAACTGAATTTGTGTATTTTCCTAAACCAAAAACAGAAGAGGAATGGCTGGCAGTGGCAAAGCAGTATCAAGAATTGTGGGATTTCCCACATTCACTGGGGCCTATTGATGGGAAACACGTGGTACTAGTGTCCAAAATAGTACCAGTTAATACTTTAACTACAAAAATACCTTCAGTATTTTACACTTTAGTAGATGCTCACTACAACATTGTTTGTGAATGCGGTATGTCAGGAAAGAGTTTTTGACAGTGTGGGTTTTTAGAACACTGAGCTATATAAAGAACTGGGGACGAAAACCTTACATCTTCCTCAGCCGGTCCTTTGAAATGGAAGGGAAAAAGATGTTCTCTACTTTTTATTGGAGATGAAGCTTCTCCTTTAAGCAATAATCTCATGGTAGTTTTATATGGGACATCCTAAGGGCTTATAAGAACAAATTTTCAAGTACAGAGCCCACAGAGTTGTAGAAAATGTTTTTGACCTCATATCATCAGTTTTACAAGTACTTTATAAAACTGTGCTTTTGGAAACACAAAAAGCTCACTTGTAATGACTGTTGCTTGTTTACACAATTTCTAAAGAAGAAACTCTGATTCAGCAGAAATTTATACTTCATCAGGTATGTTCAATTATGAAGAAAATGGTCGAGTGAGCAAAGGCAGTTGGAGAGACATGAGTAATGAAAATATCACTTATTTCCTATTAGAAAGGTTGCATGTAAACCACCTTTGAAGGCAAAAGAAATAAGGGAGGAATTAGCAGCTTATTTTCTGAGATGAGGAAGAGTAGAGTGGTAAGATGACTGTGCATAAAGGTGCACATTTTTAATACCATTTCCTTGAAATTTACTTAACATTTTCACAAACACTAAAATTTGTTATTAGTTTTTACTTACCATATTCAATGTCTGTCACATTTTGGTTTTGTCTTTGTCTATTATGAATATCAGTTTGTCAACTTATTAGCTAGTAAACTTATTTTCTATGGATATTTCAGTATCTGAAGCCTAGGCATCAAAAAGGAATAAATATTTGTAAAAATTAGTGAAGACTATAATGTGTTTTCATAAAATGTGCTGAGGTTGTTTTGTTTACTTGATTGTTTTTCATTCACATGTAATGAGTTTCTCTGAAAATGTGTAGCGTTCAATTGTTTCATCTCATGACACAACATATGCATGGCCCAAGTACATCTGTACATATTTCTATTATAAGTACTCATGTTTTCCTGTTCTAGTGCTTCATCCTCATTTTCCCCCATCTGAGAGACGAGAATAGGTTTTCAATTTCTTCTTGCATTCGTCGATGGGGCTGTTTATTTCTTTTGCCAGTTTCTCTCTTGCATCTTGCTTTTTTATTTTATTAAAGTGCTGTGGGTTCCATATTATTTCTTCTCTGTTATACCCTTCCATAAATACTATGACTCTTTCCTGAGTCCATTCCATTTGTAAAACAATGACATAAACTTGCAAGAAACACACAGCACTACAGGTTTGCACCACTCTTCATGACAGAAACATCAGAAAAGACAAGAAGTGGACAGTGGTGTACATGTCATGTTGTAAGTTCAGACCTGCTCAAGCTGGTAACCTCTTCAATACCACAGCCAAATACCAATATCGTACCGAACAAACCTGTAACATTACTTTGTAACCACCTTTTTCATGTCACTTGGTCATGAGTGCCATCCACCCAGTTACAATATGGTGTTATGTCACATGGCAATGTAACAGGTGTGTACCTGGCTTAAGAGGCACAAGCAGTTGAGTACAGAATTTTGCTTATTGTTGTAGGTGTACGCAAATATGGAAAGGATTTTCGAGCAATTGCAGAGGTTATTGGCACCAAGACAGAAGCCCACTTGCGTAGTTTCTTCGTTAACTATCGTCGCCGTTATAACTTGGATGCTGTGCTAAAGGAGTTTGAAGCTGAGAATGGACCTATTGTTGACAGTGATGACAAAGAGGAAAAGGTATTAACCCTTTAAATCCTAATGGTTAACTTTATGTACCACCTGTTTTAACTGCTGTTTATAAACATTTTAATAAATATTCTGTGTTCGGTCTACAGATTGCATTTATATGTTGTGTACAGATCTCGGAACAGACAGCAGATACAGTACAACATTAATTTTATATTTTTGTTTGGATTACCTAAAGATGGAATAATATCCAGGAAATGAGAATTGTCTACTTTAAGACATTTGTGGGTTGCTGTGTAACAAAAGACTTTGGCAAGCCATTTAATATACGGAATTTTGAAAATTGTTACAGTTTAAATACAGCATGGTACATAACCTATATTGGAAAGAGCTTCTGCATAGTATTTTCACATTTTGATCTCACACATGACACCATGATAGCTAGATGTTGACATCGAATATCATCTTGGTTTTCATGATAATTATTTGTTTATTCAACCAGTGTGGGAGTGTAGTTTGTTTTCTCTTCTCTGTAGCTCTCAATCTTTATAGTTCAATATCAGTTTTGTTGCATGTTGTACTACTGTCCTTGATATCAAATAGTAACACATTATTTCTGGCCACTTCTGGTGCTTTCATTGCAACCATGAATGTTACCTTACCTTTGCTGCTTTTTATTCTTCTTCTTCTTCTTCCTCTTCTCATCCTCTTCCTCCTCCCTCCTCCTTCCATCTCTCTTCCCTCTTCATCCTCTTCCTCTCCATTTCTGATTCTTCTTTTGGTCTGCTCAGCTGGTGGTCCAACACTTGACAGTGAACTCCACAAACCCTGAGAGCATTGTCATTTGTCATGTGGTCCGCAACCTGCACTTGATGAGTATCCAAACTGTGCCAGTCATTTTCTTTATCTGCATTAAGTTTCATTGCATT
>Ga0123353_10017570_pt1 | contig 10523 bp, 7 predicted proteins | sample TergutLab28metaG_3_FD_92763 | JGI IMG/M metagenome (GOLD analysis project Ga0123353, IMG submission 92763) | Labiotermes labralis P3 segment gut microbial communities from Petit-Saut dam, French Guiana - Lab288 P3 | ecosystem: Host-associated > Arthropoda: Insects > Digestive system > Gut ... | reverse complement strand
TCTTTTCGGAGAAAAGAATATTGATATTGTGGACACCGATAAATCTGAGGTCATTCAGGTCAAGAAGACGACACCCGGGGAACGGGATGAAGCTAAGCCCGAAGAAATGATCGGGTTAATGTCAAATGTTGGTAAGACCGGCGATCCGGTAAAAATGTATCTCCGTGAAATGGGTCTGGTTTCTCTGCTCAGCCGCGAAGGAGAGGTGGAGATCGCCAAAAAAATAGAGCAGGGGCTCAAAGAAGGTATGGATGCCGTTTTCTCCGTTTTGTCGGCCGTTCGTGATGTTATAGAAATTGGTGAACAGTTGAAAAGCGATGAGATAAAGATCAAGAATCTGATCGACAGCATTGAGGAAGAAGGAGGCCCCCAGGAGGATTTTCATAAAGCGCGAGTCATTGCCTTAATCAATAAGGTGGCATTATTAAACGCTCAAAATGATGAAACGAGAAAAAGACAGGCTCTTAAAAGACTTACAGAGGAGGAGAAACAGGCCTGCAAACTGGAGATTGAGAAACGCAATAAGCAAATTATCAATCACTGCCGTAAAATTCAGTTTAGTACAAAGCAGATTGATATGATGATTGCGCGAATGAAAAGCACTCTGAATGTGATGGAAGAAGCTGAGGATAAAATCCGGGTCTGCAAGAGAGAATCAGGATTTTCTAAAACGCAGTTGGAAAGAATTTGTGTACGGATTCGCAAATTTCCCGCAGAGAGAAAAGAGCTTTGTAGTGGAACTGGATGTTCACCTGAAGATATCTTGTGTTACGGTGACATTGTTAAAGAAGCGGATAAGGTTATCAAGAGGATTTCCACAGAAGCAGGACAAACGCCTTCCATGCTGAAGAGTCTTGTAATCACAATGGAAAAGGGAGAGCGCAAGGCGGAAAGAGCCAAGCGAAAGCTCGTGGAGGCCAACCTGCGTCTGGTAGTCAGTATCGCGAAAAAATATACTAATCGCGGATTGCAATTTCTTGATTTGATCCAGGAAGGTAACATTGGTCTTATGAAAGCGGTGGAGAAGTTTGAATATCAACGGGGGTATAAATTTTCCACTTACGCCACATGGTGGATTCGCCAGGCCATTACCAGAGCCATTGCAGATCAAGCTCGGACGATTCGTATTCCCGTCCATATGATTGAGACCATTAATAAACTGATCCGTACTTCCCGTTACCTGGTTCAGGAGCTTGGTCGTGAGCCTAATCCGGAAGAAATTGCCAATAAAATGGGCTACCCTTTAGATAAGGTTCGTAAGGTTCTTAAAATAGCCAAGGAGCCAATTTCTCTGGAAACACCCATCGGAGAAGAGGAAGATAGCCATCTTGGTGATTTTATTGAGGATAAAAAGGTCATTTCTCCATCAGAAGCCGCCATAAATCTGGATCTTGCCGAACAGATCCGAAGAATTCTGGATACCCTGACCCCTCGGGAAGAAAAGGTGTTGCGCATGCGTTTTGGTATCAGCGAGAAAATAAGCTTTGAAGACGAGGAACATTTGGGTAAGGAGAGCTATGGCGAATACGTTACGGAGGAGAGGGATGATGAAGAGGAAGGAGATGAACTTGCCAAAGCAGAGCTGTCAAAAGACAACTGACTACGCTTGAGTGACAACTGAGGATTTTGAAATTGACAAAAAGTCATAATTATTGTAGTATAGAAAGGTTTTAATTTATTTTATACAGGCAGGGCCCATAGCTCAATTGGAAGAGCCACCGGCTCATAACCGGTAGGTCCCTGGTTCGAACCCAGGTGGGCCCACCATAAAAAAGTTTAAAGGGAAGAGTTGGTTAAATTGGCTGCGAGAGATAGAGAGCAAGGAGCGGGTAGGTGTAGGTAGGGCAGCAACCGGGATATATCACTATGATAGTTGAGGTTGTGAGCACCGCGTACTGCCGCGATTTGCTCCCAGAGGTATTTAATCAGCGCTTCCAGATATCTGCTGAAAAATAGTTTCGCAGGTCCTTTCCCGGGGCAAGTCTTAGACTTCCTCCTTTTGCTTCAAATCATTGGAGACAGGGGATATTTATTGCAAAAAGATCTTCAATTGCTCATCACTCTACAGGAGTCAGATTCAAAGTTAATCCGCGCCATAGCGGAAAAACAAATTTTACCTGACCGTCTGGCTCAGCTGGAACACTCTTATTTGGATTGCAAAAAGGAATTCGATCAATTTCGGGACTCTTTCAACGACCTGAAAAATCAGTACCGCGATAAAGAGCGCCAGTTAAAACAAGGACAGGATGATCTGCGCAAGGCAAAAGATCGATTGGGGAGCGTAAAGAACAACAAGGAGTATCAGGCTATTCTGAAGGAGATAGAAGGTCTTAAGCAGAGAAGCGAAGACATGGAACTTGAAGGCATCATGCTTTTGGATGTCATGGATAAGAAAGGTGAAGAACTCAAAGAGCAGGAGAAGTCATTTCAGGGAGTAGAAGGAAGATATAACCATGACCGCGCTTCCGTCACAGTGGAGTTGGGAAAACTCGATCAACACATGGAAACCTGTCAGCAGGAAAACATTTTTCTTCGTTCCACCGTCGATGATCGTTTGGTGAAAAAATATGATGCCATCAGAAAACTTCACAGGGATGTTGTTGTCGTTCCTGTCCGGAAAGAAGTATGCCAGGGGTGCCACATGAACATTCCTCCTCAAATGTATAACGAACTGCAAACATCAACCATACTCATGTCATGCCCCCACTGTAACCGGATTATTTATCGGGAAGATCAACCGGTAAGTTCCAGTTAATTGTTTTATGTGTAAAAACCCATTATTATAACTGATACGTCATTCATGGCAATAACTGCAAACGTATTGTGATAGAACGGATGTAAAGTGTTGCAGCAGGGCGGATGATCGCGGGTCTGTTATATGGACCGGAGGAAAGTCCGAACTCCGCAGGACAGGATGGTCGTTAACGACGACTGGGGGTAACCCTAAGGAAAGTGCCACAGAAAATATACCGCCCTTCCGGTTTACGGAAGTCTCCTTGGGAGATTCGGGTTTGACTCGAAGGTAAGGGTGAAAAGGCGAGGTAAGAGCTCACCAGTTTCTCGGGTGACCGGGAAAGCTTGGTAAACCCCATCCGGAGCAAGACCAAATAGGAAAGCGTTAAGGGTGGTCCGCCCGTGCTTTCGGGTAGGTTGCAAGAGGCAGCAGGCAACTGTTGTCCCAGAGGAATGATCATCGCCTCCTTTCGGGTGACCGGAAGGAGGAACAGAATTCGGCTTACGCGCTGCTGCAACCCTATGTTCCTTTTCTGATGAAGTACAAAGTAAATGACTGTGAGAGATAAAAGGTAAGGCCTGGTTCCATCCCCGCCATCGCTGTAGCATTCAAGTGATTGGTTACATAATTTTAGTTTTGGTGCAGTCGTCAAATCATTAGCGGTATAAGTGACATTTCAGCAGGATTTTGCTTGTACCAATACCAATAGTAAAGCTTCATAAAGTTCTGATGGGAAAACTTATGATACTCACAAAAACTCTTAACCGTTTGAAAATGATTGTTCCGCTTACTTTTTATTAATTCATATTCCGATATACATGACAACATAAGTCGGGCTAAAGTCCGACTTATGTTGTCTTTATTCGTCATTTTTCCCCTTGTGTAAAAAATCCTTGCCTTAGGTTCAGATACACACTTTGCTTCGCCTGTTAACCCCGTTTTTCTCTGAAAAGCATGCTCTCTTTTTTCTTTTCCCAGCAACCATTATCTTTTTGGGGAGGATCACTATGGATGTAAAGTGTTTATTGTTTTGAACCATTTTGTGTCTGACCCTGTCCTTTAGTCTGAATGGATATGCTTTGTATCGCGTTAAATTGGTTTATTCATAAGCATTTGTTTATTATACAATAACGCCCTTCCCGCAGGGATTGAATAGCGGTCAGAGAATCTTCCGGTCCAGATGAAAAATATTTGTTTTTTATTGTGTTTTAGTGATATGGAGTCGCATCAAGATCGTGTAATTCCCGCTGTTTATGGGGGGTGTTGAAGAAGGAGGTTTCATTTATGGCGTTAATTGTTCAAAAATATGGTGGAACATCGGTAGCAGATTTGGAAAGGATTGAGAATGTCGCTAGGCGTATAATTAAAGCCAAGGAAGACGGTCATAATGTGGTAGTGATTCTTTCAGCGATGGCGGGTGAAACCGATCGCCTGATCAACATGGCGCAACAGGCGGCGGCGTCTCCTGATCCGCGGGAATTCGATTCCCTGATTTCTACGGGAGAACAAGTTACGGTTACTCTTTTAGCCATTGTGCTGAATCGCATGGGATACAAAGCCAAATCTTTTCTTGGTTTTCAGGTCAAGGTTCATACCGATGACGCTTTTACAAAGGCACGCATCGTTGATGTAGACAGTGCTGCCATGATGGAGGAGCTTGAGCATGGTACCATTATTATTGTTGCCGGTTTTCAGGGAATAAACGACAGGGGGGATATTACAACTCTCGGACGTGGTGGTTCCGATACCAGCGCCGTTGCCCTGGCTGCGGCTCTTAATGCGGATGAGTGCGATATTTATACGGATGTGGATGGCGTCTACACTACAGACCCCCGTATCTGTCATAATGCTAGAAGACTTGACAAAGTGACCTATGACGAAATGCTTGAAATGGCTCGCGCCGGCGCCAAGGTGCTTCAACCCCGCTCTGTAGAGTTAGCCAAAAAATATAATGTGCCTTTGTATGTTAAATCTTCTTTTACCGATGCAGGAGGAACTTTTGTAACTATGGAAAATATTGGGATGGAAAAAGAAGTGGTTTCGGGGGTATCTTATGACAAGGATCAGGCGAAAGTGACCATTGTGCGGGTACCAGATTCTACGGGAATTGCTGCACAGTTGTTTTCACCACTTGCGGAGCACGGTATTCTGGTTGATATGATCATTCAGAATATTAGTACCGATGGATATACGGATCTGACGTTTACCGTTTCCCGTAAAGATATCAGGGAGGCGGCGAAAATAGTAGAAGAAACGGGCAAGAAGCTTGGTGCGGAAAAGGTTAGAGTTGATGAGGATGTGGCAAAAGTTTCCATTATTGGCGTGGGAATGGTCAGTCATTCCGGTGTGGCCGCAAAAATGTTTGCGACTCTGGCTCAGGAGGGAATCAATATTATGATGATTAGTACTTCGGAGATTAAAGTATCCTGTGTGATTCGGGCAAAGTATACGGAGCTGGCCGTGTCCGTCCTCCACGAAGCGTTTTGTGTGCCCCCAAAATCATAGTATAATTGATATTCATATCAAAACTATAGAATAAAGCCTGATCAGAATCATTCTCATCTTTGTTGTGAGAATGATTCTTTCTTGTTACTCTGTTAAAAATAGGAAGTAAATGAAATGAGATGAAATGAAAGACGGTGTCCTTCGGGGAAGCATTGTTTTTGTTTTCCTGATCCTTGCCAGCCAAGTAGCGGTTTTATCCATGAAACAAGCAAACAGGGTGGTGCCTTACTTGGAGAAGGATAAAGAAACCGTAGCCATAGAATGGGTTGCCAACGGCCAAAAGCAGGGAATATTTTACGTTTCTCCGGAAGAAACGGTGACCGCATTTCTGGAGCGTTTTTCATTTCGGGGAAAAACAAAAGAAGCAGTATATCTGGAAGATGGCATGTCTATCCATACAAGACCCGATTCCGAGGTAGTGGTTCAGGAGATGGAACCGTCCACGAAATTGGCTTTGGGTATTCTGTTGAATATTCACTCCCTTACGCCCGCACAATTGATGTTAATTCCGGATATCGGTCAAAAAACAGCAGATAAAATTTATCTTTTTCTCCAAAAAGAAGAATGTATCCACGATCTTGAAGAATTGACCTTGATTTCCGGAATAAAAGAAAAGAAAATTGCTGCCATGAAGCAGTATCTAATGGTGAAAAAAGGAGAATGCAAGAAAGCCTTTTCCGATTGGAGATCTCGTCAAATAATTGTTGCCAAAAAAATGACGAAAACAAAAAAAGCCATGGTAGACTTTCCCAAAGATATTAACGGTCTTACTCCGGCACAACTTATCCTTGTTCCGGGTATTGGCCCGAAAACGGCAGATCAGATCTATACTTTTATTAAAGAACGCGGTTGCGTTCACGATCTTGAAGAGCTGGGTGCCATTTCGGGAATAAAAGGAGGGAAGATTGAGAATATGAGAAAATATCTTTTTGCCAATCCAGAATGTTCTCACAGAGAGGAAAAAGACCGGAAGTCAGGAATCATAGAGGATTAAGGTGCTCCTGTTTCGTCGCCGCTTTTTGCCGCGGAACTGTACTGATGGAAGTATTTGAAGACACGCTGGATGTAATCCTGTGTTTCTTTGTAGGGGGGAACGGTGTTTTTGTGTCTGGAAACAGTCCCTTCTCCGGCATTATATGCCGCAAGGGCTAGAGTTGTGTTACCCTTGAAAAGGGCCAGAAGATATTTTAGATAACGAACGCCTCCGTCGATGTTTTTATCAGGGTGGAAGGAGTCGTCAACTTTTAATGATGCTGCTGTTTTGGGCATTAACTGCATCAGCCCGCGAGCACCTGCTGGGGAAACTGCCTGATGATCAAAGTTGGATTCGGCCTTGATGACGGCCTTGACCAAAGCGTAATTAACGCCGTATTTCTTTGATGCTTTTTTAATCATGTCATCATATTGAGCCATATCACCTTTCAGTCTAATGATGACGCGCTTTTCTTTAATAAGGAGGACGTATTTCCGATTGGACTCTGTAGGAACATTGGTTAGATGAGTAACCCCATCTTCATCAACGAATTTGAAAATGTCCGCATGGCTGAAAGCTGGCAATAACGGCAGTAGCAAAAATGGCAGACATAACAAAATCTTTTTATATTGCATAACAAAGTAGCCTTTCCCGAAACGGTAAATACCTTATTCAAACTATGTGCCATATGCAAGTACTTATTATCGAAGCTTCTTATTATCCTTGACAGGTGCGGTGTAAGATGTTAGTAGGTGCAACGTGATTTTTGTGAAACTTGTCGGGGCGTAGCGCAGCTTGGTAGCGTATCTGAATGGGGTTCAGAGGGCCGGTGGTTCAAATCCACTCGCCCCGACCATTAGTTTGTTGAAATTATTAGTGCTTTTCCTCGAACACTCGTCCACTAAACGTCCACGAAATTCTAAAACTTCAGCGATTCTGAGAGATGATCTTGTCGCGTATCGACGCGTCATATCCGTCGATGTATGCCTCGAAATATCACTAACCATTTCCAGCTCCGGCCCTTCATCTATTAGTTGACAACCAAGGTTATAGTTTCATCATGCCTTTATGAGAGGTGTTCCGCACATTCAAATGATCGCTTGACTTTTAAAATCGTGCACTGTATTCACTGTAAACATGCCGCCGCGGACGGTGTGCCTCCGATAGCGACCTCCGTGGTTCGTTTGCCGCCGCCTTTATGGCGGCTTTTCTGTTACTTTTGTGTGCTATTGAGAAGAATGCCGCTTTTCATGGTTGTTAATTAACATTGACAACATCCGGAGCAGTTACTATATAAAAATATTCGGTTTGCTATCGGCGAGAGTGGCGAAACTGGAAGACGCACTGGACTTAGGATCCAGCCCGTGCAAGCGGATAGGGGTTCAAATCCCCTCTCTCGCACCAAAATACATTTAGAAGGAGTTCAGACCGTGGCTGAATCATGTATTAAATTTGAGAACCTTAGTCAGATTAAGAAGAAATTATCCTTTACTTTGTCTTGGGGGGAAGTAGAGGAAGAGTTGAATAAAGTTTATGATGATCAGAAGAAAAAGGTTAAACTAAAGGGATTTCGTCAAGGAAAAGTACCCAGAAAGATTCTGGAAACATATTTTAAGGATAATGCAGAAACAAGCGCAGCGGCGAATCTTATCGAAAAACATTACCGGGAAGAGATAGATCAGCGCAAACTTAAACCAGCCGGTTACCCGGCCATTGATCATAAGGGATTTTCCCGGGGAGAAAATTTTGATTTCTCCATCACCGTTGAAGTGGAACCGGAGTTTGACCCTCAGGGATATATGGGTATTGAGCTTGAAAGAGTGAATCCTGAGGTCACAGAAGAAGTCATCGATAAGAAGATGGAAAAGCTCCGTCATATGTATAGCACCTTGGAGGATGTGTCTGAAGATCGCGGATTACAGAAGGGCGATTTTACGGCGATTGAATTTGAAGGTTGCCTTAATGGGGAGACGGTCAAAGAACTCAAGTCAGATAATTATTTTCTGGAGATGGGATCGGGACAGTTTCTAGAAAACTTTGAGGAAAACATGATGGGGATGAAAAGAGGGGAAACGAAAATTTTTTCCTTTTCTTTCCCTTCAGATTATCACATTGGCGCGATTGCCGATAAGGAAGTTGATTTTACCGTCACTTTAAAGGATCATAAGATTCGTGTTCTCCCGGAACTTAATGAAGATTTTGTCAAGAATTTCAAGCGTTTTAATACTATGGCGGAATTGCGGGAAGACCTCGCCAAGGAACTTGCCGTGCAGTTGGAAAAGAAATCAAGCTCGAATTTTCGGGAAGATATAATTAACCGCCTGATCGAGAGGAATGATATCGAAGTGCCTACGGCGATGAAAGAGAACCAATTGGAACAGATGACCTATGAAGCCGTCAGGCAATGGATGAGTAATGGTTTCCCTCAGGAAAGGGCGAAAAACATGGCCGAAAGCATGCGTGACAAAATGGCCCATGATGCCGAGCGGATTATTAAGGCCGGTATGATTCTTAAAGCCATTGCCCAAAAAGAAAATCTTTCTGTGACGGAAGAGGAAAAAGAAGCAAGGATCAAGGGTCTTGCCGAGTATTATGGGGGCGAATATGAAACGATGAAAAAGCATTTTGATGCCGCCAATATGAAGGAAGGAATGGAACGGGAACTTCTTACCAAGAAAGTGATGGACTTTGTTGAGGAAAAGGCCATTATTACAACGGTCAGCAAAGAGCTTGACGTTTAACGAAAGGGGATCGTTACATGGCTTTGGTTCCGATAGTGGTAGAACGGGATGGGAGAGGAGAGAGGGCCTATGATATTTATTCCCGCCTGTTGAAAGATCGCATCGTTTTTCTGGGTACAGCTATTAATGATGATGTAGCCAATGCGGTTATCGCCCAGTTTTTATATTTGGAGTCAGAGGATCCAGAGAAGGAAATATTCTTTTACTTAAACAGTCCGGGGGGAAGTGTGACGTCCGGTATGGCCATATACGATACGATGCAATATATTCGTCCCCCTGTTTCGACAGTTTGTCTTGGGCAGGCGGCAAGTATGGGAGCCTTCCTCCTCGCAGCAGGGGAGAGGGGAAAACGCTATGCTCTTCCCCATTCAAGGATTTTGATTCACCAGCCCATGGGTGGTGCCCACGGACAGGCAACAGATATTGACATTCATGCCAGAGAAATATTAAGATTACGGGGTGAACTGAACCAGATTTTATCTGTCCTGACTGATCAACCCCTGAAAAGAATTGAATCGGATACGGAGAGAGATTACTTCATGACTAGTGAGCAAGCTAAAGAATACCGTATCATAGACGAAATTATTACCAAACGGACAAATTGAAAAGAGGTATTCTATGCCTAAAAAAACAAATAACAGACAGGAAGAACAGGAAATGATGCGGTGCTCGTTCTGCGGAAAAGATCAGAACGATGTGCGCAAGCTGGTTGCCGGTTCCGATGCCTGTATATGCGACGAATGTGTTCAATTGTGTCGTTCCATCATCGAAGAAGATAAACATGATGTCAGCGATGATTCCCTTCAGAAAATTCCTGAGCCCAAAGAAATAAAATCTTATCTGGACCAGTATGTCATCGGTCAGGAAAGGTCAAAAAAAGTTCTGTCTGTGGCCGTTTATAACCACTACAAACGACAAGCCTATGAGGCTCTTTCTTCTGATTCTGATGTGGAGATCCAGAAAAGTAATATTCTCCTCATCGGTCCCACAGGATCAGGAAAAACACTGCTGGCGAAGACACTGGCGAAGATTCTGAAAGTGCCTTTTACTATTGCGGACGCCACATCCTTGACAGAGGCTGGTTATGTTGGGGAGGACGTAGAGAATATTATTCTGAGTTTGCTACAGAATGCTGATTATGACGTGGAAAGAGCGTCACGTGGAATCGTTTATATCGATGAAATTGATAAAATAGGGAAGAAATCCGGAAATCCATCCATCACGCGCGACGTATCCGGAGAAGGTGTACAACAGGCCCTTTTAAAGATTATGGAGGGGACGATAGCCAATATCCCACCCAAAGGTGGGCGCAAACACCCGCAACAGGAATTTATCCGTCTGGATACATCAAACATCCTCTTTATTTGCGGGGGAGCATTCAATGGGTTAGAGGATATCGTCGCCAAACGCATGGGAGTGAATGCTCTGGGGTTTGGCGCTGAGATAAAAACTCGTAAGGAAATAAGAAACGAGTACCTTCTTTCCAAGGTTCAGCCGGAAGATATTATCCGTTATGGCATGATTCCTGAGTTTGTTGGGCGTCTGCCGGTTGTGGCGGCCTTGGGCGATC
>Ga0123353_10017568_pt1 | contig 10524 bp, 6 predicted proteins | sample TergutLab28metaG_3_FD_92763 | JGI IMG/M metagenome (GOLD analysis project Ga0123353, IMG submission 92763) | Labiotermes labralis P3 segment gut microbial communities from Petit-Saut dam, French Guiana - Lab288 P3 | ecosystem: Host-associated > Arthropoda: Insects > Digestive system > Gut ... | reverse complement strand
GCAGGCAGACAGGAAGGGACACAAGCAGACAGGAAGGGACACAAGCAGACAGGAAGGGATGCAGGCAGACAGGAAGGGACACAAGCAGACAGGAAGGGATGCAGGCAGACAGGAAGGGATTCAGGCAGACAAGAAGGGATGCAGGCAGACAAGAAAGGGATGCAGGTAGACGTGGTCAGACTCACAAGTTCCAAGTGATGTTAAATACTGAGTTGAAATGAATCTAATACATTAAAAAAATGCTAGTATTGTCTTATATTTCACCTTGTTACAACTGTCATAAGAAAAGTGTACCTTTTTTGTGATGTGTCCTGTATTCTGAGCCCAGTGCAGATTATATATGCACTGGATGTACTATCCATTCTCTCTTAGACATTCTGTGTTTAATATACGTTAATTATATGTTGGTACTAAGTGTCCGTTATGACTAAGGCATAATTGTGTGTGTGTGTGTGTGTGTGCACGCATGCATACACATGCAATATTTTGCAGTTACTCATATTTATTATGTCCACCATGAATGATAAGTGACACATCTTCCAATAACTCAGTCTTTTTGAAAGAAGTTGTGCACATTTATGACCTACTAATTCTGTCTAAAATCCACTGTAGTTTCCTCTTTAAGTTCTCTCACGTGGCCAGTAGTTTTGCCATATGTAGGTTATCTCACATTATGAATGTAATTATATTTCTAAACTGTGTTGAATCCATACACTTAAGAAGCAAAAACGTACATGTTCATAACTGATATTAATTACATGTTTTTAATTTTTTTGAATACAGATTTCGTATGACAGGTAAACTATTAGTTACTTCTCCATTATGCTTATGTGATAGTTGCTGGTGCTTCAATCAGTGTCTTGCAATGTCTTACCCTCCCCTGCACCTCAAATATCCTTCTTTGGGTCCACAGCAGTGATAATTTAATATCTTTATTGGAACTTTTGCAATGTGTAGTTGTGTATCATCAATAGATTTGCAAAAGATATCTCTGAAATTTGAAGCTCATGGCATCTCATAAGTCAAGCATGCCCTCTACTATTTTCTGTTTTTATTGTCATCCACCATTGGCATACTCAGTATTGTTTCAAACCATGCTGCACATCTTCACCTCTTCATTTTTGTGTGCTGTGATCATGTGAACATGAAATTGTCTTTGTGTTTTGTTAAAAACTGGCCAGAAGGGCTGTTGGAACTTACATTGGTACTGAGAATTCTGAATACTCATTATAAAATTTGTGTGGTATGTGTGGAATAGTTTGGTTGCCCCAGTAAAATCTAGATTTCATACAGAAATATCAGGGCTTTATTTGTAGATAGGACTGAGTTGGCTCATAACAGTTCATCACAACAGGTTTAGTGTGTTGTCAGTTCACTGCATGACATTGTGTGGCTTTGCGCCTGTTGCCTAGCTAGAAGTTTGAATAACTATATTTCTTTTATGAAGCCAGTCTTTTACCATCTCACAGACTGTCTGGAGGTACATAACTATTAATCTGCACCATAATAGCACAGGTGGTTACTCACCAGTTACTTACCTTGGAGACCAAAATTCAACTCCAGTAGGGACCTATTGGCAGTTATGGTGAACAGAATTCCACTGAAGCAGATTTCTCACTGATCACTTCAGATTCCTCCTGTTGATAGTTATTATTCCACCAGTGCTCCATTCTTACTTGTCATCTGTGGCTTGTACAGTACACCCCTCTGAGGCTGCATTATGAAGGTCCTGAGTCACACACCATGCTTATGTGAAAATAATTTATACTTATTGAGATTTGATAATTTAAATCACACATTAGGTTGTAAATATGTCAGTAAACAGTTAATGCAGTGTTTTTCATAGCTTCAGTACATAACCAAGTGCAAATGCTGGTGAGCATTAGAAATACCAATTATTTTGCCTATAGTAAATTTGCAAATTTATTGCATCTGATATTTACCATACCAAGGATTTCATGGCATTCAGTATATACTACGTTTATTTTTTATTGTTTATTGTTCATGTACAATTCCATCAATCCTGCTAGGTCAAACAACCTTTGGGATATAGAATTAGCCATAAACCAATATGTGGAACACCTAAAGTAGTCATGAATGAGTTCATGGCAGAAAAACAAAATGAATGCCATGGGTTTATTTACTCTTGCCTGCCAGGTTGTCTTCTACCACTGCCTTGGTCTTCTTTGGGTGTAAGAACACTCAACTAGACTTTTATTTTACACATTCAAAGATCTTCATGCAATCAAAATAATTCACATTGGCAGTGAATTGTGAAGAATAAATATTCACCATCAGTCCAGCTTCATTGCTGCCAAGGAAGCTGTTCTATGAACCAATATGAGATTCATTTTACTGAATGACTCACCTATTTACCTGCCTGTTGTCATCAATGCAAAAGACAACAGACTCACAAAATGTGGCCACAGATGCCAGACCATAATAGTTTGTGTTTGAACACAGACAATCATCAGACAATTCCCAGCACAGAATCCTGCAGATGGCATTTTTTTTATTATTATTGGCATGCTATTACAAATATGCTAGTTACACATCCTTTTTTACATGCAGACTTAAAACAAGTGTAATGAGGGCTTGCTTCTGTTAAAGTTTTACAATTTTTCATTTCATTGCTGTCACAAAACCACAATACCATTGTTTTCCAGTTGATCCGAACAACATACTTCACGCGTTTTGACCAGGGGAAACGGAAGGATGATGATCAGCCAATGGGAGCTGAAGAATTGGAACTCATGATGGCTGCACAGCAAAAGGCTGCCAAGAATGAAATTGGTAACTTGTGTACCTCTGGTCTCTGAAAAGAGATCTGTTAATACAGTCATGTAGAAATTCACCTACTAATGTAATTAACATCTTACCTTGAATTTCATTCAGGCACTAATGGCATTTCACATTGAAGTGCCTTAAAATCATCTGTCACTAAATGAGTAGGTATGTTTATGTTATACCTCCATACTAAATTTCATGTTCCTATTGTGTGTGGATCAATACTAATTGCTGCTAAAATGAAACCCAAAGAAGACATTTGGAAGTCTGCTATGTTGCTATTTTATATACTACAAATACATTGAGGACCGCGGTAGTGCAGTGGTTAAGGTGCTGTGCTACAAATCGGAAGGTCGCTGGTTTGATCCCAGCTGGTGTCATTGGAATTTTTCGTTGACAAAATCCTTCCGATCACATTATGGCCTGGGGTTGAATCAGCCTCTAACAGAAATGAGTACCAGGAGCATTTCCTGGGGTAAAGACAGCCGGTGCATAAGGCTGACAACCTACCACCATCCTGTGCCGTTGTCACGTAATCTGGGAACCTTAACTTCCTGGAGCCCTCTGGGCCTGTCCAGGCCTGTAATGGGACTGCTTTACCTTTACCTTTTTTACAAACACATTACGTTGTCAGGAGTTGCATGCTTTGCCGAGATCTGCTGCTATACATCATTTCTGTACTGTAAAGTAAGTGGAATTAGTTCATGTGGCTGCCATGTTGTTGTTGATGTACAAAATGTGGAAGCATGGTGATGGGTGTGTTTTCTAGGGGCATCATGTCCATACAAAGCTTCATAAAATCTCTCAGCTGGTTCAGAAGCTGAAATTGGGGATCTCACAGCATATTGATGTATTTTATTTCTTTATTTATGTAGCCATTAATTCATTTATTTATTCGTTCGTTGTTTTTTATTTATTTTTATTTTTTGTATTTTTCGCCTTTTTCTTTTTTTAATTTTTGTTTATTTGTTTATTTACTTATTGACTCATTTACTTACTTATTGTTAATTTATTAAGTAATTTGTGTAATATGTTTATTTGTTGATTCGTTTTAAAAAAGAAGTAAAGTAAGCTAAGAAATGCAAATTTTATCTGTGTTGTATATTTCCTACTGTAAACCTTAAAGAAAACACCCAACGACATGAAATTTACTCCACATGGCTGTTAAAGCAGTGAGTAGAGTAGAGTATGTGAAGGTGGTGGAATCCTCATTCCAGTTTTTCTCTCCCAAACTGCATGAGTTTTATTTTTAAAAGTTTTAGATATTGTGTGTTCATCATGATTTTTCAAAAGTTTTGACACTCGGTGTTTATTGTGAATTTTACAAAGAAAGGAACCTTATGTTAGACAGAGTGGATATTCATGCAAGAAAACTTGTATAATATTTACTTATATGAATAACTGATTATATTTCAGATGGGGATACTAATAAGCTTCCTGGCAAAATGTGTGAGAAACCAAGTCTCATATTGCGACTGTTCCGGTGGGTTTGTGGTATAGAAACCGAGCCAGAGAAGGAACAGCGGTTGGCAAGGGATGCTCAGGATCGCTTGGATCAGGTGAGTGAAAGACTTATACCATATTGTGATATTGATTCTGATAGGTAGCTTTAGTGTTAGTAAAATTCTCACCCTCTTACCAGTAATATGTAATGAGGGAATCTGTATTTAAAATGTACCATTTTCAGGTACGTACATATCGTGAATACTGGTTAAGTTAAGACTTTAAAAAACCAGTATGAAACATTTCTCTATGACTTCCAGTAACATTGTTATCATATCATTCCCATAAACAAGTGGCACAGCTTATTTTTGTGAAAAGAAATTTTTATGTTTGGATGTTATAATGTAGTTTTGGAAATGAAGAGAACGATGCATTAACACCTGGGAAGTTGTGCTGAATCACCGGGTGTTTGGTTGCTTGCGTTGTTCTGAAATGTTGACAGTCATATACACAACAACTCAGTACAACATTCCAGAAGCTTATAGAATTCGACTGCATTACTGCAAACCTTTGAGAACTTGCAGAGTTGCACCAGGTTTGGAGGAATGCGCAGGCACTGACAGTGATGATATTAACTCCTTGATTCTGTCCATGAAGCTTAAGATGCTAATGCACTAGTCGTGCCATAGAATCAGAAAACAATACATTCCTCTGTGTGTAGTTCAAATTTTATTTGGAATGTTTACAGTGAAAGCATCATTTTTGTACCCTTAATTAGAGAATGGAAGGAACAAATTGACTCAGTAATTTAATGCATAAATTTTTGTTCCTGTGGCTTTTCATTGTTTTATTTGAGACTTGCAGGTTGTTGCAAATGGTTACCTTCCGGTTGAGCTGAGTTCTGTGATTTGAAAGAATCATGTGGATTCTATTTGTTAATTTTACGCCTATGTTTAACATACTGTGCAAACGTTGTTGAAGTTTGAAAGCATAAATTTTCATATATAACATGACTGTTGATTCTCATTGTGTGCACATTGTGTGCACATTGTGTGCACATCATACTGCTTTCACTCTCTATTGTTTTAAATATCTTATTCTTTTTTAATGTCAGAAGAGGCATATAACTAAGAAGTATGTAATAAATTCCTTTTTGAATATTCCCTGGGAAGACAGTGTCAGAGATTTTAACAGTGTTGAGAACTTTTCAGACAAGACAAGATTATTGTAAATAATTGAATTTATATTAAAGAATATGGGAAAGAGAGGAGAATACAATGACAAGTAAGTATTACTGTAACCCTTCTTCAGGCAAGAAATTGTACTTGTCTATGGGGTTGTCTTATTAATTACCATTCAGGAAATAATTGCATAGGATTAATGTGGAAAATTATTTAAATACACTTAATCTTCTATTTAATTAGCACACCAACTAATGTACATACATAACAATTTTTTACATTAAAACATTTAAAATCACTCCAACATGTTTTGATTGTAAGACCATCTTCAGGGAGCTACACTGTTCCTTGCTAAAGTCACATATATAAAAACACACACTGATTAATTTCCTTATATTAACAGGGTGCTGTGGCAGCATGTCGTATTGTGTAAGAGTACGTTGCTGAGAGTGCACCTGACTATGGATATGTGTCGCACACCCATAGTCAGGCGCACTCTCAGCAGCGTACTCTTACACAACACAACATGCCACCACAGCACCCTGTTAATATAAGGAAATTATTCAGTGAGTGTTTTTAAATATGTGACTTTCGCAAGGAAGATGATCTTACGATCGAAACATGTTGGAGCAATTTTAAATGTTTTAATGCAAAAAAATTTTTATGTATGTGCATTAGTTGGTGTGCTAATTAAATGACTCTACAAAATGCACAGTGCCACGATAAAGACACTTAATCTTTGTTGGAAGTGCAGATGCACCAGCTTCTCAGGTGTGGTAGCTATGCATTACCACTTCAGTAGCTGACTGTTATTGGGAATGATTTGCAGTCATGTTCTCACATTTGGATTTAGATACAGATATTGTCACAGTGAATTTATGCATATATTTTGCCTTTTAGAAAGCAGATGAAAATTTTGTATTGGAAGTGCTGTAATTAATTTTATTATTATTTTTACCTGCTTGTTTTATTGATTATCAGCAGTCATTTATCATTTAAAATCATGAACACAGTTAGTAATGAAAATTTTCAAACCAAGTTGTTTTTCATTTATGAATTTTAGAAATCAAAGATCTGTAATCTAAATAACCAGTGTAATTGAAATATTCCTGCAAAAATGTTTGAGGGAAATTGTTAAATTGATGATGATGATGATGACGACGACGACGGTGATGATGATGATGATGATGATGATGATGACGACGACGACGGTGATGATGATGATGATGATGATGATGATGATGATGATGATGATGATGTCTTAAACATTGATGTAGTAATAGCATGTTGGTTATAAAGGGAATAATGGATAATGGGCACATATGAAGTAATGCATGAAACACATTTGTGAATGTCATTCAAGGAAAGAGACCCTGAGAGGGAACAGAGACTCGCAAGAGAAGCTGAAGACCAATTAAGGTTAAAGAAGGTGAGACACGCAGTATCATTAAATGTGATGTCCCACTACCTGCTTAATTTCTTTCATTCTCTGTCTTTATTTTCATGCAGGGTGGAAGAGACTGAAATTTAGGATATGTTTGACAAGTTGGAAAACTGCAGCTGGTTGGGTGAAAAATGTTACCCTACCACAAAGTTTAAGTACTTTTTCAGGCAAGTTTTCCACATTTGCTGAACCTGTTCTTTATTTTGGTTTTGCTGTTTTTGACATATTTCTGCTGATTGCACTTGCTGCATGCATTTTTTTTAGTTATAGATGAAGTCAGAAAGGACGATTTATATGTGCTTTTTGCATGGCAGACACAAGAAGTTTGATGAATAAACATTAGATTATGTAAATATATTGTGTTATGTGTATATGCTATTTACCCCATTTCCTACCAAAACAGACGTTTGTTTGAGGTGTGATAGCTTTCATTTTAGTTGAGAGGTTTATGGAGGCAAGTACTAAGGTAATATGAATTGTGAACTTGTTGTGTTGGGTAACAAACTGTTACAGGTTGTTGTAATCTTGATCAGAAGTGTAGCACACTATTTTAGTCATGCATGCGCACAATCCAGCAGGTGTAGTGTTAGATTTTCTTCTGTACAGATACTTTCTCTCCAGAGTTAAAGCCCGACTGCCAGTGCCCACACAAGTAGGGAGTTTCAGTACCTTATTCTGTTATGATAAAGGTTGTACATTTTCCTGAATTTACTAGAGAGCACTGAAGTAAAGATTATTTCACTGGCAGGGTGAGCATCTAAAGGACTTTCAAAAGGCTGTTTAAAAAATAGAAGAGATGCAAGATATTGTATTCCTTTTGCATAAATCAGTATGGTAGCTGTGCAGATATGAAAACTCTGATCATGTTCACATTATTCCCATACTAAAGGTGATTTTTATCCCACTGTTTTTGTAAAATAAGCGTAAAGCTGAGGTAGACTCCAGTTGAAATGTGATGGCACACGGTGATGCACGGAAGGGGGAGTGAAGGGGAAAATGGCGAATAGAGTGGGTAGCCAGTACCCTTCACACTATCTCGGAACATGGTGTATCCAGCATTACTACCGCTGATGCGCACACCTCGGCTGCCAGCAGTCGACTGAACTGACGCCCCCCGCCGATTTAAATGGATTCGTCCATTTCGCCAAAAAACGAAATCTGGTTTCTGCGCATGTGCCATCACATTTCAACCGGCCTCTAACAAGCCATGAAATAACGTTTCACAGGACTGTTTTAGGAGCTTAATGAGGTAAAAGTAAACCCAAGGTAGAGTTTCTGTTACATATTGATTCTCGGTGGGTAATATTCTAGATGTATTAGACAGCATTGAAGAGGTTTAATTATGAAACGATCAAGATAGAGAAAATATTTTTTACAGTTGCCTTCTCATATTACATAAACTGATACTGCTACAAAAACATAAAAAAGTAAACAACTGATTTGTAATAGTTTGTTATTACAAATTACAACATGCTTTATAATGTACACCCTTTATAATGTACACCCTTTAAAGTACAAAAAGAACATCTGTATCCAAAGTATTAACCTGTTTTGGATTTGTATAATGCAAATAAATTCATTTCAATAAGGAATTTACATTTCTTACTGCCATCAAAAAATTATAAAATGAAGCAAACTAAAGTAAAATACAGTATACCAACCCTGGTTGAATGTGTAGTATCACAGAGGTGTGTTGTCATTTTTTATTTCACTGTATTGATTTATTGTTTTGCACTGTAATATCTGTTGTCTAGACTTTGGCAAAAGTTAATTTTGTTTTGCAGTTAAGGATGGCAGTAGGAAACTGCCAAATAATAATTCTCCATCACCCCAGCAGAGCTAAATTAACCTACTCTACAAAGAAATGTTTGTTGTAAAATATGTTAATAGCATGTCACTTTACACCTGACTGGAAAATTGCAAAGAAAAGTAATATACTTATGAATACAGTACGTGTTTTGTAACCAAATTATTACAGCAGTTGCAGTTTGACTCCATTTTGAAGGAAGGTTTTCATGTCACATGTGATGTCCTCTTGTGAGCTTGCAGCTTTAAAATCCTCTTTATATCATTATATAATATTAACCATTACATTCATACACAGTGCTTTTCACTCTTTGCTGTGGTCTTTGTTCACCCTACCCATATTTTTTTGATTACTTATTAATATTGAAAGTTGTCTGGTAAATATTTATATTTGTTAAGTGTGGGTCATTTATACAAGCAACTTACAGGAGTATGTGACAGGATTTTGAAGAACATGGAGGTTATGTATAGAACAGTGGTATACAAATTCTGGGTGCCAGGTCACCCAAGTGATTACATTTTGTGCAATAGTGCATCATATTAATGGGCCTTAAATATAGAACTTTCTTGAAGTCACCTTTCTTGCACCCAGACTCCTGAGATGGCTGCTAGCTTTTTGGAAAGTCTGTGGGCCCCTGCTATGGAACAGGTGAAATAATTGGCAGGCTGTTGCGCTCATTGCCGTATTTATTTCCTTGTGACCTGTCAGTTCACATGTTTCAAACAAGAAGCATGGTTTACAAAATACTTTCCATGTGTTATGGTATTTTCTTTTTATTACAGAACTTAACACCATAATTGAAGGTTAAACTGAAGAGTGTGAATTCCAGTTAATTAGAGCTTCACTAATACTCATATTGAGCTGCCATGTGGTGTGGTTGTAATGCTTTATGTGTGTATAAGCAGTTGATAGAGTAGCACGTTTTATGTTCTAATGATTGACATAAAAACCAATATTCTTTAATATTTTTTTTCAGTAAACTTAATGCAGCCTTGTTTATGAATTTGTGTATATGTAACATTTGTTGTAAATAATTATTTTACATTTCATGGAAAAGATAACAGCAAAGATATCTTTATGGGTTTGGAATCCATCCTTATTTGACAATATTCAACATGTTTTTAAAATTCTTAAGATCTCTAAGGGGCAGGTAAAGAAAAAAACACTGAAAGAGTGATTGCCCCATTCTTTCATGTCTCTGGTTTGATTTATCCACTTTCTGACACGTACAAAGCTAGTAAAAGAAGCTTAAATTACAATATATTTGTAATCTTTTTCTTTGATATCTTATTATATTAAATTAAATCAAATTAAATTAAAAACTTAAAGAATGTGACATGTAGTTAGACACTTCATGCTGCCTACCAGTCTGAAATTTCTTGGCATTGAATTTTTTTTTTTTTAATTATGTTCATTATCTTATGTGTATTGGACCGTGCATCATCTTGATATTTGAATAAAGGTTGACCAACTTGATGACACTTGCTTTATTATGTCAGTTTACTGCTCAACATGTTTCGGATGTTAATACATCCATCTTCACGAGCTTGCGACTACTTGGTGCGTTATTGTGTAGGCTGTATTGTGTTGAATTGAGGCGTGTTGGTGTTATGTAGCGGGATTGGCTGTTGGTGATGTGGTATCCGTGTGCAGGCTGAGCTAGTTCAGCCTGTACTTGGATACCACATCACCCAAAACCAATCCCGCTACATAACACCAACACGCCTCAAGTCAGCCTACACAATAACACAACAAGTAGTCGCAAGCTCCTGAAGATGGATGTATTAACATCCGAAACATGTTGAGCAGTAAACTGACATAATAAAGCAAGTGTCATCAAGTTGGTCTGCCTTTATTCAAAT
>Ga0123353_10017565_pt1 | contig 10524 bp, 10 predicted proteins | sample TergutLab28metaG_3_FD_92763 | JGI IMG/M metagenome (GOLD analysis project Ga0123353, IMG submission 92763) | Labiotermes labralis P3 segment gut microbial communities from Petit-Saut dam, French Guiana - Lab288 P3 | ecosystem: Host-associated > Arthropoda: Insects > Digestive system > Gut ... | reverse complement strand
TCATCACCCATGCCGGAACCCTGCGGTTCTGGTTGGTGGCCTTGTTAAGCCTGCTTTTCATTGCCGGCGGTTTGTTAGTTGTCATATGAATCATCTCCTCTCTATGGTGATCTCCCTGCGCTGCGGGGTGATCTTCACAAGGATGTCTCTGAGCATGGCGTCCGATATCATTCCTCCAAGCCTGCCTGACTGTGCCAACTGGATCAACTGCATCTCGACCATGTTGGCCATTTCGGGGTTGGCTACCCTTACGTTAGATAATCTGTCCCTCGCTTCCGGGGTCATTATCTGTCTCAGCACCGCTTGTTTCTGGATCTCGAGCTGTTTCGCACGCTCTCTGGCCTCTTCCTGCTGCTGACCGTTCTGCTGCATTTCGGCCATTCTTCTCTGTCTGAGCGCATTCAGTTCAGGATCATCCATGCTTTTTACCTCCTTCAGGCATTCATCTCGTCAAATACCTCTTTAGCGGTGTTGTCCAAAAGCGACATGCCGCTCGGGCTTATTGCGCGTCCTTCTTTACCTTTGGTGACGAGGAATCCCGCCGACTCAAGCTGCATCATGCATTTTCTGGCTATGTTGCGGCTTCCTTTCACGGCCTTGTTGGGTTTCGCTCCCTTATCTGAGAACCCTCCGTACTCGGCTGCGAGCCTGGAGGATCCCATCGGACCCTTCACGTATATCTTTCTCAGTACGGATGCCGCCCTTGTGAACCACCAGTCTTCCTGGCCGGGGGCTTTTTCCGTGTGCCTGCCGGTTTTTGCATACTCAGCCCATTCGGGCGGGACTATGGCCGAATTCTGTTTCAGTTTCTCGGCCGTCCTGAGTATGAGTTTCTCGGCAGGGACGTCATAGACTGTTACCATTAGATCATCTCTTTAACAACGCACATACGTGCGAAGCGACGGAGGCTGACATTCTGTAATTTGTATATAAGCATTGCTAAAGTGAACACCAATAAAACGATTCCGCATGTTGTTCGGGACCCCATGCGGCCCGCAGACGTAATGTCTGCCACGGCATTCATACGAGTATGAACGTAATTCCGTGGACGTCTGAACATCAGATGAGTATAAGAAATCTTCTGTCAGCCATGCAGCGGATCGCAAGCGACCGAAAAGCTGCGCTTATGGTCCGGAAGCAGAAAATAAACAGGATATTGGAATGAGTCCAGCCAGTCAGAAGGGATGGGATGCACTCTACGGGACTGGACCTTTCCAACGTTACTACCATCGATTATAATATATATAAACGTTAGTTCGCAACCGTTTTTACCTTTATTTAAGTCGTTTCTCATCATTTTTGAAGGTATTTTATATGAATTTTTCACTCATGATCATGGTCTGGCACATCGTCTTTTATAAGTTAAAATAAAATATTTTTCTGTTGTTTCTCCACTCGCTCATCGGTGTCGGAACGCCGTCATGAACGTATCGTGAACCCGTCGAGGCCCGTGAGCGACGGGATAGGTGTGCGGAGAGGCGTTCGAACGCTCTCCGGACGAGAGGATTAAATCGTAGTGTTCCTATGGCACCGCCGTGAGGTACGTCGTAGCAATTACGGGAGCGTCGGGGATCGCATACGGCATAAGGATACTCAAAGAGCTGCCGGGAGAGAGGATATTAGTAATATCGGAAATGGCGAAGAAGATAATACCTCACGAAACGGGTATGAGTGTCACCGACGTCGAAAAGCTTGCCGATGTTGTTTTCGATGACCACGATCTGTTTGCGTCGATATCTTCCGGAAGTTACGATTTCGATGCGATGATAGTGGCTCCGTGCAGTTCATCGTCATTGGCCAAGATCGCGTCCGGACTCGCCGATACGCTGATAACGAGAGCGGCGGCCGTCGCGATCAAGGAATCCAGGAAACTGATAGTCGTGACCCGTGAAACACCGAAGAGCGCGATAATGCTTGAAAATGAGTTAAAACTGGCGAGATGCGGCGTCACGATATTGGATGCGAATCCCGGGTTCTATTCATCTCCGAAAACAATCGATGACATCATAGCGTTCATCGCCGGCCGCTGTCTGGATCAGCTGAAGATATCTCACTCGTTGTACAAGAAATGGGAGTGACGTCACTCTAAGAAAATGGCGGGCCTTCCGGGCACCGCAGCTTTGGACCTTCCGAGCGGATCGTACAATTCCTTTTCGTCGGCGGACATCACTTCAACTTTCAATCCGAGTTCGAGTGACATGAATTCCGCCGCGGATGACAGATGCTTTGCTTCGTCCAGATCCAGTAATGCGCGTCTTCCTTCGTTGGATGTCCTGCTCATATCCGTGGCCAGTTTCTTCGCTAATTCCGATGCCGCTTTTCCGTGTTCCCTTATCTCAGGGTCGGACATGCACGCTTTCGTTAACCCGGGTATATCCAATTTGTTCTCGGATGCCAGTTCCAAAGCGATCCTCATCACCTTGACCTTCCATCCCGGTGTTGTGTATACGACAGCACGCTTCGGCTTCATCTCCGTGACCTTTATTATCTGCGTTATATCCGCGATGACATCACGTATCATCGTCTCGCCATACTCGGCTCCCGCCGATCTTTCGAATGTCTCGGGGTATTGATGCTCCGCCACAAGACCATCGAATCCGCATTTGTTCCACAGTTCTTCGGCAACGTGCGGGGTTATCGGCGCCATGGCCGATATCCAGATCATCAGCGCAGCGCGTATCGCTTCGCTGCTGCATCCTCCTCTGCGGATGTACCATTTCATGTCGTTGAACATCTCAAAATACGTCTCGGAGGCCATCTGCCTCAGGTCGAGGTCCTTCATCCCGTTGTGTATCGATGCCATATGCGTATTGAACATCGATGCCAGCCAGGCATCCACATCCGAGGTGCCTTCAGCTTCCACGATCGAGTTCAGTTCCTCGACCATGTTCATTATCCTGTCTATACGTTGCTTATATGAACGGACGATATCCTCGTCCCATTCGACATCCGCGAACGGTGACGCAACGTGTGCATAATACAGCCGTAACGAATCGACGCCGAATTCTTCCGCAGCGCCGGGTATCGGCTGGGCTCCGCCCTTCGACTTCGATATCTTGCTCTTCTTTCCCGTGATATACCAATTGACCATTATCCCGCGCGGTAGCTTATCATCGGGAAGTATCGCCGCATGGTTGAAAAGGAAGGTCGGGAAGTGCACCGTCATGTGCTCCTTCCCTCCGAGGTTGAGATCAAGCGGGTACCAGTAGCTTACGTCGTCTCTTATCTTCTTCAACAGATCCTTCGATATTCCCGTTTCTTTCGAAACTTGTTCGGCGTTGTGTTTTCCCAATATAACGTGGTCGAAGAACGATTCCGTCATTTGGTCGGGAGATATCGTCTTGTTGTTGGCGTATATCGATATTATGTAGTATATCGGGTAAAGTGTTGAGTCCGATATGGCTTCGATCGTCCATCTTTCGTCATAAGGGAACTTCGTCCCGAGCCAGTTACCTTGTCTTACGCATGCTCTCTCCCTGAACCATTCGAGTACGCCGTGAACGTTGTTCTGGTATTCCGTAGGATTTATGGTCATCGTCCTGCAGTGGTCGCTCGTCCTTTTCGTTAATTTTTCGTCCGCATAGTTAATGAACCATTGGTCGTCCACACGTTTTATGAGTACTTCGTTACCGCATCTGCATATAACTTCTTCGTTCAGATCGTAGAATAATTCAGCTTCGCCGGAGGCGATCATCTCCTCCCTCATCTTATCTTTCGCATCTTCAACACGCAGACCCGCGAATTTGCCGCATACTTCTTTCATCCGTCCGGTGTGATACCCGTCCTTGTAGACCTGTTTCTTCGCTTCTGTGAGCTTCGGATCCCCCGATCTTTCAATCCCCATCGTTTCAATGATGTCCTTCGCCGGGAAGTCGCCGTAACCTTCCATGGAGATTATCGATATCGGAACAGCCGAATCGATCTGTTCCTTCGTTAAATTATATTTTTTCGTGATATTCGGATCGTTCTTCACATCCAGCAGCGATATCCAATCGTCCGGAGCATCTGACGGTACCGACGTTACCAATCCGGTACCTACGTTCGGATCGCAGAAAGCGGCCGGGAACACGGGTATGCTGCGCCGTATCATCGGCGCTTCGCACATCCATCCCACCATTTCGTTACCTTTTATCGTTCCGATCACTTCACAATCATCTTTCTGGTATGATAATTTCTTAGATGCCGCAGGGGATACGATCCATGTTTCATTCCCTTTCCTGACCTTTGCGTATTCCACGTCGGGGTTGACCCAGAAGTTCACCTGTCCGTACACCGTTTCGGGTCTGAGTGTCGCGGCCACCAGGAACAGGTCGTTGCATCTGAACTTCAGAAGTGTGTATTCCTGCGTCTCCGCATTCCCGCCCTTCGAGATATCCGTTTCCGAAGCGTCGATCGCCACAGGCCCGCATTGTGTACATGCCGGCGCAAAATACGGTTTCTGGATGAGCAGCGAAGCGTCATGTAATTTCATGAATTGCCACTGGATGAATTTCCCGTAATCGGGGTATAAAGTGCATGTGAACCGTCTCCAATCCGCCAGGAACCCGAATCTCTTCCAGTATTCGTTCACATACACGTCGTTAAAGAATTCCACGACCGACAGAGGATCCTTCAGCTCCTTCAGCTTCTTATCTGTGCATCCGTTCCTTTTCAGGTAATTTATCATGTCCTCGTCGTTCTTCGCTATACGTTTCGAAAGGCTTATCGCGCCGTTACCCGTCGCGTGGGTTCCGACGGGGAAAAGGACGTTGTGTCCCGTCATCCTCTTATATCGTCCTATGGCGTCCGCGTACGTGTAGCCTCTCATGTGCCCCACGTGAAGGTAACCGGTAACGCCTGGATATGCGAAAACGATCATGAATTTCTTTCTTCGATCCCTGTCGGCATTCTCTAATGCATTCTGGGACCATATCCGTTGCCATTTATCCTCGATATCCCTGTAGCCGGATGCCATTTATCGCGCCCTCTTACGAATGTTCACCCGATGAGTGTCTGTATTATATATGTATATCACGTACGTAAGCGGTGCATAAAAGAACATGATCTGCGCACTTTCCCGTATAACGGGGCGCAGTGTGTTCCCGGTTCGCAAGACAAAGCATGACAATTGTCGGACATTTTATATAGTAGGTCAGACATTATATGTTCAGAGTCATAAGGGATGATGCACTCTAAAAAGTCTGCAAGGTAAGAACTATGGATGACGAAAGGATAACGCTCCGGATGGGAACCAGTGATGTCCAGACAATGGATGATTACTTAGTGGAGCATCCCGAACTCGGGAACCGTTCGCAGTTCATACGCACCGCCTTAAGGGAGTACATGACTAGGGATGGGAAAGGTACTCCGTCAGACAAAAGCGGGATCTATGTGCGCCTGAACGAAAAGGAAAGGATAGCACTGAAGATGATAGTCGATAACGAACCGTTCCTCGACGACGAGGAGTTCCTAAGACATCTTCTCAGGAAGGCCATCTCCGGAAAGGAAGAAGGCAAGTACGCTGAATTCCTCGAGACGGCGCAGAAGATCACGCTCTGAAGCACAGCAAAAGGGATGGGATGCACGGATCTGCGGGGCTCGGCCCCCTTTATCCGTTGAAGAACGAAGAGGGATGGAAATGGAAGCGGAAGTATGGGCGATGAGCAGGATGCCGTCGATAGAGCCACGCATAGCGGTGGTCGGGATAGGCGGCGCGGGATGCAATATCATCACTGACATATACTGGGCAGACCCGTCAATGGATACTGTTGCGATCAACACTGATAAAGTTTCATTAAGAGGCGCCAGCGCCGATAAGAAGGTGTGCCTCTGCAGGGACGTCACCAGAGGCGAAGGCACCAAAGGTGACATAAGATTAGGAGAGAACTGCGCCAGGGCGCACTCCGAAGAGATAAGGGATTCGCTGATCGGCCACGACGCGGTGTTCATCATCGCCGGAATGGGCGGAGGCACCGGTACCGGTGTTACGCCGGTGGTGGCGGATATCGCGCACTCCCTTAACATGATGGTATTCACTATAGCGATCAAACCGTTCTCATTCGAAACGCAGAGGACGAAGGCTGCGAAGGAAGGTATCCTCAAGGCATCGGCGGTATGTCCGATGACCATTGTCATAGAGAATGACAAGGTGCTTGAGAATGCCCCGGACGCAACGATGGATTCTGCGTTCAAAATGGTGAACCGCGGTATCGTTAACTTCATAAGAGAGAAGAAGAAGATGATAGCAGAGACCGCAATGGATTCTCTGACGGAAATAGATACGATGCTAATGGATATCGATGAGCACAACGATCTCCCCCTTTTCGTGCTCATCGATCATCCGACCTCAGGATAACTTCCTCCTATGTGGGCTTCGGCCCATATTTTTTTTATTCCTTCAAGTGAACATATTTAGATACCTTTCATGCGATGGACTTCCGTGAAGATAGGTTTCATACTGAATCCGATAGCCGGCATGGGCGGTTCCGTAGGTTTAAAGGGAACGGACGGCCGCGCTTACAATGATGCTTTGAGGCTGGGCGCCGTAAGGACGTCGCATTTGGCCGCGAAGAGAGCATTATCGGATATCGACGGGAATGTATCATTCGTATCGGCGGAGATGATGGGCAGCGAGGTGCTGGACGCTTTGGGCATAGACCATGAGGTCATCCCGATGAAGAAGGGAACGACAACGGGCAATGATACCAGGGCCGTTGCGAAGATCATGAAGGAGAGCTGTGGTCTGATATTATTCTGCGGCGGGGATGGTACTGCCCGGGATATACTCGACGCGGTAGGGGAGGATACCCTTGTTCTGGGTATACCGGCCGGCGTGAAGATGTACTCGTCCGTTTTCGCAACAACGCCCGAGGATGTCCGTGAGATCGTGCGTGCATTCGTCAACGGCGACACCGTTCCGATGAAACGAGAAGTGATGGATATAAACGAAGAATATCATCGCAACGGGATACTGGCCGCCAGATTATACGGTTATATGACCGTGCCGTACGTACCGTCCCTGGTCCAATCGTGCAAAGGAACTTACGACACACCGGATGAATATGCGGAGGCGGATGAGGTTGCCGAATACGTGGTCTCAGAGATGGACGACGATACGCTGTACATCATCGGTCCGGGAAGCACCACGGGGCGGATAATGGAGAGGATGGGGATGAAACATACACTGCTGGGTATCGATGCGGTGTTCAACCGCGAACTCATAGGATCCAACATGAACGAATCGAGGCTTATCGATCTGATGAAGAAGTATGACAAGAAGGTGCTGGTACTGGGCATAATAGGGAAGCAGGGCTTTTTCCTGGGGCGCGGAAATAAGGAACTCACTCCCGCCGTGATCAAGATGATCGGCATCGATAACATCATGCTCGTGTCAGGCGCCACGAAACTGAACGATCTGAAGGAACTTCACGTCGACACCGGCGATCCCGAACTGGATAAAGAATTAAAAGGGTATAGGAAAGTGGTTTTCAAGTACGGACGAGAGCGTGTGGTGAAGGTCACGTAGTCTCCGTTAATTTCAGGTCTTCGTACTTGTAGGTCTTCTGAGGACATACGAACTGGCATCTGTAGCATGCCGTTCCGAGACACTTCTTCGTGCTTACGTGTACCGTACAGTCATCATCCAGCCTCAAAGCGGATTCGGGGCATTCCTTCACACACTTTCCGCACTTGTTGCATTTATCGAACTTTCCCGTGAGTTCCACACCTATGTCCCGTATGATCTTCAGTCCTTTATCTCCCAGGTCCGGTATATCACGCACCGCGATCCTGTGGATCTTCGGTCTTCCCGTGACCTTCGGAAGCTGCTGTATCCCGAGAGCGTCTAAATTATCGTTGTACGATTCCATGGGCATGCCCTCCGTCCAATACGCCAACTCTTGAACGTATATCTGTTCGAACACCTTATCGGTGGCGAACATGACGTGATTCGAACGTATGCTGTCGGCGATCGCCTGCAGTTCATCCAGCAGTTCCGGTTTTCTCAAGATATCGGTGGCCATGGCCAGCGAGGTGTTGCCTATCTGGTATAATTGAGTACAAGAAGGCGGAACGAGCCCTACGCTTCTTGCTTTCTCAGCGTCCACATACGTGCCCGTTGCGCCGGACATGTACATTATGTCGAGGTCCGCGAACTTTATACCTGCGTGCTCAAGCAGCGTGAAATGTCCCGCTCTCATCGCACCGATCGCCTTTGCGGCCTCCGCAAGATCCGCTTCCGTGACGTGTATGCCGTCCTGCAACGTTATCTTACCGTCCGCCAGCTTCCCGCGTCTCCAGAGTTTGGATTCCATCGCCGCCGCCAGTACTGCGACGGTCCCCGTCCCCGTTATACCGATGGCCTTCCCATGCATCGGGCCTTCCGACTGTACGGATCCCGTGCCGAGATCCATCAGGTCTCCTTCCTCGGGCATGAGATCCCCGTTCAGGACCATGCACCTCCAGTTGAAATCATACGCGAGATCGGATATCGCGCCCGGTGATGCCAGCATACCGTGTTCGATGTGCTGCCCTTCCATAGCCGGTCCGGCGGCCGCCGAACCCGTGTATATCTCATCGCCGACCTTTAGCGCCATCTCGGCATTCGTTCCGTAGTCCGTTACAAGACAGTTCTCCTTCTGTTCAAGGAAACCGCTCTTCATCAGCATAGCCAATGCATCGGCGCCTATCTCGTGTTTGATCGCAGGCGGGACAAACAGTTCCGCTTTGTCCGGCACGTTGAGACCCACGTCAACGGCGGGTATCACGCGTGCGTTACGTTTGAGAGGGGTTATCCCGCGCGACTTCCATGCCTGCTCTCCGGCATACGCGAGATCGTCGACCTGCATGTTCTGGAATAATGATAATTGGATCGGGTTACCGCATATGGCCACCCTTTCCACTTTGCTCAGGTCTATGTTAAGATTCTCTATGACCTTGTTGACAGCTCTCATCAATATCCTGTGCGCAAGGTCTTCGCCCATCTTCACGCAGAACATGAGGTGATCCATTATGTTCGCCCCGGGCAGCGGGTGTGACTCCGTGATGGCAGTTGATATTATCCTGCCCGTTGATAGTTCGACAGCATGGCCGCGTGTTCCGCTCGTTCCTATATCCAGTGATATTCCGTACATCCTTCTACCTCAGTTCTATTATCCCTCTCTTATTCACTTTGAAACCGTTTGTTGTTAAAGCTATACTCATCTTTTCCGCCAGTTCATTTTTATCAACGTCGACAACGGCGGCCATGAACCTCACGTCCGCATGAACGCCCTCGGGTATCGTATCATGGCGTTCAACTCCGGTCTCCAGATCGGTGAGGTTGAACGTTATGGTGCGCGGATCCGTTGTAATGGCTATCTTAACGTGACCGAGGAAGCATCCGGCCGTCGCCGTTATCCATTCCGCCACTTCCGTCATCGCTTTGCATAAGGAATCACCCGTTGTTGCGTCTGTTGACGGGATCGATATGTTCAATCCGTAACCCGTCCCGCCGGATTTGTCAACGAGGCCTGTCACTGAGGATCCTCCTTACAGTTTCATCTATTCCTTCGTCGGTCACCGCGGAAACACGTATGACATCCCTTCCGGGGTGCATCCCCATCAGTTCATTCGTTATTCTTTTCACCTCGGCGTCAGTACAAAGATCGACCTTCGTTATCAGTATGAGGTCGGACGCGTGCAGCTGTCTCTTGAAGAATTCCTCTTTGTTCTCCATCAACGAATCGAATCTTTTGGCGTCCGCAAGGCCTATGATAAGCGTATGATCAGAATCGATCAGCGACGTTCGGACCAACTCCCTGACCTTATGCGGCAACGCTAACCCGGTGGGTTCTATGATTATGACATCGGGGTGTATGTCCCGATCTATGTTCTTAAGCGCATTCTGTAACGTTCCCGAAAGAGAGCAGCATATGCATCCATCCGGAAGTTCCACGGCGTCATATCCCTCCCCTCTGATGGTGGCGCCGTCTATCCCGATCTCTCCCATCTCATTGACGATGATGGCAACGGTAACACCCTTCTGTCTGCATCTCCCGGCGACCTTCATCAGCAGCGTTGTCTTCCCGGTGCCCAGGAATCCGCCTATTATACATGTGAACATTATTATCAAACTGAGAAAACGGCGTTATGTATTAAACGCTTTTAGTATAACAATGTACTGGCTCAAAAAATAGGATAAGGGCCGTAAACGAATAGGATTATTTATTACTTTTCGTTTCTTTTTCGCCCCCTTTTTATTAAACAGACGTTATCATTTTCTGTATTTACGGCCTTAACGATTGTTTTTATATAGTACTACGACACTACGTTCTTTAGTCAAATATGGATATATAATCCATCCATAATTCTGCTTTAATACCCTCCTTGTCAATTGTTTACATTGGAGAGTTTTGGGACACGAGGGGGAAGGGCAAGTGGAAAGAACTCTCAGGAGAGAATGAATATGTTAAGCAAGAAAGGCGTTGACTTTGGGAAGATCCTCAGGCGCTACGATGTAGAAGCCGAGAATCAGAACACCCCCGAGTCGCTCGCAAAGAAGATGCT
>Ga0123353_10017562_pt1 | contig 10525 bp, 9 predicted proteins | sample TergutLab28metaG_3_FD_92763 | JGI IMG/M metagenome (GOLD analysis project Ga0123353, IMG submission 92763) | Labiotermes labralis P3 segment gut microbial communities from Petit-Saut dam, French Guiana - Lab288 P3 | ecosystem: Host-associated > Arthropoda: Insects > Digestive system > Gut ... | reverse complement strand
TCCCAACTCTGGTAGAGCCGAAATCAAGACTTGACTTGTCTTCGGTCCCACTCCTGGCACCGACTGCAAGATTTTGTCTTTTTCGTTCCAATCGTTATTGTTTGCAATCATTTGTTCGATGCGTGCATCAAGCCGGGCACCGTGGTTGTTCTTTCTGCTCGAACAGACCGACGATATGGACTATTACGTACTTCGTATTGTTGAGCGATACTTCGAATTGGTTCAAGACAGAATCAAGAATGACACCCAACACCAACTTTTTAGTTTGATGTGCGAGTTCGCAGAACGCGGAGCCGAAAAAGCAAAAGCCGAAGTTTACCGTTTTTTTGACCGTCAATTCGAAATCGAAGATAAAGACGGCTGGTTTTATGGAAAATTTTCCATTGTTGCAATGGATGGCATTCCCGGTCTGTTGTATGTCTTGGAACGCTTTGGACGGTATATCAAAGATAGTCAGAATACTTCTTTTGCTTACTCATGCATTATTGAATGCGCAGAGGAACAATTTGGAAAAGAGGAAGTTCAGACTGCCCTTAAAACAGAGGCGGAACGAAACGAGTACATCAAAATTTTTCTTGAACTCCCTGAAATACAGCCGGATTATGTCGATCCACGTGTCTTGAAGTACGAGAATGAAACCAACGAAGAGAGACGCAAACGAAACCGCATGGAAAAACCATTGCGTGAAATGGTGGATAAGTTTCTTGCGGATGATTTTTCCATGTATCAAAATGACGAGAAGTTCGTAAAAAATCCGGTTCGGTTTCTTTGCTCTTGGACTTCTCATGCACCATATAGATTTGATGTGGCGGGAATTTGGGCGGAAGAAAATGACTTGGAATATGCGTACCAAAAGATGTGCAAAACGGATGAACCGATACGAAAAGCGGTTTTGCTAAAAACATTTGAAGACCAGTCGTTGCCGAAAGTGGAGACACAATTGTTTGAACTTTTGGATTCGGATATGATACTTTGCCCTTACAGAGCGTTTGGCGCAATCTCACGATTGCGGCTCTGTTTGCGTTTTGCTATGGTATAATAACATTCATGCACACCGCCCTTTCCGAAATCTTCGGGTTCCGTTCTTTTCGTCCGCATCAGGAGGAGATCGTTCGGGCTATTCTTGACAATCAAGATGTCTTTGCCGTCATGCCCACCGGCGGCGGAAAGTCGCTTTGTTACCAACTGCCCGCCCATATCAAAAAAGGCGTGTGCATTGTCGTCAGTCCGCTCATCTCGTTGATGAAAGACCAAGTCGATGCCGCCAATGCCAATGGACTGCGAGCAGGCACGCTCAACAGTATGACCACCGCGACCGAACGCCAAAAAGTCGGTGATGCCATCCGTAGCGGACAACTTGACCTGCTCTACGTTTCGCCGGAGCGGTTCAACACTGACATTTTCATCGAACGCCTCAAAACGATTGACATTGCGTTCTTTGCTATCGATGAAGCCCATTGCATTTCCGAGTGGGGACACGATTTCCGTCCCGATTATCTTGCTCTCTCCCGCATTGTGCCGGAGTTTCCCAAGATTCCCGTCGCCGCCTTCACCGCAACGGCAACGCCGCAAGTCGCCGAAGATATTGTTAATCGGCTAGCACTTCGCTCGCCCCATCTGACCCGCGCATCCTTCAATCGGGCGAACCTCTTCTATGCCGTACAACCGAAAATGGATGCGGATCGGCAAATCTTTGAGTTCCTCCAAGACAGGAAAGGGGAGTCCGGCATCATCTACCGCACAACACGCAAAAACGTCGAAGCCACTGCCGAATACCTGCGTGCGAAAGGACTTACGGCAAGACCCTACCACGCCGGGATGGAGGACCAGGAGCGAATCGAAGTGCAGGAAGCGTTTCGCCGAGATGAATGTCCGATCATCGTGGCGACGATTGCCTTCGGCATGGGCATCGACAAGTCGAATGTCCGCTTCGTCATTCACGGCGACTTGCCCAAGAACATCGAAGGCTATTATCAGGAAACCGGTCGTGCAGGGCGAGACGGCGAACCGGCACGGTGTCTGCTGCTCTTTGGTCGGCAGGACATTGTTACGCACAAGTTCTTTGCTGACCAGATCGAAGATGACCGTGTTAAAGAGATAGCACTTTCGCAACTCCAACAGATGATTCGCTTTGCGGATCACGACGGTTGCCGACGTGCAGGTGTGCTCGCCTATTTCGGTGAGCCTTTTCCCGATGCAAACTGCAATGCTTGCGACATTTGCTGCGGCGATGTGGAGCGAACAGATGCGACGATTGAAGCACAAAAGGCATTGTCGGCAATGCACCGCACCGGCGGACGCTTTGGCGCGGGACACATCACGGACATTTTGGTTGGTGCAAATACCGAGAAAATTCGGGAACGCAAGCACGATCAACTACCGACTTATGGTGTCGGCAAGGAACACGATAAAAAGTATTGGCGAAGTGTGATTGACGCTTTGCTTGCACAAGGCTTGGCAGGCATTGATGATCCGCAGTATCCTACGCCGAGAGTAACGGACAAAGGCTGGCAGGTACTCCGCAAAGAGTGTACATTCCAAATGATTCGCTCCGCTCCGTCCAAAAAATCGAAATCAAAAGCGACGGGCGGCAGTGTCGAAAAATACTCCGAAGGCTTGTTTGAACATCTTCGGGAAATCCGCGTGGACTTCGCCAGAGCAGGAAATGTTCCGCCGTATGTCATCTTTTCGGATAGGGCGTTGCATGAGATGGCGGCATACTTTCCAATGACCCCGGAGGAGTTTATGCAAATTACGGGTGTCGGCAAACATAAACTGGACGTGTTCGGCAAGCCGTTTATGAATGTCATTTCCCGATATGCGGCGGAGCATCCTGACGAGTATGCTGCCCGGCTAGCATTTCCGAGTGCCGAAGAGCGAGAAAAAGCCGCGGCGCAAGAATATGCGGGAAAATCAATGAACACCGAACGCGAAACGTTGCGTTTGCTTACCGAAGGCAAGTCGCTCGACGAAGTCTGCAAGATGCGTAACTTGAAACGAAGTACGGTGTTATCGCACATTGACTCATTGCTCAACGCCGGCATTGCAGTACCTTTCAAGCCGGACATTCCCCCGGCGCGTTTAGAACAGATTGCCGAATGGTTTCGGCAAGCACAGACGTGGAATCTCACACCGGTGGTTGAACTCTCAGCGGGGCAACTGGATTACGAGGAAGCGCGATTGGCACGGATCGTGTTGCGGCAACGGCAACAATCAAGCGTATGATTGTATCACAGGTATTCCTGTTCGCATGGATACCTCCTTTGCGTGGGTTTCATCTTCGCACAATCCAAAGAACGCGGTACCGCTACCGCTCATTTGGACGGCAAGGCAACTTGCCGCCAACAGTTGTTCTTTGACTTCATCAAACCGGTGCCACAATTTCCGCGCTGGCACCTCCAAACGATTGAAGAGATGTTGCCCGATGTCCCAAACGTTGCCGCTGGTCAAAGCGGCAATCAAACTATCCGGCTGACGAAATTGCCCATCGTGAAGCGGCATACATTCGGCATAGACTTCGGCAGTGGACAATCCTTCCGGCGGCTTGAGCAGAACGAACCACAGCGGCGGTATTGGCGACAGCGGTTGAATCCGTTCCCCGCGTCCTGCGCTGAGCGTTGGCACATCGTACAAAAAGATCGGGCAATCGCTTCCGAGTTCGGCGGCGATTGGCAAGAGTTCGGCATCGGAAATGTCGAGGTTCCAACCTCGACATGCTAATCGGAGCGCAGCAACGGCATCGCTCGAACCGCCCCCCAAACCGGCTTGACTGGGAATGCGTTTGGTCAATGCTATTGCTGCCCCATGTTGGACGTTGTATCGTCGTTGAATCAAGTTTACCGCTCGAACGACGAGGTTGGTGTCGTCATGCGGGATCGTGTCGTCGCCGATGCACTTGAATTGTATCGCCGGGTCGTCGGTTGCTTCGAATGTCAACGTATCGAAGAGTCGAATCGGCACCGCGACCGAGACAATTTCATGGAAATTGTCGCTTCGTTTTCCCAGTACCTCGAAAAACAGGTTGATCTTCGCAGGGGCTTCGATGGTTAGGGGAAAGGTGTTCACGCTTGTTCTTCTATCGAATTGTGATAAATCTGTTTCGCTCCATTGTAAACTGGTAGTATCGTTTGTAAACCCTACTCCCTCTCCAACTCCGCGATCTGTGTCAGTGCATCGACGACCTGTTCAGGCGACTCGATTTTGACTTGACATTTCTGCGTTCGTCAGTTACAATACTGGCAGTGCGAGCAAGTGAGTAGGAAAAATGAAAGAAGGAACTTACCAATTATTCCACGAAGATTGCAGGCGAGGCATCAAAAATATTTCTGACGATTCGATTGATTTTATCGTAACTGATCCCCCCTATTTCATTGACGGCTTGGACGATGGTTGGAACGATAAGAAACTAAAAACTAAAGCGTCGAAATCGGGTGTCATTGGCGGCTTGCCAGTCGGCATGAAATTCGACAGGGCACAAGGCGAAAATCTGCAACATTTTTTAGAACCATTGTGCCAAGAATTTATGCGAGTTCTAAAACCCGGCGGATTTTGCGTTGTCTTTTCACAAGGCAGACTCTATCATCGGACGGCGATGGCATTGGATTTATCCGGCTTTGAAATTCGTGATTTACTCGGTTGGAAATACGAAGGACAAGCAAAAGCGTTTTCGCAAAATCATTTTATCCGAAAAGATAAAACGATGTCGGAAGACGAAAAGCAAGCCCTGATCGCAGAACTCGACGGACTGAAAACACCCCAACTGAAACCGCAAATCGAACCGATGGTCTTGGCACAAAAACCCAAAGAAGGAACGTTTGTTGAAAATTGGAAAAAATACCAAGTGGGTTTGGTGAACATGAAAGAATCGCTCGATGGCATGTTTCCCGGTACTGTTATGGAAGTATCAAAACAAGTGCGAAGAAATGAGACGGACGAAAAAATCGAACACATGACAGTAAAGCCGGTTTGCTTGATTTCACATCTAATAAAGTTGTTTACAAAAAAAGGGCAGATCGTTTTGGATCCTTTTCTGGGTAGTGGTTCGCACGGTGTCGCGGCAATAGAATCCCAACGTAGGTTCGTTGGATTCGAGATTGAAAAAAAGTATTATGATGTGGCGGTTAAAAGGATTACATCTGCTACGTCGAAAAAAGATTTGCTCTCCGCCTGAATTGAGTGCCATGCAAACGTTCAAAATCGAAAAAAATGAGACGCAGTGCGTGGTAACTTGGTGGTACTTCTCTGGTGCCGCCGTTTTCTTGTTCGGTTTCCTCGCTTTTTTGACGTTCTGGTGTGCAGTGATTACACGGGAATTATTTATCAAACAAGAGATATGGTTGTTTATCTTTGCACTGTTATTTTGTGGTGCCTGGTGTGTCGTGTTTGCATTTGCCGCCAATGCACCCTTCGGAAAAACAAGACTCGTCCTTCACAAAGAGGGGCTCGAAATACGGTGGACTTGGTTCTTTATCAAGAGAAAAAAACGGTACGAACTCGCTAACATCCGCTGTTTTAGAACGCAAGTTCATCAACCAAATGTTGGTATACCTAGATGGGCACCCAGAGGCGAAATCACCTTTTCACTTCGGATTATTCGCCAAGTAGGCGATATTAGTTTCAAGGTTCCGTCACGCAAAGAGGAATTGAAAAAACTATGCAAACAACTCAACACTTTTCTGAATAAACTCAAACAGAGCCGCGAGCGTTAGCATAAAAAAGAGCGGACGGGCGCAAGCCCTCCGGTTCAGTACGGTAGAGTCCCTTGGCAAAGAACCAGCGGGCTTGCGCCACGCCGCTCTTGCGCTTGCTTAAACTTGCGGCACTGCCCCGGCGAGCAACTCGTAATCCGTGAGCACCAACATATTGCCCTGCTTGACCTTTGCACAATTCATCGCAATGACCAAACTTGCTCTTGCTTTTCCAACTGCTTCGACTAAAATCAAAGGAGCCCGAAATCGCCCCACTGAATTGACCCAAAGTTAACCTCGAGAGGATATGCAAACGTTCAATATCGAAAAAAATGAGACGCAGTGCGTGGTGACGTATTGACAGCAAACCAAAATAGCATGAACGAAGAACTGATTGATTATGAAGGTGATGTACTCCCACTGAACCTTGCTGTGATTACAACCAAACACGTCATTGAGGATGGTGCAACAATACAGTTGGTAGTCAGGGACAGTGATGCCGATTGGCAATTTCTTCCATATCTCGAAGAACTCTCGGAGGCTGATGCTCGCATAGTGGGACTTGGGACAATTATCAAATTGGACTCAACTATCATTGACACGTTAAAAATGCCTCTTAATCACAGGACATGGCGGGAAGACAAACATTCTGAGTGGCATTATGCCTGTAGAGAAACAGATTGATAGAGGGCAACATGGCGAGTCGCTCAAAGGTAGTCAGTCGACCGCCGGGCGACTGGTGCGGTACTCCCCACTGTGCGTACCGGACGACATAACGGTAGCCAGCAAGCGTATCGGCGCACCTGTCGGCTATCGCCGACCAACCGCCCGGCGGTCGGTTGACTACCTTGTTTACATCGCCGGCACCGCCCCTGCGAGCAACTCGTAATCCGTGAGCACCAACATACTGCCTTGCTTGACCTTTGCACAATTCATCGCAATGACCGAACTTGCTCTTGCTTTTCCAACTGCTTCGACTAAAATCAAAGGAGCCCGAAATCGCCCAACTGAATTGACCCAAACTTAACCTCGACCAGAGGATATGAAAACGTTCAAAATTGAAAAAAATGATACGCAGTGCGTAGTAACCATTCGGTACTTTCACATCGGTATCGTTTTTTTCTTGCTCCTCTGGTTAACATTCTGGACACCCTGTTCCGCACGGAACAAAGATTGTGAAGATGGTCTTCACGGTCAAACCAACCCGTTTGATTCCACAGTGGGATCAACAACACTTTTTTATGAAAGGTTTTATTATGACTACTCATTTTTGTTCAAGTTGCAGCTGTAGCTGCTCTTCCTCGTCCTGCTCCTGTTCATGCAGTTGCAGTTCGTCGAGTTCAAGTTCTTCGTACTCAGAAAGCTCATCCAGTTCGAGTTCTTCGTACTCCAGCAGTTCATCGAGTTCGAGTTATTCGTCTTCGAGTGGTTCGTCGGGACCAAGCGGTCCACCGGGCTCAAGCGGTCCACCGGGCTCCAGTGGTTCGCCGGGCTCAAGCAGTTCGTCTAGTTCGAATTATTCGACTGTCCAAATCTCGCTTGCTCCGGTGATTGTCCGCAAATTGACAACTGGATTAACAAAACCATATATATACAAAGGTACGGTGAGTTTTGTTGGCTTATGTCCTCCGCCTACGATTACGATTGATCTGAAGGTACAAGAGCCTGTGGATGGGGGCGGTGTGATTAAGTTGGCAGCCGAGGAAGCCGATTTCGAAAATGGAGGTGGGAGCGATACCATTGAACTTGAACTTGTCGATGGTATCGCCACAACATTTTATGCGTATGGTGAAACGGAATCGAAAAACATGGACGATGTGACTATCAAGGCAATATATCAAGAAAATTCCTTCCCAATGGTACTCGGAACAACAAATGTTACCGTATTATGGGTGGAACTTGACGTAAATACAGGAAATGTACATCAAAAGAACACGTGTCGGTATCGTTTCATTCAACAGTCGCCCGAAAAAACAGATAAACTCGGTAAAAAAATGTGGACACATAATAGACCACAGGGGCTAGTGGACTATTATTCCTATTGTTATGAAGTTCAAGGCACTGTAAAACCAGGTAATTTCACTGGAGATTTAGAACTTCTAAGAGATGCCGACGTGAAAGCACATATTGATTCCCCGTTGTTGCTCCAAAATCCCCCTTTCCAAAATCCACGTGCAATACCTGCTCCAAACCAGAAAAATTTTGGAGGAAATCCCGGTGAAAGTGCCAACGACACGTCTGACTCTGACTGGCTCGATTTAACTTCTCGCCCGTTGATTTTTGATATTGATTGTCCGACTCCGGGGGTAGATCCAAACGTGTATGTCAATAACATTACTAATATGTTTAGGGATCAAGGTTTTCCCGTTAATGGAATCAGTTTTAAAGTCGTTTGTACATTCAAATTCCGTGAATTTGCGACATTTGGCGGCACACGTTGTTCTGACGTTAAGGAATTTCAAACCCAATTTACGTTTGAAAGAAATAACAACGGAGCAGTAATGGTGGACGGCCAAAATTGGCCGTAACCGTTCACGTTTTACAAAAGCACAACCTTTTTTTTGACAAAATCTCAGAAACTGCCCATTTGGTTGCTCAATGAAAATTTGCCAAACAAATGGGTAGTTGGCGAGTTGTAGTTAAAAACCGGTGTTTTCAGCGGTGAATGGTGCCCAAAGTGCTCTGTACTCGTGCAGATTGTATTGTCATTAGACCTCCATAACCTATGAATTTTAGCAAAATTGACCCCTAAACTACCCAAATCCGTAAATTTGGGTAGTTTAGACAAGTGTTTTTGTGGTTTTGGAAGTCTAATGCGGGTACAAAAAATGGGATTGACAAAGGATGATCAATTCTGTAAAATGGTGGACAAGGGTCGGGTGCATTCCGGTGCTGAATAAGGATAGTGAGTGCGCCCAATTTAGGACCATAAAACACTGTTCGAACTTCTATAACGGGAACATCATGTCTAACACATCAAGACCGACTATTTTTCTGTTTCTGGTAGTGTGCGCATTGATAACACTACTTTCAATAGAATTGACACATGGCAGCGACGATATTCAAGATGTCATTGGTCATGTCAGGCGGGCGACCGCGAGCGATTGGGAGCAAATTCTTTCTTGGGCACGTCTGGAATTTGATTTGGATAGCGGGGAAATTCGAATAAGACCGAGCGAACTCTTGCAGCATGTCGAGCTGCTTGGGGCTTTAAGACATGCCGATGCAATCAAGCCATTAGCAGAAAATTTATTTCAAGTCTCTACTCATTCTGTTCCGCCACGAGGTTGCGAACGTTACCCGTGCGTGTTGGCATTAATGCGACACGACTCTGCGGCATTTGAGCCTATACTTGAGCAATGCAAAAATGGATATGATTCGTCAATCGTGGAAGATTTTTTTGGCAAATTTCTTTCAAAGGAATCTTTCTTGGCAGTCATTGACAATTACATCGAGGAGAATGTAACAGATTTAGACGCGGATCAGAAACGGCGTTTATTGGAAATAAAGGAACGCGGTCTGAGATACGGAGTGGTTACTGACAGATCGTTGCGTTCGCTTCCTCCCTTGAGCGATTTCGTTTTGAATCACCCGCTCTACAAGGCTCGCCTGTCGGCTATCAAAGCGAACCTTGCCGCATTGGAGGAAAACAAAGAAATTGTATCCGCCGTGCAAAAACTCGGCGAACTCCGAGCCATTGAAGCAGTAAAATTACTCGTACCGATGCTTTTGCTCAAACCGGAAACATTGAGCAACAACGAAATTGACAAACGGTATGATTCTATCGAGGACTATCCCGTTGCTGTTGCACTAGCACAAATCGGCATTCCTTCGATTTGGGGATTGCTGGACGAAATTGTGGCAAACGATCATGATGACCAATATTTTGAAGTCGCCTACAAAACGATGACAGTCATTTTACCTGATGTTGCAATTCCCGGTTTCGTCAATGAAGTGATGAAAAAACAAAGGAACGAAATTGCCCGGCAACGGCTTTACAAGTTGTATCCACTTATGGGTATTCCTCTTCCTGAACAACGGATGAGCCAATAGCAATCCGAAACGACGTTCGACCACCACGGCAACACGATTTTGCAGACGCAGATCGAGCGGCTCTCCACCGCCGTCGGCACCGGGGCATTGACACTTGCGACGGGACGCACCCAATCGGCAGCACCGTGGTTCGACGGCTTCGGACGCATGTTGGCAACAGCAAATTACGGCACCAATGGCGGTGTCGCGCTAGTCAGACCGGCAACGGTTCCCGCCCGAAGCGATAACGTGCTCGTATCCGAAACGAAGTACGACACAGCGACCGGACGCGTCTTCCGAACCATTGACCCTGCCGGGAAAGACCATCGTACCTTCGTCGATGCTCTCGGTCGGACAACGCAAACGGTAGCGAACTTCGTAACGGGCACACCGGGAGTCAATCCCGACGAAGACGTAACCGTCGAAATGACCTATCACCCCTCGGGACAAATTGCCACACTCACGGCAAAGAACCCGACCACCGGCGATCAGGTGACACGTTATATATACGGGGGCAGTAAAGCATGGCTTGCCTCGCAGGTTCAGCGCAATGACCTGCTCGCTACCGAAATCTACCCCGATAGCACGAATTTTGAAGATGCCAATGGCGTGTTGCAAAATGGCACCAGTGGGGTTGCAGACCGGGTCGAATTCTGCTACAATAGGACCGGTGAACGCATTGCCAAGCGCGACCAGAACGGCACGGTGCATACCTACGAGTTCGACAACCTCGGACGGCTTCTGCATGACCGGGTAACTACTCTTGCAGCCGGTGTCGATGGGGCGATTCGCAGAATCTCAACGGT
>Ga0123353_10017561_pt1 | contig 10525 bp, 7 predicted proteins | sample TergutLab28metaG_3_FD_92763 | JGI IMG/M metagenome (GOLD analysis project Ga0123353, IMG submission 92763) | Labiotermes labralis P3 segment gut microbial communities from Petit-Saut dam, French Guiana - Lab288 P3 | ecosystem: Host-associated > Arthropoda: Insects > Digestive system > Gut ... | reverse complement strand
GTATGTGCACATCTTTCTAACAACTGTAGTACCACAGCACTGTATTTGCACATCTAACAACTGTGGTACCACAGCACTGTATGTGCACATCTCTCTAACAACTGTAGTACCACAGCACTGTATTTGCACATCTAACAACTGTGGTACCACAGCACTGTATGTGCACATCTGTCTAACAACTGTAGTACCACAGCACTGTATTTGCACATGTCTCTAACAACTGTGGTACCATAGCACTGCATGTGCATATCTCTCTAACAGCTGTGGTACCACAGCACTGTCCTTGCATATCTCTCAAACATCTGTGGCTACTGTAACATATTAGCAAGAGTATAGATTGAACAAGTGAATTTCTTAATATCACTGGGTGATCTTTGTTACTTTTGCAATAGGAAACAGCCTGTAAAGTTACAAAGTAAAAGTAATACTTAATAAAGCATCAGGCTATGCAGACATATGGCAGTGGACACAAAGATCCATACACTCTGAGCCTCAAATTAGATAGACATAAATGGTTACCTACAGCCCAGCCTTGTTACACTTGGGGAAAGAACCCTGGCTCCAAGCAAACAGAAGGCTTGGTAGGTCCCACAACCAGTCTGGATGCAGGGAAATGAAATCTATATACCTGCTGGGTATAGAATGTCATTTTCCTGGTTGTATGTCCCATAGTTAAAGATGGTGGTAAGGTTGTCAGCCTTATGCACCGACTGCCTTTACCCCCAGGAAATGCCCATGGTATTCATTTCTGTTAGAGGCTGAGTCGACCCCAGGGCCATAGTGCAATCGGAAGGATTTTACGTTAATGAAAAATTCCAATGACACCAGCTGGGATCGAACCAGCGACCTTCCGATTTGTAGCACAGCACCTTAAGCACTGTGCTACCGTGGTCCCCTGCATTTCTACAAGACCAGGTTAAAAACTGTGAATGAACTACAACAATATGCTGTAATGACACAGAGAAACACAGTTAACTTCCTACGTATTTTTTTAAGGTTGGAAATCCCCATTGTGCTTCCAGACTAGTAGTTATGTAAGGAAACAGAAGATGACTTTAAAGGTCGAAACTTGTCACTTTATTAAATACTTAGAAAACTTAAGTTGCGTCAACATTTTTGTTACGAAACTATTCCAAAATGCTTCTTCATCATTGACAACTTCCAATATGAACACAGCTGACTCACTAGGTGTGGGATCCTCTTGCACCACTAGCGATGAAATGTCGCGAGTCACGCCACCAACGTTGCTTGCCTGGCACATATATGCGCCCGTATCAGCGTATGCTATTTTGTGCAACTGCAGCTCTGTGCCATTACCAATGACCTTGTACTTGTGTGGCGTATCCAGCCTCAATGGCTCATCATTCTTCAACCACTCCACCTGCGACAGAACATTCATGAACGCAACACCATCACATAATATCACTTTCATGATCGTACGTAAAAATCCGACTAATGCACTAATATAAGTTAATACCACTTTATTCACACTGTTACATTGCAACATGTTTCAGCCCTCAAGTAGCCATTTTCAGGGAGTACTTACATGTTTCGTGAGCAGGGTCAACAAAGTACATGTCCAGATGTAAATCTCACATTAAAGAGGTGTATGGTGGGTCAAATCCAAGTCTTCAGACTATCTGATGGATCAATGCAGTTCTGGGGGGGAGATTTCTTAATGTTTTTCTTTATAGTGAACCACAATTAATTAGCTATGGGTCACGTCAATTGTGCTTTCGGACCCGACAGCCAGAAGTTGCCATAAATTTGCCTAGTTACTATACTGTCTATATGATCTGGCCTCCAAGGTGATAAAGTTTCACTTCAGTTGTTCCTTTACATTTTACGTTTGTTTTATGAAATCTGCACTGCTCTTATGCACATGTTCGTGAGGACAAATGGTCAGCTGTATTACCAACAAAACATTTCACAATTCATGGCTTCCTCACTAGAAGACATTACATTTTCTTTCTTCTACTCTTACTTTTGGAAACGGTTCTCCAATCACGTGGCAGAACATCGATGCGTCTTTGCCTGGTCGTCGAGACTGGATCCGTGGTGTCACTTTCACTTCTGGAATAGCTGTAAACAAATTTGTTGCTTTATAACAGTATTTAGTACTAAACATAAAATCTGAATTTATCAAAGTTTTATTTATTCACCATCTGATGCACTAGCGAGTTGTCTTAATAAAACCAATATTAAAATTTACATTAAAATTTACATTAAAACAGCTCTGACATGTTTCGGTGTTCCAGTTACACCAACGTCAGGGAGCGCATTAATTTGTGCTTACTAAAGTTACAGTTGTTAAAATACTCCATTTTGCTGTGGTCTTCTTGTCCTGTCACTTTTTGATGTTGACTTTGATGTTCACACAGTTTGGTTTCATATTTTTAATTTTACACATTTTATTAAGCCATATTGCAGCATTTGTTTTTAGTAACTGTAGTTTAGTGTTCTTGTAGCTGTTACACAATCTTGCCTGTTGGGCCTCGATAATTTTCACATTCATGCCGTGTGTCTTGATGATATCAAAGTTTTATTTATGCACCAACAGATGCACTAGTAAGTTGTCTTAAAAAAACAATATTAAAATTTACATTAAAATTTACATTAAACAGCTCCGACATGTTTCGGTGTTACTGTAACTGTAACATAAATAAAACTTTGGCAATATCAAGATGCACGGTACGAATGTGAAAAAAATCAAATAAAATCAGAAGATTTCAGTGTGACTAAATGTAAGACAGTGACTGCCTTATTCTGTACCATTGCAGCTAATCAGCCAGTAGACTTCATGATCGCATAGTGTTGTACATTAAGATCATGGTGTTCTGGGGTGATACACTGCATAGTTTGGTAGGTTGGTACCACTGCTTTGAGGAACCTGCTTTTAGATTAAAGTACAAACAATACGCTCCTCTGCACATGCGGGTTTGTACCTACTCCACACAATCACCCTTTGTAACTTTGTTGTCCCGACGTGCTCAGTCTGACAGGAGAACCTCTTACCGGGAGATGGGTGTGGTTCACAGAATCACATACAGTTTTAAGTATTTTCTATTTACTTATGTTTTATTTATTCATTTATTCTTGATATTAAAAAAATGGAGTGCTATATCCAGTAAAACAACTAGATCATTTTCTAGGAAAATTACACAGTAACTTCTCTGTACTCCTTCACACCACTCTCGTATGCGACTGCTTTCGCACTGCACTGTTACCATCTGTTATCTACTCCCAACCGTTTCGTCATTTAATTCTCTCCCCGCCTACCTATCACCAATGGTTCTGTACATATGTTGACAGATTAAACCCAAAACTTATGGCTATGAACCATCCATAACAGATGCCAGCCAATCCATGAAACAAATATATCAAAAATGTTCGGCTACACTACCAGACTATGTGGCGTCACATCTCACAAGAGCATAAACTTACAAATTCATCGCATTTGATGCATTTTATAAAACCAACAACCCACATATTATAAATCCACACAGGTGATATCAATGCACTCTTACAGGTTTTGACAGCCAACCGTCAACATCAAAGAGCCACACCTACATTTAAAACCTTTTGAAGTATGGTACAATTTGTAGTATTGAAATATGTAGTATCATAATAAAATCACAGTCTTTTTAAAATATACAGTTACAAAAATACAAGAAGATCTGATGTTTATGATATGCTTAATGTTAATCCATTATTATATGCTTCACAGTGCCCTGTTAGTGTCTTTTCTAATCCTAATATTTTAGCATATTGGAAATAACAGACATGTCGAGATGTGCTGCTGTCCAAGTCCTGTAACTGTGTAGCAGATAAAGGTAAAGTAATCCCTTTAAAGGCCTGGGCAGGTCCTGAGGATTCCAGCAAGTTCAGGACAACTGCCACAGGGAGGTGGCAAGGTTGTCAGCCCTATGCACCAGCCGCCTTTACCACCCAGAAAATATTCCTGGTACTTTTTTCTGTTACAGGCTGGGTCGACCCCAGGGCCATAGTGCAGCCGAAGGATTATGTCACTAAAAACTTCCAATGATGATTTCAGGAATCAAAACTACAACCTTCTGGCTTGTAGCGCAGTGCCTCACTACTGCGTGCCCTCTCATATGATGCAAACACGCAATACAATGGCAGGCACACGGTTTGATGAATTTTTGGACAATGCTGAATGGTATACAAACATCTACTGTATACGATCCACTATGGATCTTGTCCGTATGTTGTGCTGTGTTCCGGTGCAGGATACCAGCAGCCGAAACATGTAGGATTGGACTTATATCATGTATATGTATTTGTATGTGTAAGTTGTTGGTCTTATAAAATGAATTATATTCTGCTGCATGGTATAAATAACATCAGAATCATTTCATCAATTTGTTTGTACCTGATCACAAAACAATCGTCCACCATACAGTAATTTAGTGAGCAGGTGCATGCTGTATGATTTGTTATTGACTAGTGCTGCCATTGTTCATTCGTGCAGACATACTGTAGTAGTGCAAAAGGTACCAACAGCTTGTGTGCCCTTGATTGCTTTAACAATGCTTCGGTAGCTCAGATGACATAGTACTCAATAACAAAACGGCCAGTGAATAATAAACTGGAATCAAATGTTGTGTCAACAAATTAAGTGTTCACTGCATCTGCCTTCAGGCATGATAGCAATAAGGATACGCTGCACTGTCTATCGATTATTGTTGGCTCAATTTAATGAAATATAACTTATGCAACATCAGAATAGCTTTCAAATGAATGTAGTTACAAATTTTAATAACAGCACTATAGCACACAGGGACCGCGGTAGCACAGTGGTTAAGATGCTGTGCTACAAATCGGAAGGTCGCTGGTTCGATTCCAGGTGGTGTCATTGGAATTTTTCATTGACATCATCCTTCCGATCACACTATGGCCCTGGGGTCAACTCAACCTCTAACATAAAAGAGTACCAGGAGCATTTCCTGGGGTAAAGACGGCTGGTGCATAAGGCTGACAACCTTACCACCATCCTGTGCCGTTGTCACGCAATCTGGGAACCTTAACTTCCTGGAACCCTCTGGGCCACTCCAAGCCTGTAATGGGACTGCTTTACCTTTTTACTATAGCACATAATCAAATCAAGAAGAATTAGATGGGCAGGGCATGTAGCATGTGTTGTGCAGACAGGAGCATACAGGGTTTTGGTGGGGAAATCTGAGGGAGAGAGAACACTTCGAAGACCAAGGCGTAGTTGGGAGTATAATATTAAAATGGATCTACAGAAAGTGGGATGGGGCGGCATGGAATGGATTGAACTGGCTAAGACAGGTGGCGGGCTCTTGTGAATGTGGTAATGAATCTTCGGGGTTCCATGAAATGCAGGGAATTTCTTGACTAGCTGAGAACCTGTTAGCTGCTCAAGAAGGACTGTGCAGCATGGCGTTCAGTAGTTAGTTAGTAATTCACATAATACTCTGTACTGTTACATGAAGCAATGTTTTCTGCAAAGGAACAACAATTCATGAACATGTTTTATTATGTAATTTGCAAAAGACAGAAGAACAAGAGACACAGCGCTGTAACTTTGCCAGTCGATTTGAACAGATACGAAAAGTGGTTTCTTAATTTGAGAAAAGAACATTGATTACAAGTGCTTGAAAACAAAATGGCTAGGATAATAAATTTATCTGAGAGAAATAAACAGTTTGGGGCATCACACAGTGAGGTCCTTTATGACCTACAAAGAAGAAACAGTGTTGTTGTAATTCTGACATATGGGCAGTTTGTGGCCATAATGCTGCGATGGGCTGAGTATGTGGCTAGAATGGTATGGTGGGCTGGACAGGGGGATAAGCTGTAGGAGATATATAAAAATTTGGAAAGTTGATGGGGTACAGTCATTTGAGAACCTGAGGAGAAAGAACACAAACATTAAAACTATTGTTTGGGGAATATGATGTGTGGATGGGAAAAGAAGAGAACAGAAAGTTATTGGGTTCGAGCCCTTCTGGGACCGATGCATCTAGGCCTTACAACAGGCCCTTTGTGCCCCATGTTCTACACTAGTTACTCAAAGTCCCCAGTAGATGAGCCCACTCCAGGTTGTCCAGCTGAGCCCCTATAAAGAGAGATGCCCATCCACAGAGCCTTCCTTTCATAACCTTCAGGACCCCTAGCAAAGGAGCCCCCCTCCAGGTTCCCCTAACAGAGCTCCCATAGAGAGAGAGATGCTCCGTTTCCAGAGCCCCCTTATAATTATCTCTCAGAGTTCCCAGTGAATGGACCCCCCCCCCCCCATGGGGGGATGTCCAACCCCCTGAGCCCTTCTTCCCATTTCCTTCCGGACCCCCAGAAAGGAGCCACCCTAACAGAGCTCCCACGAAAAGAGATGCTCCCTTTCTGAAACCCTCCAACTATCTCTTAAAATTCCCAGTCAACGGACTCCCCAGGTTCCCAACGGGCCCCTACAGAAGTGAATAGATTTGCCTTAGGATTGTGTTCCATAGCATTTTTTTTGTATAAGTGGTGTTGAATTTTCTGGTTCTGCTGCCAGCAAGTTCGTTAATCAGCAAGACACATCTTAGGGACACAGGCTGCAAGGAAGGGAGGTGGATGGAACTGGCAAGGGATCGTGTCCAATGGCGGGCTTTGTTATTAGACAACTTGAACTTTTTGGTTCTGCTATCAGATATTTAGTTAAATGTTTTTTATAAATTTAATAAAAGCTCAGTTTGAACTATATGTGAAATATAGAGTGTGTTACAGCAACAAAGGTTAGTGTGAAACACGTCCAACAACTTACTGTGAAGATACAGAGTACAATATTTTATCAACATCTGTTGGTTCTTTATATGAAATATTGAAACAGAAATGAGTACCAGGAGTATTTCTTGGGGGTAAAAACGGGCGGTGCGTAAGGCTGACACCCTTACAACCATTCCGGGCCATTGTCAGGTAATCTGGGAACCTTAACTTCCTGGAGCCCTCTGGGTACCTCAGGCCTGTATTGGGACAGATTTACCTATTGAGGCAGACATGATTTTTGTAGTAGGCAGTGGAGTGACACTTACTGTGCACAGTCAGCACATGCGTCTGCACAACATCTTTGTTGCGCTGTGCATGACACGTGTAGTTCCCGGCGTGGATCAGCTGGATTCGAGTCAGGTACAAGGATCCGTCGCTGAACACCCGCACCTCATCCTCATTGAGGCCTGCTAGATCAGCCTCGTTCCGTCGCCATACAATGGGGGGCGGTGGAGTTCCAGTCACATCACACTTAATCTCGACGTTGTCCCCAACACGGGCCGACAGATGGTTCACCTCCAGTGCCTTGTCAAGTGACACTACTGACACACCTGTGAATGTGCATGATTACCTGTGCTGAGAGCTGGTGTTCTGCCTCATGCTACAATTAATTATGGTACAATAATCCATTTATTTACCACTAAAATTATTTAAATAAAATGTTGCAATGCTATATAATGATATGACAAACCAACAAATGCACATTTATAAATATGTTCAGTAACAAATTGTTATTCGTCAACAACACGTTTCAGTCACTCCTGTGACTATCATCATGGTGTTATATAAGAAGAACACAATTAGTAAACAAAAATTGTAAATTAAATTGTAAATTACAATTGTAAGAAATGTAAGTTTGAATTCTGCAAATATTCATGAAGGGGGAAGATTAATAGTCCTAAAGAATGCACATAGCTCACTGGTGAGACGGAGAGATAAAAATACAGAGAGAATGACACAAGTATGAGAGAATTTCATGAAATCCCTTACTGCTTCTGGTGAGTAACTCACTCTTACTGCATAATTCTTATTTATCAAAGCAGCCAGTAATGATAAAACCTACACTAACTACATAGGGAATGATGTGTTATAAAATTATTTGAGCATTAAGCCTATGTGGGTAATCCTATTGTGCTTTGTGTAAACAATGCTTTGTTTGTTTGTTTGTTTATGGCATGACAGCTGCCAGTGGGCCAAGGCCTCCTCATTCACAATGTTTCTAGATCACACGCAACAATGCACCACAGTCGGTAGGACTCCTCTGGATGAGTGATCGGCTCGTCGCAGAGACCTCTACATGACAACATAAAACACTCACAACAGACAGATATCCATGCCCTCGGTGGGAATCGAACCCACAATCTCAGCATGCGAGCGGCCGCAGACCCACGCCCCAGACCATGCGGCCACTGAGACCGGCTGTAGACAGTGTTACTGACAAAAAACTATCAGTACAATTGGACATTAAAATTAAACACCATAATTAAAGCAACATCTTTGGCTTAATACGTTAATTCAACTTCAGGCTGTAACTACAAACTACATACAGCGGAACCACATGAAAGTATACACATTATTTTAACTGGCAAACTGAGAAATAAATTTGTGCAATCTTCACCATACAAGTCACATTCATTAATTACATATTAACATGAAAATTATGTTATCCTAATAAAATACATAGAGTATAACTGTCCCTGAGCTGATTTTCATGAAATTTGTGCTTTCTCAACAACTTTTTGTAAAGAACTCCTACCTCAAATTTCATGAAAGCCCATCAAACCATTCGGTCACTTACACTAGCTCACAGACAGCCAGATGGAGGTGGTCTCCACATAAGGCTTTCTCATTTCATCACTTCATAAGGAGCTCCTTAGAATCATGTCAGACTTATGAGACTGCTGTTCAGCCTGTCGCTAGGACATGCTGCACTAACAACAGTGACAACGCCATAAGAACAAACAATAAAACAGATGAACAGCCTGGGACAGGACTTATTACTGCTGTCATTGAGTGTGAGAGCTGATAATAAAACAAAAACGCTAAGGAAAGTGTGATGTGCCCAGTTTACTGTTATGGCAAACAAAGATGCTGGTAATTTTTGATTTCATTAAATCCACTCATAAGTCAGCTGTTACTTCCTGGTGGACTTATGCAGCTGTTTTGATATGGAGGAGTGCAAACTGTATAAAATGGCAGTATGGCCTACTATTATCATCTAGCAAATACATGACAGAAGAATCCAATTATTTTACTTATTTTAGATTTGAGTTTCTTTTTTCCACCACATTACTCTTTGTATCCTGAAGTCCTACAGAAGTCCATACAATTAATACACAGGGATCCAAAAAATGCATGTGAAAACCAACGAAAGGTGAATGTACACCAAAATACAGGTAAAAAATGTTCTATGAACAATGACCTTCTGAAACGTGTTGTCCGATTTATGACTCCCTGACAAGTAAAGAAAGCGTTCCAAGTGTCCGCCTTGAGCTTTGACACAGAATATTGCATGCCTGAACACTGATTTGCTGGCTCACTGGAAAATTCTGGGTGTCATAAGAATCATCTCAAATCCATTCTGAATTCACTGTTCCAAGTCCTGGACATCACTGATTTCTGTAGCATAAGTAGTAGACTTTAGGTGTCCCCAGAGATAAAAATCTAAGGGATATATAGCAGAGGAATGAGCAGGCCATGCTGATGGTCGACATCAACCTATCCATTGTTCCAGAAATACATTGTTCAAGAATTCCCAGGAATGTGGTGGAGCACCGTTAAACACAAACCATAAATGAATCCTAGTCTGCAGATTCATATTTTGCAACAGCTGTGGAAGGACATTTCAGAGGAAACTGTGGTAAACAACCCCAGTCAGATCTGGTGAAACAAAGTAGGTTTCCACAATTCTATCTCCTGCAATACCTGCATGGAAACTCAAGGTGGACACTTTGAACATTTTCTCAGTCATCATGAGGCCATAACTTGCAAGCCATGTTTCAGGAGGCCTATGTTCTTATAATACTGACTAAGGGCTGGATGGTCCGGGATCGAATTCCGGTGGGGACGAGATTTTCCGCCCGTCCAGACCGGCCCTGGGGCCCACCCGGCCTCCTGTACAATGGGTATCAGGTCTTTCCCGGGGGTAAAGTGTGGCTGGGGCATGCTGCTGACAACTCACCCCCTTCTAGTGCCATGGTCATGGAAGAGTAGAGCTATACCTCTACCCACCCTCTGGGCCATACCGGGCCTGTAACAGGATCACTTTACCTTTCTGTTCTTATAACAATTTTTTTTTGTATCATGGTGTAGATTTACGTTATGTAGGTTTGGCCATGCACTTTTCCTTCACCCTGTAAAAAACCTTACCTCCTACATCACACCAACAAAATGCATCACTATTACATAGACCGTATGGTTAATGCTGCTTAGGGATATAAATGTTGTTTATTACAAATGTAATACACAAAGCGTACATACTGTGTGCGCAAAGTGCATAATTTTTAGTGTTAAAGCAGGTGGTATATGCATTTACTGGTGTAAATTCAAAGGGTTTTGTGCTGGAAGAAGAGATATTACATTCTGCCAGTGAAACACTGGCTAAGTCAGGGTTACATATTATGGGGGGGGGGGGGGGGGTGTTTAAAAGAAAAGAGAAAAAAAAAAAAAAATACTTTTGCTGCTTCGGGTTTGGGTTTTTTTTTTTGTGGCAAAAAACAAAACAACAAAACCTGAG
>Ga0123353_10017559_pt1 | contig 10526 bp, 10 predicted proteins | sample TergutLab28metaG_3_FD_92763 | JGI IMG/M metagenome (GOLD analysis project Ga0123353, IMG submission 92763) | Labiotermes labralis P3 segment gut microbial communities from Petit-Saut dam, French Guiana - Lab288 P3 | ecosystem: Host-associated > Arthropoda: Insects > Digestive system > Gut ... | reverse complement strand
CGCAAAGGCGCTTTTGATGCGAAGTGTCAAAAGTGCTTTTGCGTTACTTTTGAAAAAGTAACAAAACAATGATTAGTCCGAACACAAACGGAAGAACAGGAGGCGCACAGTGAAAAGAACGATCAGCGTCATGCTTGGCAAAGGCTCCGTTAGCCACAACAGCCGCAAATTCAAAGCGGAGAACATCGACGGTGAACGCACCTCACAGAATATCACTTATTGTGATTTACCGATCAAGAGGGTTTACCATCATCTTTTTGATGAAGCACGCCAAAGATACAACGCAAAGCAGAGTCGCGACGACAGATGTATTGATGACTATTATGAGAAAATTCGTGCCGGAAAGCAAGAAAAACTTTTCCATGAGATCATACTTCAAATCGGAAACAAAGAAAATATGTCATCCCTATCGGAAAATGGACAGCTTGCAGCAAAAATGCTTGATGAGTATATGCAGGCTTTTCAAAATCGGAATCCAAATCTCCTTGTATTCTCGGCACATCTCCACATGGATGAGGCCACCCCGCATTTGCACATTGATTTTGTGCCGTACATCACGGGAAGCAAGCGCGGATTGGATACCCGCGTTTCTCTCAAACAGGCGCTTGCCGCGTTAGGCTTCACCGGGGGCACACGAGGCGATACCGAATGGAGCCAGTGGGTACGGTTCGGAGAAAGAACAGCTTTCCCAGGCGATGGAGCGCCACGACGTCGAATGGGAACAGCTCGGAACCCATGATGAGCATTTGAGCGTTATGAATTACAAAAAAGAGCAACGGGCGAAGGAAGTTGCAGAGTTGGATGGGGCGATCTCTGTGAAACAAGATGAGATCAGTGCCTTGGTTGATAAAGAGGCCAATGCCAAAAGTGAGCTGGACGCTTCTCTCTCCCAATTGGAAAAAACGGAAGGGAAACTGAAAGCCGTCAAGGAAAGGGCGCGATTTGTCGCAAAAAATGCAAGGCATTATGATGATCCAAAGTACAATCTATCGGAACCGAAACCTTTGATGTCCGCAAGAGCGTACCATGAAAAGATTGCCCTCCCGCTGGTGCGAAAGCTGAAAGACGTGATCCGGGGTGTTCTGCTGCGTTACTTTGAGAAAACGAAGGAACTAAAAACGGCGCTTGGCCGGGCGAATGGGGAGATTATAAGCTTGTCCGCCCAGGTGAAAAAGATAGAGCCGGAAAATGAGTGGCTGCGTGATGTAGAAAAGGATTACCGCCGTTTACGAAATGTGTTGGGCGATAGGCGCGTCGATGAATTGGTAAATGAGGCAAGAGAAAGGGAAATCGCTGTTGGAAAGCCGCAAATCAAGCAAGTTTCTGTGCGATAGTTGGTTTATTGGCAGAATCGTTGTATAATATTGTGTATCAAGATACGGGGGGATTAACAATGGCCAAGCTTAAGGCTATGGAGTATGAATCCTTTGAGGCAATCAAGCAGACCGACGAAAACGGAGTAGAGTTTTGGTTTGCACGGGATTTGCAAAAAGCCCTAGACTATTCCAAATGGGAAAATTTTTCAAAAGCGATTGATAGAGCGATGCTTGCCTGCAAAAACAGCAATTTTGATGTTGACGATCATTTTCCTGACGTCAGGAAAACGATCAAAATGCCCAAATCAGCAACGAAAGAGGTCGTGGATTATAAGCTTACCCGATACGCTTGTTATCTGATCGTGCAAAACGGAGACCCCCGAAAAGAAATCATCGCTCTTGGCCAAACATACTTCGCTATTCAAACACACCGACAGGAATTAGCCGATACTTTTAATCAGCTTGACGAAAACAACAAGAGGCTCGTTGTTCGCGGCAACATCAAGCAATGGAATCAGCTTTTAGCCGAAGCCGCGCATAACGCTGGAGTTATCACTGACGAGGAGTTTGCTGTTTTTCAAAACGCAGGATACATGGGACTTTACGGCGGGCTGACGGTCGCCAATATTCACAGCCGAAAAAAATTGAAAGCAAAGGAGAAAATCCTTGACTTCATGGGAAGCACGGAGCTCATCGCCAATCTGTTCCGCATTTCCCAAACGGCAGAAAAACTGAAACTGGATCAAGCGTCCTCAGCGGTGGAGGCAAACGAAATTCATTTTCAAATCGCAGAGAAAATCCGAAACGCCATGATCGAAATGGGAACAACACTACCGGAGAACCTCACGACACCGGCAAAAAGCATCCAGGTCATTGAGCGAGAAGAGATCAGAAAGCTCAGGAACTCTCAAACAAAGTTGATGCTTGACGAATAACTGAGATAAGACTGAATATACCGAATCAAAATGTTGCGATGCTTTTTGATTGAAGCCTGGAAAATTGCCCTATATAGTGTTATCATGTCAGTATGATTAGGATAACACGCAGTGCAGGAGGATACTCCGTCACGGACAGGGAACAGTGGAAAGCGGCAAAAGGAAGTATGCTTTAAGATATTCATTCTTGCCAAAAGGAGCTATACAGCATGAGTACAATGCCATTAGAAGCCGATACAAGGTATCTGATTGATAAGAGCCTTGAAAACCTTGGCTGGATGCTTGGAGGGACACAGCAAAATGTCTTTTTTGAGCAACCTAAAACTGAGAGCGAAAAAAAGAAGTTGGGCGGGAAACGCCCCGACTATGTTTTGTATTCATCTGATAAAAACTCTGCCGACAAGCCCTTGATTGTAATTGAGGCCAAGAAAAAAGGCGAGCGTTTAGATGTGGCATTGGAGCAAGGGATTCATTACGCCAAACAACTTGAAGCTCCCATTGTATTTGCTACGGATGGATTATTCTGCAAATCATTTCACACGAAATTTGACAGAACACCAATTCTCAATGGTGAAGAAGTAGATGAGTTTCTCCGTGAAGCATTGGCTTTGAAATATTTAGCTTCTTGGGAAGTCAATACTGTTTCACCTAAGGTTCAATATGATCGAAAAGAGCTTATCAGAATTTTCGATGAAGCTAATAATATGCTTCGTGGCGATGGCCTTAGAGCGGGTATTGAGAGATTTGGAGAATTTGCCAACATACTGTTTTTGAAGCTAATTAGCGAAACCGAGCAAATCAAAAAGGAGTCGGGAGAGCCGTCTAGTTTTGATTCTGCTTGTCATTGGGATGTTATTAAAAGCATCCCAGTCAGCAGACGTATTGATTATATCAATAGCGTATATAAGACATTGAATAAGTCGTATCAGACAGAGATTTTTACGCCGCTCATTATCCGTAGCGAGAATATACTCAAAGAAATCATGGATAAATTAGACCCCTTAATGTTGACTGATGTGGATTCGGATGTTAAGGGTGATGCTTTTGAGTATTTCCTTAAAGAATCCGCTGCCACAAAAAATGATTTGGGTGAATACTTCACCCCCCGGCATATCGTAAAAACGATGGTCAAACTCGTCAATCCACAAATCGGAGAAAAGATATATGATCCGTTCTGTGGCACAGGAGGATTTCTCATTGAGAGTTTCCGCCATATTTGGAACACTATGGCGAGAAATAATGAAAATAAGACCAAACTTAAAGAGAATACCATTTATGGTAATGAGATAACCAATACCGCCAGAATCACTAAGATGAATATGATATTGGCTGGTGACGGGCATAGTAATATTCATATGCAGGATAGTTTGGCTAATCCTGTTGATGGTATGAAAAATGAAGGTTATGACATTGTTATAACTAATATGCCATATTCTCAAAAAACCAAGTATGGTAGCCTGTATGACTTGCCATCCAACAACGGTGATAGTATATGCGTTCAGCACTGTATGAAAGCAATCAATGTTACCGCTGAAAATGGACGTATCGCGCTTGTTGTGCCAGAAGGTTTTTTATTTCGCAAAGATTTGGCTAAAACAAGAGAACTACTCTTAAAAACCAGTAACCTGCAGAGCGTTATATCGCTCCCACAAGGTGTCTTTTTGCCATATACAGGCGTTAAAACGGACATTATCTACGCCACAAAAGTAAATCAGAAACTAAAGGCTCCTGAGAAGCGAAAAGATTTCTGGTATTTTGAAGTCAAAAACGATGGCTATTCGCTCGACAATCACAGGCGCAAATTGGATGTTGGTAGCGATTTAGAAAAACCGCAGGAATATCGCAAACTGGATGAAGACCAACGTCAAGAGATGATGGATGTAGGTTTTGAAGCCATACTTATTGATAAAGTCAAGGACAACGCCTATATCTTGGTAGGAAGTAGGTATAGAAAAACTCAACCACAGACATACAAATATGAACCCATGTCAATATCTGCTCTTTGCACGAGTGCTATCGGCGGAGGTACGCCTTCGACTCAGAACTCGGATTATTGGATGGGCAGCATTCCGTGGATAACAAGTGCTGATATTGATGATAGTGGGAAAATTACTGTACGAAAATATATAAGTGCAGAGGGACTCGCCAATTCCACAAGCAATGTCATACCAAAAGGAAACGTAATAGTTGTTTCTCGCGTTGGATTGGGAAAGGCTGCGGTAAACACAGTCGATATTGCAATAAGCCAAGATTTGCAAGGTCTTATTATCGACAAAAACAAAGTATTACCGGCATTTTTTGTTGCTATGTACACAAAACTTGTGGACACAATCAAAGAAAAAGCACAGGGGTCAACAATAAAAGGTATAACAAGAGACGAACTCTTGAGCTTAGTAATACCTATTCCCGCTCTCGAAATTCAACAGCAAATTGTTGATGAATTAGATAGCTATCAACGTGTTATTGACGGTGCGCGGGCTGTTGTAGCTAATTACAAACCTGCTATCCCTGGCAATATTGAAGGGGAGCATAGGTTGTTAAAGAATATTGCAATTTTACGACCACCCAAGGATGAAGTGAAATCTCTTGCGGATGATACCCTTGTTTCTTTTGTTCCAATGGCAGACTTAAATGCACATAACATATTCTTTAGTCCCAAAGAGGAAAAACCACTTCGTGAAGTTACAAGTGGTTTTACCTTCTTCAAAGATAATGACGTACTTCTCGCAAAAATCACTCCATGCTTTGAAAACGGTAAAGCGGGAATAGCCCGAAATCTAACAAATGGAGTGGGATTTGGTTCAACAGAATATATTGTTATTCGTGCTAATCACGATGTCGTTTATCCCGAGTGGATTTTTTATCACATAAATTCTATGGGATTTATCAACCAAGGGAAAGGGCATATGACTGGTACAGCCGGACAACGGCGTGTAAATATTGATTACGTTCAGAATTATGTTCTTGTTGTTCCGAATTTGGAAGAACAACGGCGTATATTAGACGAGATTGAATCAGAAAGATTGTTGATTGAATCGTCTAAACAATTAATAGATGTTTTCACAAAAAAGATTCAAAACAAAATTAGTGAGATTTGGGGGTGAATGCTTTGTCTACTGAATTTGAGACAGCAAATGTTCCCCATCTTACCGAAATACTTTCGTATCTCCCCATTGAGGCGGAAGATACGGAGGATGTTGCTGCATACTTAAAAAACATCACCAATCTTGTTGCTTTGAATTACAAGTACGAGCAATATCAATTTGCCTATTTTGGCTTGCACCTATTATACATGACATACATTTACTTTACGATGTGGAAAATTAGCAAGATACACACAGAACGGTACAATGATGCTGTTTGCTTTGCACGTACCTATAGCGGCAGGAATAACGAGATTGATTTTGAAAATATTGGTTCGATTTTTGAGTATAGTCTGGTGCCGGAAAAAGAGCTGCCCAAAATATTCAAAATTATAGATTTGAATGAGGGGCAGATTGGAATTGTTGCAGGACTGGTAGATACTCGTAACGATATGGCTCATGCTTCGGGTAAGTTCGAGCTATTAACGGAGATTTCATTTGATACAAACGCAAACAGCGTTCATTCTTCTATTAGGAACATACATAGCTGTATGGACGAGCCTCTGCGTAAATGGTATGAGCGCTTTCTATTGCAGCTTTGCGCGGGCGAATTTGCTGATTATAGGGATTATAACGACTTAATTTTTGAGAAGATGATTCAAGGGTTCAACCTCTCCGTTCACGAGTTGCTACTTTGTAATGAAATGAGTTTACAATCACTACGTAAAGAATATCCTCATCATAGAAACAAACTAAGGCAGTTTGAAGCAACGTTAAAACAATATTGTCAAAACAGCGGATACATAGACGAATAGGGACGAAGAGCGGAGATCGAATACCGCCTTGCCTTTTTAAAGCGGCCTTGCCGGAAAGCATGACCACATCCGAGCCTATAATACTACAGTTTTCCCTACAGTTTGCACTTCATGATGTTTCGCTCCGTTTCACAGGGAATGGCAAAAGGCGTTGATTTTTCAGGGTTTTCTTTCGCATTGATCTAAACTGTTTTGCTTAGTTCCTTGAGATCAGACGAATTCGACTCCCCTCACCTCCATCAACCGGCCCAAGGACGAACACCTACTACTTCAAGGGTGGTTTCGCAGTAACGGTGTGGTTCTGAGGGCAGAACAAAGAAGCAGGGCGATCAGATTGTGAAGTCTGGTCGTCCTATTTTCATATACTCAGGAAATTTGGCTATCGGCCCATTCCTTTGGCTCGCTTTCGATTGCCGAGACGATTGTTGTCATGACGTGCGAAAACAAAATTCGCAAATAGCGAAAAAGTTCTTGGCGGAACTATCCTATTGTGGTAGGATGTGCTTGTCCGCAGATACTCTTTCTCCCGATCTGCTGAGCAGAAATGCTCGAGGGGCTTAAATGCTCCAACTTGCTGCGGCGGCCATGATGCCAGCGCACCTCATGACACCACACATAGATGCACTGACGCGAAGTTATCTAGGTGTTTGTCTGAATGGGCGACGGCAAGCCGTCGGCGCGATTGTGGGAGACACAATCGCGCGGAAAATTAGTTTGGTAGGTAACACTGGCAGTAACTCTTTTCTAGGGAGACGTCCCGTGATGGCTGCTTTATGCAGCACGAGGGATGGGAAAGGAGTGCAGCACAATGGCTAAGAAGCGGATCCGGTGTTACTCGTTAATCGGTCCTGGGGCTCTGACGTTAAGCAAGCAAAAGAAAAAAGAGCGCTGGCTTACCCGAAAGAACACAAAACGACTTCTGAAGATCGCCTTCTCTATGGCAGACTTGATTCTTAAGCTAGTGCTTGTCGTAGAGAAGATCAAGGGACTCTGGAAGTAGGGATCGGTAACCCAAACTAATTCTTCGATATTGTAGAGGTGAATCCTCTTTAGAAATCGGGTGATAGCCATGGTGATCAACGAAACCCTTAGAATGCTGCGAACCATTAATGGGGTTACGGGGAAGGAGTTGGCCGGAGAGTTGGGCATATCGACTAGCTATCTCTCTGAGATAGAAAATGGCAAAAAGATGCCCCCCTTTGATATGCTTCAAAAATACACTTCAATCTTTCACGTTAAACTATCCACACTGGTTCTTTTTATGGAACAGGAAGGCGATGATCAAACTTCAAAAATCACGACCAGAACTAAAACCAAGGATGCGCTATTTCGTTTTATGAAATTTCTGGACAGAATGGAGCAACCGGATGAAGGAGACTAAGCGATATCCACTTGAGGATAGCCCCCTGTATAACCTTCGGCGAAAGTCTAAATTAGCCGTGCTGTTGAACACATCTGTCCAAGCCTTGGAGGCCATTGATCCCAAAACCCACTACTATGCCTTTCAACTGCCCAAGCCTGATGGTTCCAGTAGACATGTATCGGCCCCAAACGAGGGACTTAAAAAAATCCAAAAGCGATTACTGAGCCTTCTAAAGCGCATTGATACCCCTGACTGGCTCATCTCTGGGACAAGAAAGAAATGTTATATAGACAATGCTCGATTTCATTCTGGAGCAAATCATGTCTTAACGATTGATATACGGAAATTCTATGATAATTGTATGCATAAGCATGTGTTTAGCTTGTTTCGGGACGTATTTAGGACTTCGCCGGATGCTGCACACATTCTTAGCCAGCTTACAACGCTTTCTTGGATTTTGCCGACAGGAGCGCCAACGAGCCAGTTAGTTGCTTTTTTGGCATATCGATCGGCTTTTGGTCAGTTGAATGAGTTGTCGACTAAATACAACTGCCAGTTCTCCCTATATGTTGATGACATGACTTTCTCCAGTCTTGAGCCAATATGCAAAGTCGAACTACTGGATGGAATTGCGAATATCCTGCATTCTGTTAGTCATCGGATGAAATACAGCAAGATCAAGTTGTATGATAAAGGGAAAGCCAAACTCATTACGGGCGCTGTGCTTGATGGCGAAAATATCCTGCGCGTCCCCAACCGACTGCGGATTTCGATCATCAATAACCTTAATGAGTTAAAGCGATGCGAACAATGGGGTATGGAACGGGCGAAGCTCAGCAATCAGTTGCTTGGGCGTGTAAGGGCAGCAAGATGTATCGAACCGGGTGTTTTCCCAGAGATATACAGATTTGCGATTGAGAAAAGCATGGAATGCAAGCAGTAATATGCTCTGCCTGGGGAAAAGAAAAAACGAGGTGCCAACGATGAATGGGAAGCAACAGGCAATTGAGCAGATCGAACATTTTATGAAATCGGATGAACGCGGGATTCTTTTGACCGGTACCCATCAATTTGAGAAGCATAAATTGGTTATGAGATGGCTAAATGAGAACTACCGTGATCTGTTGATTTTATTTCGACTCAATTTGATGGCGAATATTACTACAGATAGCTTTACTACTCTTAAGAAGCAGCCTAAAGCCGGTGAGACAGTTCGCTTAGGAAGAAACAATTATCAATTTGATAGTTTTATGTCGAGTGGGACATGGCAAAAAACCGATAGAAGATATCATGTCGCGATTGTTTATCCGATAGACCCCTTTTGCAGAGACCTTAAACACGAGGCTCTCGATGATTTGTTCCGAAAACAAATATCAAAAGTGTTTTTGTGCTCATGGACTGATATACAAAGTTATGATTACACCGATCTGAAAAAATATTACGAAAGACACATTATCTACGATGCGCAGGAAGAAGACCCAGACTATCATGCGAGAGTAATCATGACTACTAAGGGTATACCATATAGGTAACACCTATTACTTCAAAGGCGGCTTTGCGGTAACGGTGTGGCTCTAAAGGCAAAAGAAAAGGGAGCTGTCGCGCTGGCATTTGCCAACAGGACAGCTCCCTCTCTTTTCAATGATATGGTCGGTTACTCACAAAGCACCATTCGTTGATAGAAGATCATTCTTTATGTGCTATCAAAATCACATGAAAATGATAGCAACCACTTCAAGCACCAAGAACAGGAAATGTATGTTGATAGCGCTTTCTTGTTGTTTTGCTACCACCCATCCAGAGGCGCTATCAAAACGCGCACTTTTGCTACCACGCTCAGAAACTGCTCAGAAAATCCAATGCCGCTTGCGCGATTCCGTCCCGTGTAGCGACATTCGTTGGTGAAGGCACGGTAGTCGAGGACATTTTCCTCTGCGGGGTTTGCCGCGCCCCCTCGACAGTTCCTGAACATGCGGCTTCTTGAAATCCTTTCGTTATAGTGGCCAACACATTTTGCAGAAAGGCATCCTCCTTTTCCCTGGTTTCCAAGTAAGGGTCGATCGCAAGCTGTTTCTGCCGATTAAAGAAGTCATTGAGAGCCATGACAATGGCGCGGCTGTAGGATTTGTACACTTTCTTGTCTAGCCGCTGCAAGTGCGCTCATGCTCGGTTGTCCGCCTCGTCTTCCGGGTTCAAGCGGATATTGATGCCAATTCTTTTTTTCATCATGCAATACAGTCATTTTTATGGGATGTGAGTTCCGCAAGATACTCGTTCCATGCTCATTGCGATATACCATGTATTGCATGACAAGGTTCCTTTTGTTGATCTTGGCTCCGACTTCTACGCTAAATTTAACCGCGAAAAGAAGATAGCAGCTTGTTTGAAAAAGCTACATGACTTAGGTTGGCAGCCCTCCGCCCTGGCCCCTGCTTAAGCACATATCATATTCGCGGCCCATTTCGGGCCTTTTCTATTGTGCCGTTCTTTTGCATAGCTGGTATAGGTTTTCATAGCAAAGCCACGCTTTGATTTTTGTCTGCGTAGCTTTTACTGCTCGTCTTTGTACTTGAGAAATGCCGCTGCGATAGCTCTCACCCGTTTGAGTATACCGCTATGATTGCTATACCCCACCCTTTCCGCGATTTCCTCGTAAGTGAATCCCCCTACCCGAAGCTCCAAAATTTCACTGTCCCGCTTGGAAAGCCGCTCCTTGAATCGCTGACAAAAGTCTTCCGCTATGACGCTCTCCTCAAAGCCCGAGGAGGCATCGTCCATTTCGTGAAGGTCGTTTGCCGCATCCTCGATACATGCTTCCAGTGATGTCTGCTTTACTCGCTTTGACCGGGTATGGTACCATTTTCTGAGGAAATCTTTTCGTACATTTGTGTCCCATTCCTCAAAATCCTCTTCACAGGGCATTTCCCGTACTATATCAAGGGTTGGCTGCAACTTTTCTTCCAAAATGCCTCGCTTCACAACACGTTCCATAACCTCACTGATGTAATCTGGGG
>Ga0123353_10017558_pt1 | contig 10527 bp, 6 predicted proteins | sample TergutLab28metaG_3_FD_92763 | JGI IMG/M metagenome (GOLD analysis project Ga0123353, IMG submission 92763) | Labiotermes labralis P3 segment gut microbial communities from Petit-Saut dam, French Guiana - Lab288 P3 | ecosystem: Host-associated > Arthropoda: Insects > Digestive system > Gut ... | reverse complement strand
TTGTTTTGGGGGGGGGGGGGGGGGAAAGATGGAAACAGAACCAGCCTCTGAAATATTGTCTGTTTTTAACTAAAATTGGGTGATGGAAAATGTGAAAGTTGTGAGTCTTGACAATACAACATCAAGTGGAAATTCTTCATCCCCTTGTTTTTGTAAAACTAATATTTCCTAAGCTGGCTGTGCTTCTGTAACTGAGTGAAAACCGGGTGAGAAATCTACTCCATTGTGTTCATGGTCAGTGTAAGTCTGTACAGTTTTCTCTAGGTCTGTGTACATTTTAAACTCATGGTTCTGTGCATCACAATTCAATGTTAATAAAAATCCAACCAGATGCAACAGTATGCAGATATTTATTCACTGCAAAGTCACTTTACATGTTTCGGGTGTCACAGCACCCATCATCAGGAGTACTAAAAACTGTAACCGCAACCTCTAGTACAGGTCATAATACTGGTACAGCTGCTTCCCTCCAACAAGTCCCGATCAGGCCACATTGGAGGGAAGTAGCTGTACCAGTATTATGACCTGTACCGGAGGTTGCGGTTACAGTTTTTAGTACTCCTGATGATGGGTACTGTGACACCCGAAACATGTAAAGTGACTTTGCAGTGAATAAATATCTGCATACTGGTGCATCTGGTTGGATTTTTATTAACATTGTCTGTGTACATTGTTGATACAAAAAATATTGAAATCTGGGTACAAGGAACTGGGTGTAAATAAGTCATCTAGTCTATTCATTCCAGAGCTCTTTGAAGGTGATTCAGCAAGCACTGAAATAGTGTAAGAAGGATTAAGCTTACAGTTTTGCATTGAAGTAGATACAGAGTCACCATATTTAATGTTAAGACTGAGTATTTGCAACATTTATGCAATTTCCTCAGAGGATGTCATAACGAAGTTTGTATAATTTTGGTAGTAGGTTCTTAGTGACATTGGAGGACATGACTGTGTATGGTTGCTCATGTGTGATTGGGTAGAAGTGGTTGTCTAGTGGTAGGAAATCAAATTAGAGGATAAAATATGCAAGGTACCTATCAGGTCTCAGCGTGTCAACCAGCGCGGAGCACATATTGTTTCTGGTGTCTTTGTTAAAGGTACACCTTGTATTTTTAGCCATCGCTTCTTCCCCCCAACTTGATTAGAACTTTCTGTTTGTGCGATTGTCTTGCAGCATGCCTGTGCAAGATTATGATGAAAATTGTGTGGCGACAGGGTTGGATTGAAGTCATCGTCTTAATGATGAATTACTTAGCATATCTGAAGATTTATTGTATTATCAGTTATCTGCCTCATTCTGTCCTTTGATAATCTAGTAGGAAAATCTTGAAAGGATTTTGTAGGTGAAATTGAACTCCATACTCTAGCAGGTTATTTTTACCCACTAAATAATATGAAATTTTGGCCATGAACCGGATATTATATCTTACCACATTATAGATATCCCATTAAAGGTACTTGGTTATCTTTCTCCTCAAGCCCAAGATTCTGTTTTTTATTTATTACTATCTCTTTACTATCCTCATATTTTTATTTGATGTAACACCGCGCTGTCATTTACTTACATTCTATATCTCCATCATCTAATTCATAGATGTGATAGGACAGTCCCCAGGGAATGTGACTTTGTCCTGAAGCTTTAAAGCCTCTCCTTGATTGCTGCTTTTCCTTTGAAAACGTTTTCCTGTTCAGGCAAGACTGATGTTTTAATATCAGTTTGGGCATAGTAAATAGAGTTGGTTAGGGGTTTTTGGCCAGTTGCTTGTTAAGTTGTTTTATATTCTTAGTTGTGTCATATTCCACTAGACTCCAAATTAATTTAAAATTATGTGAAATGGAAACTAAAAATATTTTGAAGATCATGTTTTCTGTGTGTAGTAATTAATTTGAGGACATGCAAATGTATCCCATATTCACAACAAATGTAAATCTTTGATGCTTGAACTTGTATCAGGCAAGAGCTTGATAGTGTGAGAGACAGGAGTCTTAGAGCTTTAATGTTCAGAGTTTATTACCACATCATGTTTTATTATTTGTGTTCTTTGTGATGCCTGTTGGTTGGAAATGTTACACGAGGGGCAGTACATTAATTGTATGTTGGACTTATTTGGCCATTGCTATATCAGCAGATCCTAATGCTCTGTAATTAGGCAATTCTTTCTTCCTACTGTCTTAAAGCAGTTATATAAAGAGCATTCGTCTACTGCACCAGCTTCGGTTTCCTGATTCTTGTAGTATCAAGATACTGAGCACAACTTAAGCATCAGCACCAAGTAGCTATTATTTCACTTCTTCAACATAGTGCACAAAGGATTAGAGTGGTTTATCCATTTGCATAAATATGACGTTATGTCTCTCTTCTATCCTTTATCTGCAGACATTTCTGAAATTGAATACTTTCCCATCTCTCCACATCTCACAAGAATTCGTGTCCACAAGCAGAATATTACCCCCCTACGAGAGATTGTGTGTTACCCTGTAACAACAACCTACACAAATGTCCCTCCTGTGTTCTCCTCATACAAACGCACAGCTCCATCCTTTGTTCAGGTGACTCCCAGGAAGGCAGTTTCCCAGTCTCCACCACCTTCCCCTCCAAAGAGGCAATCCTCACACCACTGTTCCACTCTTCGTCTTTGGTCAAAGATGAGGCTACCCTATCAACTTCATACAAGTCCCATTCGTTCCAGGCATGAATCATGCTTCAGGGATACCAATGTCAATTTTCTAAGAGACCGATTAAGTAAGAAATTTGGAATAAACGGTGCCAGTGCTGGTATCCATGATCGTGCAGTCAGACCCGTAAGGGCCACTTCCACAAGTCCGTTAGGAGCCAGAGCTAGTTTAACTGCTGTACATCGAAGTAGGTCTGCTCCAGAGAGTTTCAGTAGCAACAGGAAACCTGAAGTCCCTTCATCCAAACTACAGTCTAGAAAATTACTGCACAATGCCACTGGCAGATTGAGTAGGTCTCCTGATTTGGCAGCACCAATGGAAGTTCGTAAGATTGTACAGAAGCAGAAAGAGAAAGATACTAGAGAGAGACTGGGTTCAAAATATCTGCCTCCAGGGACTGTAGTAAGGAGTTCAACATTGCTGTACTCTTCTGCACGAAATTCTGGTCTGCCATACCATCCTGAGGATAAGTCTCTTCGTGTGACAGTAGCAGTTTCTGCAAAAGGTCGAGAGTTACTCCAACCTAAAACAGTAACAAGCACTGCATCCATGACGTCCTCTGTCACCACAACAACAACAACAACAACAACAACGACAACCAGCTGTAAGTCACCATCTCTTCCACTGTCAGAAACTTCAGCTCACCATAAAGGAAACATATTATCAAGACAATTAGTGAAATCTGTCTCTGCATGTCAGTCTTCTCCCTCACCTTCCTCCTCGATGTTGAAGACAAAATATACTGTGTCTTCAAGTCCATCAGCCAGTACTCCTACAAAGGGAACCAGCAGAAATGCAAATAAGGAATACATGGGTGCTGTATCACGTAGAATACTTGGCTCACTGGGGACTGCCACACAGTCACTAATAGAGCTAACAATGGATGAAGGTAATAGGAGAATAAGGAAGAGCACTTCAGCAGATGTGAAGAAGCGAACCAAAGAAAGGTCACTTCTTTCAAGCCTAAAAACATCACTGTCTGTGCCAAAACCAGTTGGTAAGGCTACAAGTCCTAGTTCTGACAAGGGGCTTGAAAAGGAACATAAAAACAATAATAAGAAGAAAGTTAAAAAAAGTAAGACAGACGGTAGTGGCGAGTCTAGACAGGCCCACGTATCTAAAAGGAGTAGTGCTGTTAAATCATCCCAGGGGAACAAAGGTAGAGTTAATGGTGAAGATAAACAAGGGAACAGAACAGAAAAGAAGCTGGTCTCATTGTCAAGAACTGATAAAGTGAGCGCAGTGTCCACTGTACCTAGTACCAAAGAGTTACCGACACAGAGTGACAGCTTGCTAGATGCTAGTCTTCAGCAGAATGTAGGTCCTCTAAATACTGATTCTTTCTTTCAGCATCTTCTCTTAAGAGATATGCCATTCCCGACACAGTCTGCACCACACAGTCTCTGCAGATCTTCATCTGTTCTAGAGAGGGCCAGAGAGTTTCATGAACAAGTCACAGGCAGAACACATCATAGGGCCCCTTTTAAGACGGAATCCACACTTGGATTGCTGAACATCTACCTTGCACATAAGAGGCCTGTCACAGACTCGAAGTTCCGAAGTCTGGATCGCGAGCTGAGTCTGTCATCAAGGTCCCCCAGCCCTTCGTATCGTAGTATGACGTTTCCTCTACATTCACGTGTTTCCTGCTTGAAAAGAGGTAATTCAAAACGTGAAGCAGATGAAGGGACGTTTTACTCCTTCAGCCCATCGCGAAGTAGAACTCCAGAGTCTGACAGAAGAGATGTGAGAGTCAGGAGTTCCAGCGAACCTCCTTTGTTGTCTTCATCCACTGGCGCTGTATCAAAAAGCCTCTCTCCTTGTGTCGACATTCGACAGGAAAAGAAAACAAACACGGAATCCTCAGCACCTTGCCAATCTCAGCCTTCGTCACCGTCTCCAACTATATCTGCTGCATGCAGGCGAATTAGGGGGTCTCGGTCACAAATTGTCAAGACGGTAGAGAGTATAGCTGGGTTAAGAAGAAAAGGCGTACGAGCTAGGAGTGCGGGAGATGTTGAGGACGCTAAACAAGTCGTTAGGAGCGGTTTGAAAACGTCCCCGCCCCTTCACGCGCACAGTACAAGTTCCTTGAATATTTCACACATCACTGATCACAGTGAATATCAGTCATATGTCTTGGAACTGGTACACTCTACGAGGAAGTCGGAACGATTCCGGGAGCTTCATAAATTCTACTCAAGTCTCGAACGTCTTGGGCAGTTGGAACGAACAACATCGACGGGTGATCTTCGTCCTCGCCTGAAGGGTGAGGCAGTTATCGATTTCGATCGTTGGAAGCAGTTGAGAACAAAAGAAAAAGCAGAAAAAGAAATGAAGGTATTGTATACGAAACTTAAAGAAGATCAGAAGGTGAAAAATTTGTTATTCGAGTCTAAAGACACGGAATCCATGCGATGGAGTGGTGAACGGGACAGAGGTCTTCGTTGTAGAGAAAAATCAGTGGAAGACCTGAAGCAGCATTTCGATAAACTAAGTGAAGAGGAAACCGACCTGGAGGTTGCAAGAAGAAAGGATATTGATGCCAAGAAAGACATATATAAACCTTTGTGGCGAGGGTCTTCAGTAATGAACCTTGCAAACTCTCTAGCCTCTGTGACGAATTCTCGGAGAGGTCGACCTGTAACTGGGGACAGTAGAAGCCATAGTGCATCAAGAAGCTTAAGTAGACACTCGTCTGGAAAGTGTGGAAAGGGAATTGGTAGTCGTCTGTGGAGCAGTCTTTCGATGGACCAAGTGAATGCACTGAGAACTCAGCTGAGTGAAATCTATTGTTCTCTCTCGAACATCAAGCGCGAAAAGATGATTAGACGAGAGGATTACGAGATATCCGTACCACCAGCTACAGCTACAATAACGAGACCACAGGAGGATGAGAAAGAGATTCTTCATGTGCGATGCAATTCTCTATTGACCCGTGATCAGTTGTACTCGCCTCTTTTCCGGCGCAGAGAGGCCAGGCGTGCTGAGAGCATGAAGGCAGACTCCATTAGTTCTCTGACGTACTGGAAGAAGAATGGAAGCAAACCGAAGCCTGAACCGCCCAAATCTTATGCATGTCATGTGAAGCCATTGTCTGAGAGCGAGAAGAAACGTCTGTCAATGACCCTGAGCCAAGAAGTTTTGGACCGTGTCTCAAAGAAACAGAAAATGAGCTCGGTGCCGGTTGTGAGAGCACGGGAAACGAGGGGTGCTATTGCGGCTGCAGCAGCCAAAGGCCGGGGGAAGGCCCCAAGTCCAAGCTCCAGTCCCGCTCTCTCAGAAACTGTATCACCAAGGACATGCTACTCGTTGGAAATGTCAGAAGAAGATTCTTCCGAGCGCCATGCTTCTCCATCAAGGAAGAACGACTTCCTCCTCGTGCTGACCCCTTCGGACGGTTCACACAGCCGACATCGTGAAGTGGAAAAGGTTGTGGAGGAGTGGGCAAATGCTAAGTCCTCGGCAAGCAGGGCAGTGACTAGTGCGACTGAAAGGAAAACTGAAAATAGTGTAACGGCAAGATTAGTAACAACAACGTCTGCAAGTGAAACGGAAAGCGCTAGCTCTGATACATCCACAAGAACAGTGATCCATCGCACCGGCAGTAGAGAGGACGTGCTACAAAAAGTAGAGTACTTTGAAAGAAAACAGACTTCGGCTGCCAGCGATTCAACTGACGGTAAAACTGAAACAAGTGCAAGGGTTTGCCGAAGTGCTAGTGATATCATAACTCCACACCACCCTAGTTTGACACATATTAATCGTGCTAAAAGTGCCCCAGGAGCCTTTCATCTTTCAAAGAACATAGTAGCTCCGGCGATGCCACCCTCTCCGGCGAAGCTCCGTCCGTCGCAATCCTATGCTGATCTGAAGGAGTTATTTGGAGAACAGAGTCGTTTGCGGTATGCAACAATGCCTTTGTTGACCCGAAAAAGGGAAGAGCCTGCATCTTCACTAAAGTCATTACGGTGTGAATGGCGAAAGAGACCCGAAGATGGAAATGTTCAACGAAGTCATCAAGACAGTGTTAGGCCCTCTAGAGCTTATTATAGTGGAAGCAGCACTGACAGTTTGTTATTTCAGCGGTCCAGGAGTGTGTCACCTGATCCAGTGAAGTACTGGCGCGCGTATTTGCAAATGGTGAAGCAGGGAGATGTCAGAAGACTCTGCGACAAGTTTGAGAGCCTGGAAGACCTATATTACGATTCGACTGTGGCCGGCAAAAAGCTAAAGGGTCAGTCAGTGTTGAAAAGACATAGCAGCGATCCAGAACTCGCACGTGATTTGTTGGCGAAGGGAGGAACTGATACTAACAGAGTGGTATTGAGAAGGCAAGAGATTGGCGATGTCCGGTGGCTCAGGCGACGATTCGAAACATGCTGTAGAGGAAGAAGTCGCCACCGGAAGGCGAGGGCATTATCTCCTGTACTGAGGATTCCATTCAGAGCCGAGGACAGATTCATGCCTCACATAAATGTGATAAGCAAGACAGCATCTTTGCAGCGTCGTTCGGCAACAACGTCTCCTCAGCGGCAAGCGATCGTTTCGGAAGACGAAGGTTTCAGGCCCTTCCACACTGGCGAAGTTCGGAGAATTAGAGAAAAGTTTGAATCGCAGTTGTCTCTGATGGGCCAGATGTTCACGTCGACCCCCGATATCCGGGAGCTGAGAGATATAGCCCCGTATTTAGGGTGCCAGTGGGTGGCCCACAAATTTCCAGACACCCAACCCAATACCAGGTGCCTGTCTTCACCGGAACTAAGAAGTTCCCCTCCATTGTCCCTATCATCCTCCAGGGAGTCACGCCCCAGACCTGCGTCATCCTCCCCCACACGATCTCGTAGGCAGCCCCTCTCCATACTGAAACCTCAGCAACCTCAACAGCAGTGGCAGGTACCTGCAGCTCCAGTTGCAACGAGTGGCGTCCTACCACGACGAGACGTGTTTGCTAATCAGGCATTTGATCCAAGCATTCACCGCCCGTTGTATCGCTACCAGCCCAACAATAATGCTTCCAGTGCTGGTCATCGGTACACAGGTTCCAACTTGTGGTGCCGGCAGTCTTCTCCGAGGCCCACCGTCACTTTCAAAGGTGCTAACAGCTTCAGTATGGTTTGGATCAAATACATTTCGTAAGTTAAAATGTAAGGATATAACATGTGCTCACCGTAACAGCTGCATTATTGCCAAGAAACGAGCTCCAATCATCAGCAGTTGATAACAGATTTGTGCAAAGCAGTGTTCCATACAGAGTGTAAACCTCGTAATTGAGTGTACATTATTGCTGTATCGCCGTATCTGATATAGTGAAGAGTTCCAAAATTTCAATATTTCTGGGTGGGTGGCGCTGGGTAGCATAGTAGCGTAGGCTACTGGCTGGACGGATCGGAGTTCAAATCCTGGTCGGTGGAGATTCATCTCACAACACATCCAGACCGGCTCTGAGGCCCACTCAGCCCCCAGTTGGAAGGATACCGAGATACTACCCCGGCGGTAAAGCGGTCGGATCGTTACGTCGACCACTGACCTCAATCTAGCACCGAGGTCCAGATAGAGTGGAGCTATACCTTTACTCCCCTGTGCGCCTTCATGGCATGTACGGGCAACTATAATTTTTTTTTTTACATGGGCTTCTAATTTACAGCAATATTCCATTGGTACTGTGCCCATTTTTCTTTACACGCTGCGGAGTCGTTCTTGCCAGCAGTTCGACTGTTAGATTTTACAAATCCTTATTAAGCCAGTTACTAACACAGGACAACAAACCGTTTGCGGAAAGTGCATCTAGCCTCTGACTGGGATATACATCCGTTTCCCCACTACGCAGTCCAGCGCGGACGGTCTGAGCTCTGAAATGAATAACCATGCACGTAAAATATTTTGGTCCATTTCCGGTTGTAGCTCTTTTGGACAACGGCTTTGTGCAGTGAAACGAAGGTGTAAAGTACATGGCGTTCGGCTTTCACCATCTTTTAATATGTTAATTCGGAAACCTTGCTTGGCCCCGGGGTGAGATAAATGGCGTACGCAGTGCGTCAAGTCGTTTGTGACAATTTACTTAGTCCATTTTGAAATGATGACGGTACCACGCCAGCACTGCGTGAAGCGCTGACGGTCGTGGCCGATCAACACTGGAATCGAAGTCAGTGGATGGCTGTTCGCGTTTTTGTGTGTGTGTGTGTGTGTGTGTGTTGTGTTATAGTACAAGATATTCCAGTTTTGTGATAGATAATACACGGATCCTAATGCTTACTTCGAGAACAGTTTAAACACTTTCTGTGATGGCTGTAGTCTGACAGGGACAGCCAAAGGAATTAAGAAAGGTGAAGCTGCGAATGTGGAAAGGCACTGCTTCTGACAGTCGAGTGCATGTGGTAAAAATTGTAGGATTGATGGTGTATGTAATTTGGGAGGGTGATTGTATCGGAAATATCAACATGAATTTTCGTTTGCAGTCCCATGTGTAGACCAGATTTGTCTTATATGCCGGTATATAATATTTATTTTTCTTGCAACTTTCCTTTCTCTGCATTTTTCATATAGTAACCATATCTTTAATACACCGACAAAATGTACATGTACAATAAAATACATTTATTATTATCAACACTCTCCTATATGTTTTGGTGCCTATTGTGCCATCTTCAGGGAGATCTTTTGTCCTATGCTCAAAAAAAAGGTTACAGTATTTGATTACAGATCTTATGATACATTATACATGGCTTTATAATACCATATATTCTCGAATCTAATCCGCATCCGAATCTAATCCGAGCTAGATTTTGCCGATTTCTTAAACGAAAAAAAGTTAGTTCGCGGTTCTAATTCGCAAATTTCCTTCAACCGTCCTTTGCCTACAAGGCAGACTGATTCAGGTATGAGTGATGACGGCGAGTCTGATGAATAATGAATTATAAATATTATATAATATTATAAATAATAAATTATTGTATTGTATTGTTTTTACGGCACGTACAGCGGCTTTATCATTTTTCCAAAATCCAGCTCACGACCGCGAATCTAATCCGCACGTGATTCTAATCCGCATCTGATTTTTTAGCCCTCTGAAACTGTAAAAAGGGTCTGGATTAGATTCGAGAATATACGGTATTATTTTCATTTATTTAAAGGCCCATATTTGGTTCATGTAAGATTTAAAATGGTAACATTTCTTACATAAAACTCTTTAATACCTGTTTGTAGGTAACGTCTGCTACTATTTATTGCAGGAATTATATCAGGTGTTGTGCAAGTATATGTGTATAGACTGTTCCATTTTTGTAGGGTCCGCTAGGGGCAAAGATCTCGCGATGACCCGTTATCCTATTATGGTGTACATACCGCGACGAGCACTCAGACACACAAGTAACACCATGATATGATAAGGGGTCATCGCGAGATCTTTGCCCCTAGCGGACCCTACAATATTGGAACAGTCTATAAGCGTTTACTGCAACAACACTTGCAATAAATTCTGCAATAAATAGTAGAAGACATTACCTACAAAAAAGTATTAGGTAGTTTTATGTAAGAACTTTTACCGTTTTAAATCTTAAATGAGTGGGCCGGGTAGCTCAGTAGGTATAGCGACTGAGCTACGGGCTGGACGGTCCGGGATCGAATCCCGGTGGGGACGAGATTTTCCGCCCGTCCAGACCGGCCCTGAGGCCCACCCAGCCTCCTGTAAAATTGGTATCGGGTCTTTCCCGGGGGTAAAGTGCGGTCGGGGCGTGCTGCTGATCACTCACCCCCTTCTAGTGCCGCGGTCATGGAAGAGTAGAGCTATACCTCTACCCACCCTCTGGGCCACACCGGCCCTGTAACGGGATCACTTTACCTTTACCTTTA
>Ga0123353_10017556_pt1 | contig 10528 bp, 6 predicted proteins | sample TergutLab28metaG_3_FD_92763 | JGI IMG/M metagenome (GOLD analysis project Ga0123353, IMG submission 92763) | Labiotermes labralis P3 segment gut microbial communities from Petit-Saut dam, French Guiana - Lab288 P3 | ecosystem: Host-associated > Arthropoda: Insects > Digestive system > Gut ... | reverse complement strand
AGTGGACCCCGTTCCAGACCCACTACTACTCAGAAAATCTGGTAGCGCCGGGGATCGAACCCGGGACCTCTGTATCTGTAGCCAGAAACTCTGACCACTAGACCACAGAGGCGGTCAATTTTACTCAAGCACAGAATGAAATTGGTTCCTGACTTTAGGAACTTCGGACGGATGAGCCACTATCGGATGCTAATTTTACGGACAAAACGGCGGAAATACAATTAATTTTAGGTTGAAGAAATCCAAAGAGATGCAACAGTATGAAGATATTTATTTACTGCTGAATTACTCTACATGTTTGGGGCGTCCATCGCGCCCATCATGAGTACCTAAAACCATAGTTGCAGCCTCTGGTACAGATCACACTATCTGGAGAGAAAGCTTCCTCAAACGTGACCAAATAAGAACTATAAAGGACCAAAAAGTAATATAAAATATAGAATATATAAAAAACAATTAATTCGTTACGCCGCAAGTTATTCCAAACACGATTAGTGAAAAAAAAATGCAGAGAAAGGAAAGAAGAGCCACTCAAAATGCGGTCATGAAGTTAAAGAAGAGTTTTCAAAAATTATTTTGGTTTCCCAATTTTTTATACCACCAATTGTTCTAATGTTGGTACGCTCGGGTAAAAGCAGTCCCGTGGTTTAGCACTAGGTGTAAAGAGGTCGAACTGAAATCCAAAACAGATATTTTGGGTGCGGAAACGTATTTTTAAATATGTAAATATAGTAAGTCCAAATGAGAGACGAATGTTCGTGATGCTGTCTAAACAGCTATGTTGTGAGCTTCGTAAAATAAATCGACTTCCTGTGTATTATCTGATCTAGTTCTTCCCCATGTCGCATGTTTTCATCTCTCCTTTTCCTCCAGCATTTCTGAGTTCGTCAAACACAAAACCAGTTTCTTCCAATTTTCGTCCCAACATTTCAACACAAATGCATGATAGTGCATCACGGAAATTACAACGCTGTCGGTACGTTTTGCATTTGCACGTAAACATCACATCTAAAAAGTCTTCAAAACGAACATCGAGGTCCTATCTTGTAAATAAAAACTTGCTGTACAATTTATTCTTAGTACATTCATCACTCTCTACATGTTTCGGGCGACTATGCAGGGCCTGGTATGCAAGGTAGAATGAATTCCACCCTGCATACCAGACAGTCATCCACACAGAATAACAAGTACCAAGTACTGCAAAAACACAGTTGCTTCTCCTGATGACTCGCATATGTTCGCCCGAAACATGCAGAGATTGGTAAATATACTAAGAATAAATTGAGCACCAACTTGGTTTTATTTACAAGATTATACAGAGCTGCACGGTTAGCAAAGCATAAAATCGAGGTCCCATGTATAAACACTTTACACTAAATTCAAAATCTGCTTACAGGATTGAAGTAAAACGAATTTCAAGGAAATCTTGAGAGGAAATTTCAATGAAGGCTAATTGGTGAAAGTTGTTCATGTCTTCTGGTGTCATTTACGACCTGTTCATCTAATCTTCAGAAAATAACGTTTATTGACTGTTTGAAAACGACATTAAGCAACACTTCGACTGGTGTGGGTGGTGGAAAGAATTGTTAATGGATAACTCTAGACGACTGTATTTCGGACAGCGATAATGCGGAAGAAACTTCTATCCCGCGATCCGAACTTCAAGAATGTCAAGACCATGCAACGTCACTAGAAGGAAGAGACTACAGCACAGCACGCATTACGGAGCCTGATTCGGCCAGAGTCGACAGCGGTCGTGGGGAGAAAAAGCAGAATAGCAGGAAGACGTAGAAAACAGCATTCACGCATTGATTACTACGACTCAAGCTGGTACTTCAGAGCAGAGGTGGGAAGCGGAAGCAACAAGTAAGACGCCGACGCCAACAGGCTGCGGAACACCACGAGATTTCTGCGGAATTAGCCAGGCAGCAGAAATCTTGGAACCAAGTACTCGATATCTGCAACCACGGTTCTGGACAGCAAGAAGTAATGGGCAATTTAGTGACAAATACAGTCACGCAGCAGGTGACATACAATGTATTTATGCATATTTCTACTGCTCATATGGCAACCTATGACCTCGGAAAGTTGCTGAGAAATATGCCACTCGCAAAGTTGTTGATAACCTGAAATCCATGCATTCCAGTTAAAAAATAGTAGACTGAAACGCACCCGTGCTCCGTTTGTGCGAGTTAACTGTATTATCCGAGATTAGAGGGTCTAACGGCGGCGTTGCTGAAGAGTACAGTGTTCCGTGGGGCGAGAGGTTCCTGACGTCTAGAAAAACGGAATCGCCACCATCTTCAGGTTCACGCAGTCAAATTATACCATAAAGGGCTCTACCTGCCTTAACGAGTGTGAATATTTTCTCATCACAATAGACAATATATCAACAGAAGTAAAAAGAGACTGACACAGGCAGTTCTAATAAAGACTCTTCTACAGATGTTCTTCCGATGCACATCGAAAGAAAGTCATTGTTTGTTGTACATTACTGTTCATTCGTCGACACAGTATGAAATTCATCACACAAGACCTGTAGAGGGAATAACGTTACGGAAGAACGTCAATCGTCGCGTACGAGCAACCTCGAACGATCAGCATTACGACGCAGCTGGTATGTCAAACACGATAATACAGGGAGACAACGGCGATCACCACTGTTATCCTACGTAACACCTCAACATAACACAGACAATACGACAAAACATACGAATACATCAGCTTATAATATGCGACCATCGGGCAGCAGTGGCATGTCTCTGTCTACAGTCAGTACAACAGCCGTGTTCCTGACCAAACACCAGAACAGGAGTCAGGCGAGACCACCAGACATCCGGCAAGTTCTACTCCCTGGCGTCGCCCCGTCTCCTACATAGGAAACAGTTGTCTCGACCCGCCATATTTCACGGCGTTAGTACAACTATACGATGAGACATGACGCACTCCACAAGTTAGGACTCAATCGCGGCACTGTGCTATCATTAAAGGGAAACTTACACCAAACTTTGAAACAGACGCTGCAGTCACTGCCCTCTGTATTTTATTCGTACTGAATTTATTCATCAGCAGTTGACTATAAACATTCCGTGGTTCAGTTTTGTAAGTCTAAGTGAACATGTTCGTACTCAGGTAAGCTGTTGGCATACAAACACTAATTCCTGACGACTGTCGTTACTAGGCAAGTTAAACGTGCGGCCCGTACCGACTGTACCTGCTTGACTGGAATTCGGCTTAAGCTAGGAAGAGTGTAGCCTAAGACAAGAACCAACTGCCTGTGAATATTACTCCAGACTCCTTACTGTGAACAGGTATAAAGATGAAAAGTAACCACTAAACCAGTATGGAAGCAACAGTAAATGAGAAAAAAAAAGACCGCAAAGGGTTATCAACCTGGAGAACACGTGTTACCCAAATGTCCTCCTTTCACGCCTGAGGTATTTGTGGAAAAATGATTTATTTTAACCGAAGCCTTCATAAGCAATGTGACAGAAAAAAAGTGAGAGAACGAAAAGTCGGTAACAGCAGGTTACTGTAATATGTTCTTGAATGCAATACATCAGGACCTCCCTAACGTCCAACCAATGAAATTCAGCGACATCTATGCCTTCATACGTGTTTCAACCAAGTAACGCAACACTGTATTTAATTTCTCAGTAGGAGTTCCATATATGGATAAAATATAATGAAAACACAGTGATGTGGAAAATTCTTGTACGCATCAAACGAAGAGAATGCACTTCCTGACTAGAATTTTCTCTGAAGAATATCTATAAATGAAGCTGCTTAGTCCAGTTCTATGGATGGAAATCGAGAAGAGGCAAACAGATTCGGATAAATATATGTCATTGTTGGGTTGCATTGAAATTGTTTGGGTATTTACGTATTAATTTAGATTTTAATAATTTTAGCACAAACATTATATGGAGACGTAAATTCAATTCTGTTTATAACACCATTCGGAAGTCTAAATATTTATTAGAAAGAAAAATATTCTGAATGGTAGTGCAGGAAATCGAAATGCACCTTCATGCTCGATATATTTTTTCCGTAGTTCTTAGGTTCTTCGATGTGATTATACAGAAGTAAGTGCAGATCTCGGCCTTGTTACACTAGGCGTAATTTGCGAACTTTCATATACATCAATCAACAATCGTCTTTTGGGTCTATGCAAAAGTTAGGGAATTAGTCTATTTATTTAGAGTTTTAAGACATTCAGCAATTATGTGCAAGTTCTGGTTAACTGTACAATGCTGTCTTTGTCCGTGACCATCAGCTATATCGTAGAATGGGAGATGCCAAATGATCTTGAAGAATTTCAGAAGTGATCTGGGTTAATTGGGGTACCATACTGGTGGTTGTGAAGTAAAAAAGAGAAGCCCAGACGGTGCACAAAGTGTCTCGGAAGGGATTCATAAGAAGTTCCATGTAGTTAGAAGTCTACAGCTTTACCGCTACACCAAACTGATAGGATTGGTTATGGAGAAAGTATCAATTCACATTTACAATGCATTTATAACCTTAGTGTTTTTCCCTGAAATAATATTTTACGCTATTTAAAAGCTACCAAATAAAGACAGCCGCATGAGTCGAAGATAAAAAGGTAACACCAGAGCAAAAAGTCAAAGTTATGCTGAGGGCACATTTATCTGGTTTCATGTAAACACATTATGTCTGTCGGCACACGAGATCACAAACCTACACAAATTACGAGCACAGCCTCGGCAGTGGGTAGTGACAAATTTCGCTGAGGATATTGGTGCCTCCATATTCACAAAAAAAAAAACTTGAAAGTACATGCACATGTTTCTTTCGAAACGTCGGTACCTATATATTGGACCACACATCATTATATTCTAAAAGATTGTAATAATATTCATAGAAGCCGCTATACCAACCCCAAATCTCATAATACGTAGCAGCTGGTGAATTAACATAGCTATAATCGAGAGAATGTCGGAAAATTTCATTAGCTTGTACCTTCAGTACTTGTTGAGTGGACTACATCAAGGTTGTTACGTTCAGAAGGAAGAAACTGTCGCCGTCACGTCTGGGGTTTATACATTCAAAAGTTACAAATTCACACCTCTAAGTGCACACTAAACTTTGAAAGTACTTCGACTGGAGAGACTGACTGAGTTTTATGGTTCTGAGCGTGCACGACCAGACCACGAGAAATTTAAAGTTGCAAGTCAATGTACAGTTCACGCTATCGGTGAAGGTACCTGGCTGACGGCACTCAAACTTTCTGTCTGAGCAACTGCATACATGTTTAACACGTACACTAAAACAGGTGACGGACTGCTACTGCAGTCTGAGGTAACATAATATTCAGGCTATCAAAGCTTCGGGCATTCGAAATCTTGCACGTCATGACCTATCCGTTAATACTATGTGTGAGTAAAAGTCAGAAATCTGCGATAGTTACCGTCTGACAGAACAGTCGCTGATAGAATATTATAACTAAGAAAGAAGAAAGCATAACAGGAAATTGGGAAGAGAAACTGATTAAAGGAATAAGCAGAGAGAAAGTTGCTTAAAAGAAACTTTAAAATGCGGTAATAAATACAACTAATATTGATTTCCAACTTCGGGCGGTATAAAATTTATTTCATATTTGAGAATCACCTAAATTATGTGACATAATTTTGTAATACAAATTTGATTAACAGAGTGTTCTCGATGACAAACGTCGTTGCACGACAACTCTACGAGAATTTTGCCAAATATTAGTCAGAAATAAATACCAATTTTTACAGCAGGACATCGCGATAATTCAAAGAAGTATTGTCTTTCGATGCCAAACATCGCGACAGCCAGAGAAACCTCACTGAAAGCTATCACAGGGAAAAAATTCTAGCCGATGCAAGAGAAAGGATCACGAAGAATTAATATTACAAGTGCCAGAATACGCACCATCAGCCGAAATGATCTTACCGCAGTGTGACAGCAGAATATTACGTACAAGTAAATATCAAGAGCACGCGACCACAAAATTGCTGTCTCATTACATCTGATAACCGTTTTGGACTTTACTCGTATATTCAAACGTCTTTGGTCTTAACAGCGGATATACTGATGTAATAAAAGTATTTTCAAAGCACTGAAATACCAACTATAATTTTTGGTCCTCTTTAGTGGAATTTAAATGCAGCCTTCCTCACCAGCAATTTTGGCGGACCGCGGGTTGCTCATCATAAGTACATGTATGTTGTTGTGTTTTATGCCAATATTTTTTTGGGGGGGTTTTCTTAAGCAAATTTAATGTTTGCCATCCCGAAGTGTTTAACACATATATAAATATACAATAATGTGACAGTCAAACACAACAGAACTTTATTATGTTTATTATTGTACTAGGACAACATGTTTCGATTCTTACAGAATCATCTTCAGGCCCTTCTAAGAAAATAGATCCTTATTTAATGTTTAAAAATGCGCCGTGGGATCCCAAACGCTTACATTCTTGATAAAACTATGTATAAAATGCATGTGTCCTTTTGCTTGTACTATACGAACAAAACGACACATACATTTTATACATAGTTTTATCAAGAATGTAAGCGTTTGGGATCCCACAGCGCATTTTTAAACATTTTAAGTGAGGACCTATTTTCTTAGAAGGGCCTGAAGATGATTCTGTAAGAATCGAAACATGTTGCCCTAATACAATAATAAACATAAAAAATTTTGTTGTGTTTGACTATAACATCATTGTACACTTATATATTTTTTTAAGCAAGCTGTTGCATTTTGACAACAGCACTTCTGAATTCAGCGAAGTTCATAACTTCTGAAAACATGTTGGGTAAAAATAAATACATATTTTGCTACATTTGATGATAAATATATGTCATCAGATGACGAGTTTTTTTATACACATCAGGCAATCAATAACTTTCAAAAAATAAGCAGAGTTCAATCTCTTCCATTTCCTCAGAATTGCTATCATCTCCTGCGGTTAGAACAGCAAGACATCATCCCGTTTCAATACGTTCCCACTCCACAACTGTCATCTTTTGTTTCCTCAAGCTCACTTGTTCTTCCAATTCCAGTGCTGCCACCCTAATCTCCCGCAGTGATAAATTGATGTCGCAAGCCTACTGCAATTTCACTAAAACCTCGCCCGGTTGATGAGTGTCGCTTCTATTTTAGAACGAGCGATGTCTTCATTGCACAGCACCCTACATCCCTTCAGAGCTGCTAAACTACATTAAAATAACACCCTCTTTCAGCACAAATTCATAAATCGTCGCCACCATAAACAAGAAAAGAGACAGCTAAACGAAAGTGAGCAGAATAGAAATGACGCAGAAGAAAAGGAAAGGGGAGTAATTGGAGGGAGAAAATCATAGCAAGGAGGAAGAAAACACAGAATGAATGTAACAAAGAGTGGGTGACAGAGGAGAAAGGTCCCGCAAGGAAGGAACAGAGGAAAAAATTTGAAGAACGGGAGGGGAGAATTAGAAGAGGCAAGGAAACAAATGATTAAAAAAATAAAAAAGGACCAAAGAAACTGAAAAGATAAACGAAGAAAGTGTAGGGTACAAGTAAAGGTTAAGGTCAAGATAAAGTCCGTGTAAACACCATAAAGTCTTATGAGTGGATTTCTAACTCCACTCAGCCTTAGCCTCAGCACTACTCGAGAAAGGTCAATTTCACGTCCAGTCTATTTTCCCCGGGGGAAAAATATTTCGTTTCCTTGAATATGGGGCTATTTGGTGCCCACAACCAGTCTGGACGCTTAGGGGAATAAACAGGTATCTTGCTTGTACCGGGAATCGAACCATCCAGCCCCTAGTCTCGTCACTATAGCGATTACATACACAAAAAAAGCCGTATGTAGCAAAAACAGCACAGAACACACAAAGGAAGATTCTGACGAATAAGCAAAAGGAATTAAAGCGAAAGTAAAATGGAAAAGGAAGAATAAATAGATGGATGAGTAAGTTAGTGGGCAAAATCACACGAAGGAAGAAAGTTACTCATCATGTTCCACACAAATAACAGATTACTGGAAACATTTTCATAAGCATTTCTTCTGACACGAATCGCTCAAGGTAATTCGATAAGCCGAATTGCAAAGGAAGGATATGGGACTACAATTACTGCGGCAATAAGCATATCTCCAGCTCTTGATAAAACAGTTTAGGGTATTAAGAAAGGAATGTTGGCAGGGCATGCCAGTACCGCTCTTACGAGTACTTTATCCGGGATATGGCTCTTGTAACAGACACGTCACATTCGAAGAACCAGTATCGTTTTAAAAAAAATCGCTTTCTTAAACAAAGGGACTGTTTTTATTCATTTACTACCAAAAATAACATTCAACGGCTTTACCCTAACATTTCTACGTTGCATTAATAAGAATTACTAACGACGCTGAGTTTGAACATATTATGCAGGAAAGACACGTAAATATTATTTGTGAGTGCCCTCGTGCAGAAACGAGCCGGAGGGCAAAAAGAAACCTTACAATCAAAAAGTTCAACGAACACGAAGGCAAACTTTTGGCTTTGAATCATAATGCTGAGGTCAAACTAACCAAGACTCGTCGAATCGAGTGGACAAAGACGCTGCTGAGGGAAGCTCGTTTGTTCTGCATAGTATTCCTGTGTATCTCTGTGACTCTGCGTGAGGCTACCTTCAGTGTCTGCCGTTGTGGCATCTTCGTAAGTCAGGCTGCATTCGACTCTACCGAACCCGATTCCGATAAAATCCCCTCATCCTAGTGAGTAATTGGGCATTTGGAGGGTTACAATACTAAGTTACATTTAATGTATTATACCAGTGTTCAAGAAGGGAATGGGATGAGCCACTATTACTAACACTACATAAGAAAATATCTCTCTACTCACCGGAACTGGTCTCGCCCGTTAAGCGTTTCCTGCTTGATGCTGAGTATTACCGGACCCAGGTCCTCGTCATTGGTGAAGTAGTTCCAGTGTTCTGTGCCATAGAAATACTTTTCGTATGTTTCCTGCTCCACTGATGTGAGTTCGAACCCCTGGTTTTTCTCCCATTGCTCCTCAATAGCTGTCTTTTTCTTCGGCAGTTCATCGTCCTCATCGTCCTCCAAGAGACAATCGTCCCCACGCACAGTTCCCGACGTTCCCTCTCCCGCCCCTTCTTCCGGTGCTCCGCCCCTTCCATCATCCTCGCGGTTCCTGTTTCGAGTCCCGCTTCCCTCTTCTTCCTCTTCCTCTTCTTCCTCGTGTATCTCGTGGTCCGACTCTGACTCGTCCCAGATCGTGTCCGATGCGATCTTCTGGCGCGAGCACTCGATCCAGTAGCCCGGGGTAGGAATCAGATTGTGCGGGAACTTTTCACAGAACTCGTCTGCAACAGAACTCATTGTGTCATTAAAGCTGTCAATCAGACATATCTACAAATAAAATTTGACACCAAATAAATGATTTCAGATGTAATAATGAGAACATTATTTTGCACACAGACCTTTGTGCCAGGACACCCGTCTGAAAGCACAATTTTGTATCGTGAACAGTGATGTCAATAGGACTGGGTACTAATACACTAACTGCCTTAGGCAATTTCAGTAGAAACTGTCGGCACTAACAGAAACAGTTATTAAGGCGGTGTATCGCCCTCCTAAACAGTGCGCATGATTTGACCTTACACAAGAGAGTTTTATAAAACAACGAAAACATAAACCAAGAACACTGCAGACTAAAATTACTTATGCTTTTCTCTTTCCTCCCACTCCTCCTCATTCCAAGAGGCCCTGTTCTTCCCATCACCTATTGTTTGGTTACTCTTACAACATTTACTAACGAGTACAAGCTATAGAATTGCTCATTGTGTCATTTTCTCAACTCTAATTTACTGTCACTTGGACTCAAATATTTTCCTTAACACCTCATATCAAAACGTCATTTACTGATATTTTTTCCCCAGAACAGGAGACCACGTTTTAAACCACATAAAACAAGAGGAATAATCAATTTCAGTGACAAATACAAAATAACAAAAAAGTATTTGTAAGATAATATACTTGTGTTATTAACAAACAGCCCCTTTTACTGTGTTGTCGAACAGCATAAAAAAAACACAAGAAATACATCTTACCGGACGCAGTGCAGATTAATGTAATAAATCATAATTGTGGTGTGGTGTGGGGCATGACACTAGTGGCCAGACAGTATACTGTACGTAACCTTCAGACTAGGCAGTTCATGCACACTGCATCAAATAGTGAAAAAAAGTACTCTTTAAGCTCACCTGCATTAGCACAATCCGCTGAATCTGCATTGAACATAACAAAGTTGTAACACATTGTGAATATGATAGGCAATGGAAATTTATTTCGGTTATAAAGAAAATGACGATGATGACGATAATAATAATAATAATAATAATAATAATAATGTTTATAGTGACTACGAGGAATCACATTCCAGAGGAAAGTGAACGTAGCACAGGTCTGCACGTAATCAAAACACCTAAATAAGCTGTTATTCTTATTACTGAAATACAGCAGACGGGGGGGGGGGGGGGGGGGAAGATTTTT
>Ga0123353_10017555_pt1 | contig 10528 bp, 3 predicted proteins | sample TergutLab28metaG_3_FD_92763 | JGI IMG/M metagenome (GOLD analysis project Ga0123353, IMG submission 92763) | Labiotermes labralis P3 segment gut microbial communities from Petit-Saut dam, French Guiana - Lab288 P3 | ecosystem: Host-associated > Arthropoda: Insects > Digestive system > Gut ... | reverse complement strand
CTCAAGTTGCACTGCTGCACACCTGGGCTGGTGAGGACCAGTGCAGGGTCAACCCCTTACAAAGGTACTACCTCTCCCGTACCCATTCAGGCCTTATTATTATTATTATTATTATTAAATATATGCATGTTCTTCGAAGTGGTCTTTTCACTTCGGTTTGATGGAGGGCAGGAACTGAAATTAATATAGGCTTATTTTTAGATGACTTTGACTTTTGAAAGTGTTACTGCTACTATCAAATAACAGAATATGCAAAATGTTTTGCCTTGTGTTTCATATTTTCAATGACTCACTGTTATTTAATAATAACAGGAAACAAATATTTTCCATGTGAATTTTTTACATTGTTCAGATGAATGTGTCTTTTCGGTGTGCTACTGCTATTACCAAATAACAAACCTTTCCTTTTGTTTTATGTTGTAGTAACTTACTGTTATTGGACAACAGCAAGAACGTACATAAATGCTTTTTATATGAAAGTAAACATTAACTTTATAGTCTAAATGTCAATTAGTTTTTGTCAAGCATGTTATGTCCCAACAGTAATGAATTTCTGATAATTCGTTACGTAAACCCGAATATAATCCAGGATTAATTAATGTTTTCTGCTAATTCATGCACCGAAAGTAATGAATGTATTAGCAGTAATTCACGTAAATAATCCAGCTATGTAGAGATGCGTAGTAAAAGCGAGGGACATTCAGGGTTACAGCTCAATCTACACTTGTTTCATCGTTAGACCGCTCTATCAGAGGAAGATGAAAATCGTGTGAAAATGACGTAATAGAGGTATGATGGTAGATGTGACATGAGTTGCCACTTAATGCTGATACATAGTATGGAAAGAAATGCAGTATATACGAGTTTGTTCGTGTGTATGTCTAGTGTCTCATAACACGCACAGATGGCACTGTATTTGCTGTATCGCGGATAATGTTGTCTATGGAGTTGAGGATGATATTAAGTTTACATCACCTAATGTTTATGGCTGAAACAAATAGCCTAATCCACGACATGGTTATAAATTTTCTTGAGGCAGTGCAGGCAGAACATTAATGAAACTAATCCACTTTAGACTTGTATGTATTCAGGAGGGTGTAGGATAGAACGTTGGACGCTTTGCTGACTCCGCTTAGATTCCAAGCCCTTTATTAAAGGACAGTGTTTCTCAAACGTTTTAAGCCTAGACCCGAGTTTAGGCCCACAACTTTTTCTAATGACTCCAGTAGTCAGAAATAAAGACAGGGGTAATATAAAAAGACGAGAATCTATAGGCTTATAATAAATGTGACTTTTTAATGATTTAATGCAATGAGAATAAACGTACATGCAAGTACGTACTTACGCACGAGCCTCCGTTTAGAATTGTGCTTACTATATGGCTGTTGTATCTATAGATAGTCTTCATGATCTTGTAAATTTGAATCTTACCGTGTTTTGCGAGATATTTCTCAAACTGAGGAAAGAAAACGAAAACTGTTTTGGGGGCTGATCCTATAATTTTTCGTTGATAGCCTGGCAACCCTGGTAGTTAGTGGTCTGTGGCATCTTTTATGACATGACAGTCAAGCCGACATTGCTACGATGCCTGTAAATGTGATTAGTTTAAAACCACTGCGTTTAGTACACTTATCACAGTAGCGTTGATTTAACGATAATTAGATTCACGAAATATTTTCGCGATTCAATGAGGATAGATTGATGGCCAAAATTAGGGTCGCGAACCATAGGTTTAGAAACACTGTTATAAGCCCATTCACGATCAAATTTCGATCATGTTCGTCGCTGTTTACCCATTATATCTATCACATCGTCACTAAAAAGCCTTAGAACGAAATATTTATACATTGTTTTGCAAATGGTATTGGTGAGTTCATTGAAAGTTAGTGAAAAACTGCTGCCGAAAGCGTAGAACGATGTCAAGGCAATCATCTACGTATCACGCAGTTTGGAGACCATGTTTCGAGTGTACGCTTTCAGTGTCAGGCCTTCAGGCAGGGGACAGCTTATCAAGCGGCCACAAAAATCGGCGTCTCACGACATAGCGACTGAGGGCATACTCTCGGAACTGAGAATGACGCTTCTGGATCACTAGACGTGGCATATGGTCTTGGCGCGGGATGCCGCCGGCGCACTCAGCAGACAGCTTGTGACGGCATTGGGTTACCGTACCGAGCTACCGCACGGCGGATGGAACCCTGACTGCAGGGCCGTGAAGCTACCGCGATTAAACACCCTCACAAGCAGAGTTCAAATTGCAAATTGTAAGCTGGCAGGTGCTAAACGACGAATTGTAATAAAAATGACTTATTTTGGACGTTGTCCATCTTCTCTGTTCTTTCAAACAATCTTTTAGGTTATTTTGGCCAATTTGAACGTAGTATTTTGGAATGCGGATGAAGAAAATGAGGAACACCCCGAATGACACCTGAGCAGGCTGTACCTGGAAATGCGACAGGGATTTCCACGAGGGAGATGTCGGTATAAGTGCAGAGATTTAGCGTTACACCGCCCTATGCTGTGAATGTTACACGGAGAATAAGCGCACTTGGGGATTATGATTTGGTATGGTGGCAACCTACAGCTACAAGACCTCCCGCTGACATCACCTACAGAGCCCATCCCAATTTCTTCAGTACATTAAGGCCAGGCGGCCTGTGATTAGGATTTGCTGATTTCGACACTGTACTGAACGTTTCTGCATATGTAGCGATATAACATCCTTCTGAGTTAGCTACTTTCGGTTCCATTGCAAGCCGCTAATCTTATACGCAAGGCCAGTATGTGGAAAACATTTGCCATTGTGCAAACTGAACTGTGCTCTAATGCTTGTGTAAAGGTACATTTCAGAGTGCAGAGAAAGGCGACTGAGTTACAAAACAGGTACCTATTTCTAAACACGGCCTTCAGCGCCGAAAAAGTATCAATTTCTACTAGAAAATTCCAGTCTGGTATCAATACTTGTGGTGAAAGAATGAAGGCTGGATGGAAAATACATAGTTCTTCTAATACATAAGGACTTAAGCATGTATATATTATAATACATGACGGGCATTATACGCATAATGTAATACTCTAGGCGCGTTCGTATAACCATTGTTGTAGTGGAAAAGCAGTAGGTATTTCATATTATGTGGGGTTGTAGCCTTAGGTATCCAGAATGCAATGCTCATGCGCCATATTGTCATCTGTGGCGTGTCCGGCTGTTCCATATTTTTCTACATTATCTCAGAAACGACGCGATTTTGGAAAACATTATTGAATGTCAAATGTATGATTTTATTTTCTTTACAACTGTTATCCGATACGTTTCTCATTTCAAGAAGAATGGAGCGAGACACGATCGCGAATGTAAATGCGTCGTCATGCACAGTAACCGTTATCATTGTCCGATTTGATTGAAACTTGCATTTTCTAGACAGATTTTTTAAAAAAATACTCAAAGATAAAATTTCGAGAAAATCCGTCCAGTGGGAGTCGAGTTGTTCCATACGGACAGACGGACAGACATACATGGTGAAACTAATAGTCGCTTTTCGCATTTTTGCGAACTGGTCTAAAAATATACAACATGATGTCGGCCAACATAGGAGTTTGGAACTTGCAAGCCAACAGAATGTGCAGCAGTAAATGTGAAGAGGGTGCTCTGATTTAAGATAAACAATTTACCAACTTATGGAATAATGGACATGTGTCATATTATAGGAATTTGCAGGTTCCGTAAAACTTTGACCAACTGTGACTTTTGGCCGTCTTACAAGAGTGGCCAACTTCACAAGTTTTACTATATCTTACTACAAACATATGAGGATTTATTAGAAATTTTTGTTTATGCTTGGTTTATTTATTTAAGAAAAATATTATCTCAGAGTTCTGGGTTGAATATTGCACTAGCGTATGGTTACGTCACTGTAGCTTAGCCGCGTCGTGGCTGAACCCGGCAAAACAAATCACACATTACACACAGTTGCTAAAACATTAGAAAGAGAATATAATGATAACTTTTCTGTCTGTAATTGGCCTAAATTTGGAAGTACGTTACTTTTATATTACAAAAATCTCCAAAACGTGAAGCACCTTTCATCTTTATGGATATCGAAATCTGTACTGTTAGAACAGCAACAAACTTAATACAAGCCACCTCTGCAAAATAACTCGCATCTGATGAAATAGAATGAGCGTGTCTGTGAGGGAGAGTTTATTGACCACCACAAATCTTTCAACCCCTCTATAGGAGTTTTTATGCCTAGGATATATCTGGGCGGAGTCTCACAGAAACTTACTTCAGGCGATATTGCTTCCTCCCACAGCAGATATCCCAACTCATGCAACTAAAAACCTATCCTTTTATGTCGTTTATTTTGATGCTGACGTATCTCTTTGTGAAGTTCCTGGCTTCCTCGTAAAATCACAAAAGACATTCGACACCCAAATCCAACACTCTAAATTGGACGGAAATGTTGACTAGACAAAGGTTTCACAAGAATATCTTTTGGATTCTCTCATTAAGAATGCAGATTCTGTTGCATTTTTATCAAAAGACGTATCAAAGAAAATAATGCGATGTGTTATGTAATGGGAAAAATGAAACCTTTCTTGTGATTCCGACTCTAAAAGGATATGACGGGGTTTAATGTTGCTGCGCCCGTGTAAAATTATGTTGCTTTAAAGTGTTTGTTTGTAACCTAGTGTGTGTTGTTTTCGGTTAGGTTTCCAAAAATGTAATTGGACTACTGGCCAAAGGCGATGGAGTCCCTGATTTAAGGATTTTCGCTAGAGAAAACTGGAGATGTAACTGTCTTAACTGCTGCCTACATGTAAAGCCGTTACTCAGTTAAGCAATCAAGAAAATCTTCGCCAATTATACAGCCACCAAATTCAATGCACTAATCACAAGAGCCCCCTACTCCTTTACCCCAGTTATTCCCACCCTGAAAAAAATGAATTCGGTTTACAGTCTCCTGCCTTATTTCCAAGACATATTTTAACATTTTCTGTCCATCCGTGCCAAGGTATTCCAAGAGGTATTTTTAATATTCCCGGACCGAATTTTTTATGCATTTCACATAACACCCAAGCTTAGTACAAATCCTATAACTCATATATTCCTCGATTATGTGCACAACTAAGAATGTTGTGTATAATAACACTTATGGAGCTCTAAATTATGCAGTTTCCTACTAGCCTCTTGTTTGTTTATGAATCTCAGGTAGAAATATTTGCCTGAGAATATATAAAGTTTAAACAGGAATTCGTTTTGATTGTGACAGCACTATGGACAGATCACTCTCATTTAATATGGTACCTGTATAAGCTGGGGTTAAACGACATTCCCACTAGAGGTCGATGTCAGATCTCTGATAAAAGGCACTGCTTATTCTAGTCGTATTAACATTTTTTAAAAATATGTAACTCTTTTACGCCAAAGAATATTTGGTATAAAAAGCGCGGGTCCCGCGTTCGAAAAATTTTGAAAAGCGACTATTAGCTTCTTCATGTCTGTCTGTGCGCCAGTCTGTCCGCATGAAACAACTAGTCTCCTACTGGACGGATTTTCATAAAATTTCAGAGTTTAATATTTTTCGAAAATCTGCCTATAAAATCCAGGTTTCATGAAAATCTAACAAGAATAACTGGCACTTTACGTGAAGACCAGTATACATTCATTGATCTATCTCGCTCATTTCTTTTTGAAATGAGAAATTTTTCGAACAAATTTGTAGAGAAAGTCGAAACACATTTTATGTTTTATAACTTTTGTTTTCGAAAATCATACCGTTTATGAGTAATGTGGAAAAATATTGTACAGCCGGGCAGGCCACCAATGACCATATGGCGCATGCGCACTGCATGCTGGATACCTAAGGCTACAAACGCAAACTTAGAATATTTAATACGTATTTCTTTTCCACTGCAACAATAAATGTACGAACGCGCCTCAATGTTACGTTATACCTACATTTCTTGCTTTGTTTAATATTGTCATGGTGTATTAATTAGTATAATTTTTCCTTATACAATTTATATGCATGTGGAAACAAAGGTAATGAGTCTGAATATAATTGTCTCCAGTACATATAATGATAGATCAAAAACAACTGTACAATGTGTAATATTTCAACTATGTGGGTAGCATAGTAACAAATGATGTAGGGTGTACAGTGAAATTAAATCTAGGATTCCCATAGCAAAAGCAGCATTCAACAAGAATATTCTTTTCATTGGCAGACTGGACTTAAATTTAAGGAAGGAAGAAAATTTATATACTGCATTTGGAGCATAGTTTTGTATGATGCTGAAGTTTGGACACGTCTTAAAGTATACCAGAAATACCTGGGAAATTTTTAAATGCGATGCTTTAGAAGGATGGAGAGGTTCAGTTGGGGCAATGGTGTGAGAAATGAAGAAGCCTTACAGTCAAGGGGAGAGGAACATCCTACGTACAGTAAAGGAAGGGAGGCTAACTAGATTGGTCACATCTTACGTCGAAACCGCCTTCTAAAACATGTTACTGTAGAAAAGATAGAAGGGACGGAAGGACGAAGAAGAATACATAAGCAGCTACTGGGTGACTTTAAGAAGCAGAGAAGATACTGGAGCTTGAAAAAGGAAGCACTAGCTCGTTCTGTACGGGGCACTTGCTTTGGAAGAGGCTATGCACCTGTCGTAAAACAGACTGCCCAAAGGCAAGACGGAAGGAAGGGAGGAAGAAAGTTTGAAATAATGAGTGAATGGAATGAATGGATGGATGGATGATTGAATGAATGAGTAAAACAGATAATAGCCTGTTGATACGAAGCCAAAACATGTGGCTAGTTCTGCGTGTACTGTAACTAAATCAAAAGTAAGAGTTTTGTTGAGAGATTGTTTACTAATTAATCACTTCCTCCGTATATTTCCTGTACAGTACTGGAGTGTTAAGTACTTTTCATGTCCGGAGGTTATTATCCTGTCCGAACTCCCTTAGACCTTTCATACCAGGTTATTCCAATTCTGGCAATAACCAGTTCTTCCTGACCGGCAAGACAGGCGCTACCAATAGCTCTTCTCCTGCCAACATATTGACTTCGTATACGCGTATTATAATACGGCGAGTACTATATTGCGCGACCGCAACCGTTTTACCGTTAGGTCACTCTTGGAAACCTAGCCACTACTTAAACTTTCAATCGGTCAAATATGGTAGTTTTTTCAAGGTGCAGACCTGATGTGTATTTGTTTGGAATGCGGATGCCGGGTAGCCTCGTGGGTATAGCGACTGGACTACGGCTGGACAAACGACGAATCGGATATCGATTGCTGGCAGGGCTTAAAAAGTCTATATTACCCAGAGCGTCTATACCTTTTGTGGGACTCACACATTCTGAAGGGAACTGGAAGCGGTTCTACCGGGGACCAGGCGACTTGGGCCTAAAACGTTTTACTTACCTGCGTTTATCGCAGAGGCGAAGGACGCACGGAGTTTCAACTCCACTTCCCACACGTCTATAAGAGTGTGGTGATCAGTCCTACAGTGGGGTTTTTATCTCTAGCCTTATTTGCTGCTGATGCACAATAAATTAACATTGGTCCCCGTGTATGTGCGCTTTATTGCCCGATTCCATTAGTTTGTGATTGTTGGTTCGATGCTATTAAACAAAAGTGCAGAGTTTATCAGAGTTTTTGAGTGTGGCTCGTAAAGGAACGATACACGGCACTGATAAGGAGAATTATAGTACACTTCTTCCAGAGTAAAGTAAAGATATTTTATTTCGAAGAAACGAACCCATTATTGAGGGCATAATTGATCTTTTCGTGAGATAGTATTGACTTTTACACCACGTATTTTCATTCTGATGAAGTCAGAGTTTCTTTCGAAAAGACTAGTAGCAAGAAGGAGGAAGAAGTTGATTATAGGTTTCGGAATTATGGAGAAACTTTTGCCTAAAGATAACGAACCATTAACTTTTGTGTAGCTTTGTTAATGAGGCTTAAGTCTTTGTGCTCTTTGGTTATTTAATTATCAGGTCGGAACTGAATCATTAGATTAATGTATCAACAGTGTGTATTTTCCTGTTCGTTTATTCACCAGCAAATATTATTATTATTTGGAATTCGCTCTTAATCCGATTTCAACTAATCATGACGTATCACTGACGAATGCTCCATTATGGATCGTAATACAGACTTTTTAAAGCAGCTGGGAGTTTATGTTCGTATAATTAGTAAGTTTGGCGACTTAATATCTTCCCATCCAAAAATTCCTAATGAAGTGATTGAATGCACATAAAAATAATTAACCCGTTTCTTATGTACCGCTCTACAAATATAGGGAAATTGTGAGGTTTATTGATTACAGCTTCAGTAGGTTATGTGTATAATCGTAGAAACGGAAGTAAATAAGAAAGAAAGTAAGTACGGGAGTATAAAAGGAGCAACGAGGAATAAAGGGAGGAAGAAGACAAAACGACAAAAGGCGGAGAATATAAGGAAATCCGAAAAAATGACATAGAGAAAAAATTGCCTGGTGACCTTATAGCAGTGAATTGAAACCCGTAAGCGCAGTGATTAGAGCACGTACTGTACCATCTGCACTGACACTTATGTTGAAACACCGAGGCGCTTTCATTTCTTTGCTGTCTGACACTCGTCAGATGTTCACACCACTGACTGATTGGTGGGTCACACGGTTTGTTATTGTTAACGGCTGCGTGTATACTATAAGATATTATTACTGGGTGTGTTGTTTCACTGAAGAAGTTGTTGTGTGTATACCTATACTGGTTTTTTTTTTTTTTGTTAAATTTATCGGTGACTTACGATTTCAAGGATTCAGCGCTGCGAAATCTTCTGTAATGTCTGAGTTACAAACAATATTTACTGCACAATATATAGGTATAATCAAAGTGTCTGTTGAGATTTTCGTTCTTCTGAGATGCACCATTGATTGGTAGTTAGTTACCGACGCTTCGGGACGGACTATCGGTCCAATATTGAAGGGTCAAGCAGTTGAAGAAGAACTATTCTTGGACTGCTTGACCACTGAAGACAGAAGAAGGAAGTTAGTTATTTCACTGCCGCTCTCAGTGGCCGTGCAGTCTGCAGCTGCTTTATTACTGGAATTGTGGTTTCGAATCCCACTGAGGGGATGGGCTTTGGTCTCTTGTGTTCATTTCTGTTGTGCGAGTAGTGGCTTCTGCGACGAGCTGATCACTCGTTCGGAAGATTCCTATCGCTATTGTCTGTGTATCTGTGTGTGGTGTACAAAACCTCAACAGAGGTGGCCTAGGCCCAATATGGGCTTTTGCACCACGATCAAAATGAACAAATATAAGTTTCTACGTAAGTTATAAAATAGTTCTTCCACAGCTTTCGTGGGTGTTGTCTCTGTGGTTTTCTGCAATACCGAAGTAACTTAACGAAATGTAAACACATTAGGTGTCTTACGGAACTCCATAAACGGCTTTTCCTCAACCGTTAAGCCCTGACGCTGACAGGAGAGAACCAACCCAAATATGTAAAACTGGACATGCATTTTGCTTAATAGGACCATAAATGTGTTCACTTAAAACGGATCGAGACACGAAAATACAGTTCTGACAGTGAGTAGAACTTTTTCTGGATTCTTTGTAGCGTCAGCCATGCATTGCTAACTTGGCACCGCCCGAATGAATGGGATCAGTTCTCCTGCTTCTTCTCAGGACCAACTTCTCAATCACTTCCTGATACGTTTTTCCTTTTTTTTACTTTTGCTTTGAACTTCGTCTGAGTTAGTCACGTTCTTATGCGAAATCTTTTATCTTCTCCACTACTTTTCGTTCGTACACTTTGCTGAGTCGAGTGGTTTTTTTGGTCCGTTTTGCGGGCCGTCCCTCTGGACTCCGGGTTTCTCTGTATTCAAGCTGTGGACTGTGGGACAGTCTAACTGATAGTTGAGGATACATTAGCTTCATTGGATTACGATGAGGCGCCCAGTGAGCCGTAAACTTGTCAAGCAGCACACACTCGCTAACTCTAGCAAAGTAAGTTCTACTTCCGGTTCTTTAAAAAAAATACAGATTAAGAAAGTGGGAATAGTGTTCCAGACAAGAGTATTTTGTTCCCGTGAACACTGTAACTAGCTCCATGGAGCTGTGTCCTTGAAAATCAAGAAATTCTCTGAATTCTATGGAACCTTTTTTACAAGAAGTCGTCGTTGGCCTGTGCCCAGCGCTAGATGAGTCCAGTCGGCAGCCTCCCGTCCTATTTCATATATATTTTAATGGTTTTTTTTGTTTAGTCACAAAAGCTCTTCCTGTCAGCTTTTACCACAAGTACTGTACAAGTGACTCGTTTCTGCCATACTTCTCACATTCCCCTACCAACCCCCCTCCCCCCCCCATCCAATCGTGTTTGATTTGATCTTCGTAATAATAGTTGGCTAGGAGTACAAATCATAATAATATATTTTAATAGTCTTCAATCTTTACTGTCCTAAGACACATATGCTGGTCTATAAAACTGTACTGGTGGATGGCCCGCAATGCCATTTGCTGATCCCTGTGTGTTT
>Ga0123353_10017554_pt1 | contig 10528 bp, 4 predicted proteins | sample TergutLab28metaG_3_FD_92763 | JGI IMG/M metagenome (GOLD analysis project Ga0123353, IMG submission 92763) | Labiotermes labralis P3 segment gut microbial communities from Petit-Saut dam, French Guiana - Lab288 P3 | ecosystem: Host-associated > Arthropoda: Insects > Digestive system > Gut ... | reverse complement strand
CAGAGAGTTTGTGTGTGTGAGTGTGTGTGTGTGTGTGTGTGAGTGTGTGTGAGTGTGAGTGTGAGTGTGTGTGTGAGTGTGTGTGAGTGTGTGTGTATGTGTGTGTGTTTTGTTCTATGTGTTCATTCATTTGTTTCATCTCAAAGACGGCGTAGGATTAGTAGGCGTTTGTTTACAATGATTGTGCACATACAGCAATTGAGAAATTAAAATTTAAAGTACTGTTAACTTACGTTTCTAACTTAGAATTCGGGTTAGCATAGACGGTAAAGTAACCGTTTATAAGTTAGGCGTCTCATTGTGCTATCATATAATTACTATTAATTAATAATAATTAATTTGTAATTAATAAAAATAATAATAATCAGGTGTAATAACTAGGCTAAGGTCTGCTAGGCTGAAGAATCGTGGCCCTATTCCCAATAGCGGCAGAGGGCTGGACTGCTCTCCAAAGTAAACAGACCAACTCTTAGGCCCACCCAGCCTCCAATTTGACTGGAGTCTACCCCTTCGACGCAGGCCAGTATATCAGTTCAAGCACACTGTCGGTTATTAGTAGTACAAAAACAGAAAGTTGTTTTATACTGTACGTACTTAGAGTAAGTGATAATAGCGTTTTAAGTAACGAATAATAATTAGCACAGACTAAAAACACCAAACTATAGAAGTTTTATTTTTAATAATTAATTCTGGAACATTGCTCTGACCTCTGAACTGGCTTCTCAACTTTTCAAGATACACATTAAAAATTAATTATTTTGGAATGCGTTTGATGATGGGTCGGGATAGCTCGGTCGGTATAGCGACTCGCTACGGGTTGGACAGTCCGGGGAAGGAATTCCGTGGGTGCGATATTTTCAGCACCTTTCCACACCGGCCATGGGGCTCACGCAGCCTTCTGCACAATGGGTACCGGGTCATTCCTGTGGGTAAAGGTGCCGGGGCTTGGCTTTGACCACCCACCCCCATCCAGCGCCTAGGTTAAAAAGAGTACAGCTATAATTCTAATCTCCATCTGGGCTTACGTTTTATGTTCTAAGGTGAATTTCACCTTTACCTTTTGTATTTGATGTCCACATATCCAGAATACGTCTTTGAAGACTGATTTTATCAAAGTTATATATATATAATTTAATTCCACTTCAGCCAGAACACAGTCTGTGTCCATTCCGAAGGCCAGACGGGTAATATTGTTTAGGAAAATGGTCTGTATGTATTGCAAGAATCATACACTACACACAAACAAAATCTGCGGAAAAATTCAGTGTTTCTTGCAGTCACAGCAGCTGGTATAAATATTTGCTATTGATTTTTAGAAGGTTAACCTGCAGTTAGGAAATTAAACTTTCATTCTTGTCCAAATTTCGACACTGTTATTTTTGTTAGTTATTTATTGTTTATTTGTACACTTTTTCACTATTAACTATTATTGTGTCATCAATATTAATTTTATACCCCCTCTTAGAAAACGATACTAGACCGTGATATAAATATGATTGTTTTTATCACAGCAGGTATGAAAACGATATTTTTCTCTCTAGGTGTATTTTGTACACTCCTGCTTCTTAAGATGTAAGGTCTAGTGCCTAAATACGTGAGCGGAATCGAATTAGTTCAGGGCAGATTACTTCAGCCTGCTTATTACTCAGTCACGGAAGTTATGAGTTTACATTTTTACACTAAGCGATCAGGAGCAAAGAGACAAAACTGTTGTATGACACCCAGTGCGGTCTATTCTTGCAACCTGACGTCACTGCGCACATCAGCCTCTCCTCGACGTGTTTAAGGCAGTGTGCACATCACATGGGCATTTCTCTTGAATATGTCTACGCATAATTTTATACATATACATAAATAAAGAGATTAAGGTAGTCCAAATCCGAATTACCGAGATCTTCTGTCTTGGATATTTCACTGAAGTGTACTGAACATACGAAGCTTCGCGTGGTTTCCCAAAGGCTTGGGCAAATGTCAGGATTGTAAGCTAAGCTCCGAAAGCAAATATTAACCCAGCAGCTGTCACCTGTGTTAACAAAGTTTTCCAAATGTTAGTATTTTCCTGGCTCACTGATTCTGGAAGCAACAAATCCTCGCTCACGGAGAGATTTCTTGCAGCAGAAGCTGGTCCCTTGTCAGCACAAGTCTGGTCACTCAGATCTGTACACCAGTGATCAGTACTCTAAATATATTGGTCTCCTCTGTAATCACATATATTAACAAATATTTGCGCTTACAATATTTAATGAAAACTACACAACTGCTTTCTCAGTGACAAGGACGGAAGCAATGGACGCTCATTCCGTCAAGTAGTGCTACAGCAGTCATTTGCTTTACGACTGGGCTGACAGAAACTTCAATATATGTACTGTAATATTAATAAAAATCTAACTAGATGCAACAGCATGCAAATATTTATTTACTGCAAAGTCACTCTACATGTTTCAGGTGTCATCGCACCCATCACCAGGAGTACTAAAAACTGTAACCGCAGAAGCTGGTACAGGTCATAATATTGGTGCAGTTACTTCCCTCCACCATGGTCAGATCGGAGTCTCGATCTGACGAAGTTGGATGGAAGTAGCTGCACTAGTATTATGATCTGTACCGGAGGCTGCGGTTACAGTTTTTAGTACTCCTGATGATGGGTGCTGTGACAGTCGAAACATGTAGAGTGACTTTGCAGTAAATAAATCTCTGCATACTGTTGCATCTGGTTGGAATTTTATTAATATTGAATTACGATGCACAGTACCGTGAGCTTAAAATATGTACTGTACTTACAGTAAAATACAGCAAACCCTGCACAGGCCTATTACAGGCCCTGAGGGTTCCAGGAGGTTGAGGCTCCCAGATTTCTAGACAGTCGGCATATGAAGTCAATAAGGCTGTCAACATTACGCATCGGCCGCCTTTAACTCCAGGAAATATTCCTGGTACTCATTTCTGTTAGACTAATTCGACCCCAGGACCGTAGTGCAGCCGGAAGGATTATGTCAATGAAAAATTCCAATGAGACCTTCGGGAATCGAACTCGCGACCTTCCGACTTGTAGCGCAGTGAGTGTACTTGTAGTAACATAGTAACGGCGTCACTTGAATACGTGCCACCAACTCTAGGGTGCTTGAATAAAGAGAGACCAACTTGATGTCACTTGCTTTATTATTTCATTATTTAATGCTCAACATGTTTCGGATGTTAATACATCCATCCTCAGGAGCCTGCACCTTATTTGTTGAGTTATTTCATGAGTTGTATTGCTCTGGTTCGATGTTTGTTGGTGTTACGTTGTGGTTTGGCTGGGGTGGTGTTGTATCTGTATGCAGGCTGAAGCTGTGGTTTGGCTTGGGTGGTGTGGTATCCGGATGCAAGCTGAAGCACTAGTGCTTCAGCTTGCAGTATTAATATCCGAAATATGTTGAGCATTAAATAATGAAATAAAAAAGCAAGTGACATCAAGTTGGCCTCTCTTTATTCAACTTTCAAGATGATGCACGGTCCAATAAACATAAAATTCTACGGTGCTTGTTTTATGGCGCGGAAAACTTTAGCCCACGTACATAAACCTATGCAGGCGGAGTATAGACACTAGGCAACGGGCTGGACGGTCCGCCGGGGGAAGACTATCTTCTGATATCTTCGCCCTCCTGGTAACTCACAACCAATCTATGCAGCGTAACATTCCAGAAGAGCGAAAAGCTCACTTATTCTGCGGCGGAATTCTGAAATGACGCAAGAAAATTTTCTCTCCTCCAGAACGTCAAGCGCGGTTCTTGGAACCCACCGAACCTCCATTCAGTAAGTACTGGTTTTATTTTCCCAGGGTTAAAGCGGCCGGGGTGTGAAGTTGACCACTTACCTCCATCCACAGCCGAGGTTAAGAATGAATGAAGATATACTTCAACACGCCCCGTATGCAATCGTATCGTGAAAAGCGACAAATTCTCCTTTAGCCGTTAAACGTATTCCGTATCAGACAGAGGGGTCGCTTGATGTCTCTGTTTTAGGCTCCTTTCGACACTTTTAAAATTTCCTAACTAGATGACACAACAAAGTAACGTCCCGCTCACAGAAGCGCGTGATAGATCCGATTGTGGAAACGGCGCAACTGTTCACGATACCTCTCATCTAGCTGCGCGGCGTTCAACCGTCGCTGCCAGCCTCGGGGAAAACGTCGGTTCCCGCGGCTGGCAGCGTCAGCAGCGCTATCAGCAGCGCTGCGGATTTAGCAGCGCTCTCTCGTTGAAATACGTCCATTTGAACCACCGCAACCGCTCAAAGAAAAGGAGCCTTACTGCATTTATTATAGAGAAAACAAATTTCATGTGCCTTTTTTCGAACTTTTCTTGTGTTCGGTCTTTTCATCCAAGGCCTGTGGAGAGGAATGTGACCTGAAACGTAGTTTGGTACGACTGTCGCGAGGATACTAAGAAAACGAATTTAGTAGCTTATAACTAGTTCCAGGAAAATGACTCCTATTTCTATAAAGATAAGGAAACCTCCAGAGCGTAGTCTGTCCTACGGGGTACATACTTGATGTTATGATGACGAAAATCCCCTCGTTTTACGTGACTTGAATGTTAATCATTGTGATTACACTATCACGCCATTATGCTGAACCAGCTGAATCATAGTAACATGCTCAAAATCCACTTTTTATGAATCCATTTTAATAAAACTTCAATTCCCTACTATGTTTTCCAAGAGGTCTGTCTCCACCAAAGCCCTCTACTCATTTCGCTTTCCTCTATGCGTGTTGTATACCCCAGTGTCATCCTCTTTCATTTGATCCCTTTAATGATATTTGTTGAGGATTTACAATCATGAAGAACCTCATTATATTTTCTCTGTTCTGTAACTTATTCCCTCGTTGTCCCAAACATATTCTCAGAACGCTGCTTTCAAACAACAATCTCGGAGTGTTCGAATGGGCAAGAGAATTCTCTTAGACGTTGAGACTACTACGTATTATACACTGCTAGAACACAGCTGCAGCAGCAATTGTGTAAATTCATACAAAAGTTTGCAAATACGCAAAGGGTTTCGAGCAGCAGAAGACAGCGCGTGCGTATTGCAGCAATACAAGACAACAGTTTATTTGCTACCTTTAGGACTCGGTTTTACGACGTGGTGCCTTCACGATGTGCTAGACTGATACATGTACCCTCTCCCACACTCATTATGTTTGGTAGAGAAACTTGTTTTTATCTCAGTGGATATGTTTTAAAGGCTGGTATGTGATGTGCTATATGTGCAACTGGGTTCACTGGTCCCGCTTTCTTTTCTGAGAGCATAAACTGTTAAAGATATATTTAATAAATTTTGACATTTTTTTACAACGACTGTTCAGTTAAGAAAAAACCTGTGTCTTTCTTAAGAACACAGTGCGTTAGTATATAAAGCGAATAATTACATGCGTTTTTAATTTACCAATTATAAAGCCCCTAGCGCAATATGCAATTCTAAATGCTTCTTTCCAGATCGTCTTCAGTGCGAGGAAGATGACTATAGTAGTTATATTTTGACATGTCCCAAAAGTAAGAAATACACTAGGATTATCGGACCCTTTTCATTCAGAATTAAATTTTCACCGAAATTTTACACAAATTCTGCACTATTTCTGGTTATGATGGAGTAATTTTTATTCAATTCTGAATGCTGCTTAGAATACGTCGTTGGTGACGGAATAATAAGTAGGGGATTGCAGCCTCCTCGTCCGCCAGATCTGAATCCGTTCTATTTTTTTTAGAGCATGATAAAGGATACTGTCTATAATAACAATCCTCTCACTGAAGCATATATATGACAGCGGTGATATGAAAATATTTTCAGTTCTAGCGAAATAAATTCGACGTGCAATAAAAAATACGATTCTTAAGCGTGACGTTTGCATGTCAGCTGAACAAATCGTTTCCAACACGTCCTTTAAGTAAGATAAGAACGAATTATTAACCGCAGTAGTTGTACTGATGCACGTTAACTCCGACACACTGTAAATTTGAAAAACGGTAGCCACTGCACCCCCTCCCTTCACACGACAAGGTCTGAATACAGAGCGATGCCAATTGTCAGATAAAGAAATGATATTAAATGTATATGTATTTAGTTTATCACAGAGAATATTGTGTCCTTCCATTCGAAAGACAAATCTGCCCATGTACTTTAAAGAGGTAAGTGATGTTTATTTTAAAAGCAATTAGGAACACCTAAATATCTACACTGTGTAGGCAAAATGCAGAGAACAAAGATGAGTATCGTCAAACAGAACAATATTCGAATATTAATTAAGTTTAAATTTATTAATATACATTTTTCGGCTCACCTGTGCTACAAGAGCCGCCGCTACGTACTAAGATAGAAGCTGGAAATTATACCTGTGTTTCACTTTATCTAGCTTTTGTATGATATGCTTTGAGACCTCAATTTGTATATCAAAATATATAATAATACACAATAAGACGAAAATTATCAGGTATTTCGGAGTATTTCAGATTTCCAGCCTAGTGGTACATATAGTAACCACTGAGCTTTAACACTTTAAACACCCTGTGTTATGCAGGTTTTGATGCACAATGAATCACATTCAATTTTCCAACATCCCCACCACTAACTCTGCCTCCCATCATCTGAACATTATCATTCTATTATAAAAGTAAACGAGCAATGATTAAGGGTGTTAGTTTCATGTTCAGTGTTTCTTATCGCTCCCCATAGAGAGCGCGCACGTCGCATCATGCGATAAAATGTACCCACTCACTCCCCATTCCATTCAGTTGCCTAGCGATCACACTAACAATGCGCGGCGACTCGAGGATTAACTTTTGGCTGATACAATCTAGTTATAGCGTTATATTATCGTTCATACGGCCAAGTCGTGCTAGAGGGGAGAGGGAATTACAACAATAAACCTGTGATTAAGAGGGGAAACGGGAGATGGCTGCTGAGAGAGAGACGGAGAGAGATTCGAAGTACTGTTATTTCACAAAATATTGGCAAAACCAAATAAAGTAAAAAAAACCTAAAGGGCTAAATAAAACAGCAAAAAATATTTTTTACTTCTTTTGTGTGAATGTGAAATTTGTTTCTGCTCGTGTTGGGAAGAGCACAGTTTGAAGGTTAAGACTGCCACACCACGACGGGTTGAATTTTACAGGGGGAAAAATTTGAAGATGTTTAGGAACGATGTTTTGAGAATATTTGACTGTGAGAGAGACGAAAATGCAGGATACAGAACAAAGACGTTAATATTATTGATTTTATGTTTATGGTTCCATGCATCGCTGATTTATATTAATAATTGTCCAAACAGATGCAACACAAAGCAGTCTATTTATTATTCTGCAAGTTCACTCTACATGTTTCGGGTGCTAACCACACCCATCATCAGGAGTACACAAAACTGTAACTACAGTCTCCGGTACTTATAAAATATTTTGTGTAGCTACCTCCCTCGAACGTGGCCAAGTACGCCACGTTGCAGTGAGGTAGCTGCACAAAAATATGACCAGTACCGGAAGCTGTAGTTACAGTTTTGTGTACTCCTGATGGTGGGTATGATTAGCACCCGAAACATGTACAGTGAACTTGCAGAATAATAAATAGATTGCTTTGTGTTGCATCTCGTTGGACAATTATTAATATACTTCATTTTTGTGTTCGTCACCAACTATTATTAAGTTTATCAAATCAGTATGGCATGGGCGATTAATGTGGTATCCATGGTACAGAGATGAACGCATAAAGAATTTGAATGTCAGGAACAACCTTCTAGATATAGATGTACGAAGAGAAACAGAGATCGTAGGAAAGGAGGTATAAATTTGAGCACAGGTACATAGGATGTAGGCATAGGCATAGTTGTGCCTTTCCACAGCATGAAGGGATTTAGGGGGAGTAGCTGTGCAGTTCTACCCGTTGTCATCGTCGTCAATAGACAAAATTGACCACCTTCACTCCATGACCACTTCACCCCTGATAAAGATGCCCGGTAGCCTTTAAACAGGAGACTAGGCGGTGATCAGAGACGGTCTGGACGTTTCGGAGAATAAAATGAGTCCCAGAAGAATTTGGTCAATCATCATCATCATCCTTCACGAGTCAGACCTTTATAGTCCTGTTCCGGCCTTGTCTAATGGCCTCTTCAAAAATTTTCGTCCATTCGGTCTATAATTCAGCATTAGTTTTGGCATCCTTTTGTTCATTCTTCATACATGTTGTAGCCAATTTGATTAGCATCGTCTTAGTTTACCGTCAGCTGGTTCCACTTTAAACTCTATCAAAATTTCTTCGTTATTTGTTTGGTCAACAAGAGTGTACCCAATTGTTCTGAAAAATTTAATCTCGATTGGTGTCAATCGTTTTTTATCCTTTCGTCTAAGAGTCCGGATTTCGCTTCCATATAAAATAACGGGGACAGTCAGTGCATTATGTACTATTATTCTTGAAAATTTCTAGATTAAATTTGGTATGGAAGTGTTGTTTAGAATTCGCAGTATTGGAGCAAGTTTTGCTAGCTCTTGTTGAACATTATTTTCATTTTGATAGGAAAGAGAAATTTGATATTACAATATAAATAGGATCAGTGGCTGAATGTAACGATATTTCGGAATCCATAAGAGGTGAAAAACTCTTGACTAGATAAGCGAGTGTTAGCTTTTCAAAAAGGATTCTTCTACCTAAAGACAGTTACGGGGAGTCTCAGCGCAATAAAGCCGATGCTGGTGTGTGCTTTCTAACATCATATGAATATAACTTGAATTGTGGAGTTTACTTAAAACTTCTGTCTGCTGTCCAGCGGCCTACGGTTTACGTTCTCTCAGCCTCTACACACGAACTTCATTCCGTTTTTCAGAGCAGATATTTAAGTGATAATATAACATGCCTGAACAGCATCAATCGCCTTTCTGTCTCAATTTGTCATTAATTTCACTGCGTTGCTTATTTCTGCACCCTAAGTAACAATTCTGCATTGTGCCTGGAAGTACAAGTTAAAATTCTGTGAAATATGCTGCTGACTGTACCGAAGGCAAATATCGACAGAAGTCTGTCACATCAAATTGTCACGTCTTCAGAAAGAGCGAATATCTTGAAACTGAAGAAATAAAACAAACCCACAAATCCTGAAATAATTTCGTATCAACTGTATACAGGCCTAGCCTCGTTTTTAATATATTTACAAATGTACATTCTACCGTACAGAAAACACACTGTTTCTTCGGCAAAATCATTCTCCGACCGACACCTGCGTCAGGCTGTTAAGGCTAACCGGCGCTTTAGAGAACAACTCTCGTGTCCATCATCAGGGTTCTATAACGAATAGAATTTAGTTTGCTTGAACCATCTGGCGCGGCTGTCAGCTCCAGAGGGTTTATTGAATTGTACTGAATTTACAAAAAACCACTTGCTTAATACCTTTGACCTAGTAGTCGGTTTTTATTCTGAGGAGCGTATAAAATACATAACAATATACACCTATTTCTGCAGAAAATGTGTACTGCCTCTTATATCAGGCGGTAGGCATAGCCTATACACTTTAAAGTGTCAAGTAACATCTTACCTCTAGAAGCGCCTTGTGACTAGGCTGACTTCTCGTTAGATTTGTAAAGAACAATGAGTAAGTTATTTCAGTTTAATGTGTTGTCCTGAAGAAGCCCATCAAATGCTAAGCTGATGAAGAATTTCCCCACATTTTGAAAACTGCTCTCTTCTGGGCTATTACGCAGTGAGTAGTGGTAATTTATTATAGACGTTTCGGGACAACCTATAGGTCCAAAATTCAAGGGCCAAGAAGTAGGTGATCCTGAAACGTCGGTAATAAATTACCACTACTCACTGCGTAAAACCACGCATCCCTCACGTTTTATTTCGAAAAACAATATTCATTGACATTTTAACTACAACCCATAACTTTTTTCACATTCCGAACCAAGTGAATAAGTTCCATATCCTTAAACCTTTGTTCTGTAAGATTAGTTTTAATATAATTAAAGACTATCTAGCCTTTTTTACCAATATTTTGGATCACAATTTTCAATGCTTCTATCGTCTCTCCCAAGCTCCTATATGCCTCACCCATCTCATTCTCCCTGATTTGTTAACTGACAACATCGAAAAAAGAATAAAATTGACCATGTTTCTCATCATAAGGTTCGTCATCCCCGTTGTGTTCATAAATAAACTAGACTGGAGTGTATGTGCTGGTCTAACACAACTTTATTTGATGGTAGAGATATGTATAGAATTTACTACATAAAGAACAACTACATGTTTCGGCACTTTACATTGGCCATCTTCAGGTTGAGAAAAGAAAAACACTTAGTAAGCAGCTATACTCGACTTATGTGGGTATAAGCGGGGAGGTAAGAGATGAGGTGGGTGCGAGATCTCGCAAGTGTTGTGTAGGATGGGTGGTGTGGGTACATGGGTTCTGCTATTGTATGCTATGTCTATGTTAATATAGTTGGATCTACTGTGTTATCTTATGTTTGTAGAAATTATATGTATATGTACACTTAACTTATAAATACACAGT
>Ga0123353_10017553_pt1 | contig 10528 bp, 4 predicted proteins | sample TergutLab28metaG_3_FD_92763 | JGI IMG/M metagenome (GOLD analysis project Ga0123353, IMG submission 92763) | Labiotermes labralis P3 segment gut microbial communities from Petit-Saut dam, French Guiana - Lab288 P3 | ecosystem: Host-associated > Arthropoda: Insects > Digestive system > Gut ... | reverse complement strand
GCGTCGCGCGCGTCGGAGACCTCGCGGTCGGTCAAAATCTGCTTGTAGACCAAACCGGTCGCCTGCGTCGCTTCCAGCACCACCCAGTTGACGTAATAGAGCACCTGCTCCAGCGCTTTGGGCGACATATCGAGCAGCAAACCCATACGCGAGGGTACGCCGCGGAAATACCAGATGTGGGATACGGGGGCGGCGAGCTCAATGTGCCCCATGCGCTCGCGCCGCACCTTGGCCTTGGTGACCTCGACGCCGCACTTGTCGCAGACTGTCCCGCGGTATTTGATGCGCTTGTATTTGCCGCAGTGGCATTCCCAGTCTTTTTGGGGCCCGAAAATGCGTTCGCAGAACAAGCCGTCCCGTTCGGGCTTCTGCGTGCGGTAATTGATCGTCTCCGGTTTTTTGACCTCGCCGTAAGACCACTCTCTGATTTTCTCCGGGCTGGCGATGCCGATCTGCATCGAATCGAAATTGTTTAGTTCAAACATGATTATTCGTCCTCCCCGTCAATACCCAGATCGTCCAAGTCGTCTAATTCGTCCTCGGACAGGCCGCTGAATTTGTCCACGCCGAAATCGTCCTCGTCGTCGTCCATCAGCAGACCGAAGCCGTTTTTAACTTCCTCTCCGTCCGTTTCGTCGTCGTCGTCGGGCAAGTCGTCCAGGCTCAGCGAGCCTTCCTCGTCGCGGATCCGCTCATAGTCGCGCTCGCCGCTTAAGCCGATGTCCATCAGCTCGCGCTCGTCCTCGATGATCTCGCGGATGCCGATCTCCTGTTTGTCCTCGGCGAGCACCTTGACGTCCAGCGCGAGCGATTGCAGTTCTTTGATCAGAACCTTAAACGATTCCGGCACGCCGGGTTCGGGGATATTCAGCCCCTTGATAATCGATTCATAGGCCTTGACGCGGCCGGTGATGTCGTCGGACTTGATCGTCATAATCTCTTGCAGCATGTTGGCCGCGCCGTACGCGTACAGCGCCCAGACTTCCATTTCGCCGAAACGCTGGCCGCCGAACTGCGCCTTGCCGCCCAGCGGCTGCTGTGTTACGAGCGAGTACGGACCCGTGCTGCGCGCGTGGATTTTGTCGTCCACGAGATGGACGAGCTTGAGCATATACATGTAGCCCACGGTGACGCGGCTCTCAAACGGCATGCCGGTGCGGCCGTCGTAAAGCTCGATTTTGCCGTCCACCTTGCCTTGCTCGTTGACGATGCGGTTTTCCAATAACAGCTTCTTAATATCCTGTTCGGACGCGCCGTCGAAAACGGGCGTGGCGACATAGATGCCCAGCATTTTGGCGACAAGCCCGAGGTGTACCTCCAAAACCTGTCCGATGTTCATACGCGAGGGGACGCCGAGCGGGTTGAGCACGATGTCTATCGGCGTACCGTCGGCGAGGAACGGCATGTCCTCCTCGGGAACGATGCGCGAGATGACGCCCTTGTTGCCGTGGCGGCCCGCCATTTTGTCGCCCACGGAGACCTTTCTCTTTTGGGCGATATAGACGCGGACCAGCTTGTTGACGCCGGGCGAAAGCTCGTCCTTGTTGGCTCTGGTAAAAATTTTGACGTCGACGACGATGCCGCCCTCGCCGTGGGGTACGCGCAGCGATGTGTCGCGCACCTCGCGCGCCTTCTCGCCGAAGATCGCGCGGAGCAGTCTTTCTTCCGGCGTCAAGTCGGTCTCGCCTTTGGGTGTAACCTTGCCCACCAAAATGTCGCCCGCCCGTACCACCGCGCCCACGCGCACGATGCCCAGCGCGTCCAGGTTGGCGAGCTGTTCCTTGGCGACGTTGGGGATGTCGCAGGTGATCTCTTCCGCGCCCAGCTTGGTGTCGCGCGCTTCGAGCTCGTGTTCTTCGATGTGGATGGAGGTAAATACGTCTTGCTTGACCAGCCGCTCGCTGATCATAATGGCGTCCTCGTAGTTGTAGCCTTCCCAGGACATAAACGCGATCAGTACGTTGCGCCCGAGCGCGAGCTCGGTATTGTCCGTGCTCGGTCCGTCGGCGAGGACGGAGCCCCTAACTACGGCGTCGCCCTTGCGTACGAGCGCGCGCTGGTTGATACAGGTCCCTTGGTTGGAACGCTGGAATTTTTGCAATAAATAGGTATCGTGCTCGCCGCCCGCGGCCTTGACCGTAATCTGCTCGGACGAGACGTATTCCACCACGCCGTCGCGGCGGGCCAGCGTCATAACGCCGGAGTCGTAGGCAACCTTGTGCTCCATGCCCGTGCCGATGATCGGCGCCTCGGGACGCAGCAAGGGAACGGCTTGGCGCTGCATGTTGGAGCCCATCAGCGCGCGGTTGGTGTCGTCGTTTTCTAAGAAGGGGATCAGCGAGGTGGCGACTGAAACCAGTTGCTTGGGCGAAACGTCCATGTAGTCCACGCTTTCGCGCTCAATTTCGGCGATATCCTCGCGGTGCCGCATCATCACGCGCTTGTTGATGAACCAGTCTTTTTCATCCAGCGGCTCGTTGGCCTGCGCGATCACAAATTCGTCCTCGTCGTCGGCGGTCAAGTAATGCACCTCTTCGGTGACCTTGCTCGCTGTCTTGTCGACCTTGCGGTACGGAGATTCGATAAATCCGTATTCGTTGACGCGGGCGAAGGTGGGCAGCGAGGTGATAAGGCCGATGTTCTGGCCTTCCGGCGTTTCGATGGGGCACATGCGCCCGTAATGTGAGTAGTGGACGTCGCGCACGTCGAAGCTGGCGCGCTCGCGGTTGAGCCCGCCCGGCCCCAGCGCGGACAGCTTACGTTTGTGCGTCAGCTCCGCGATCGGATTGGATTGGTCCATAAACTGGGACAGTTGGGAGGAGCCGAAAAACTCGCGTATCGCGCTGGATACCGGCCGGATGTTGATCAGCGATTGCGGGGTAAGGTCCTTGGTGTCCTGGATTTGCATACGTTCGCGGATCACGCGCTCCAGGCGCGAAATGCCGATGCGGAATTGATTTTGCAAAAGCTCGCCTACGCTGCGCACGCGGCGGTTGCCCAAATGGTCGATGTTGTCCACCGAACCGAGCCCGTAATGAAGCCCGATGATATAATTGACCGCCGCGACGATGTCGTCGACCAACACGTGCTTGAGCCAAATCTTATCCATGTTTTCGCGCATGGCGGCGTAAAGCGCTTCCTTGCTCATCTTCTTGAGCTCGGGAAGATCCGCACCCAGCACCTCGCGGAGCGTGGGCAGATGTACGCTGTCGGGCAGATGGATGTAGTCGCGTGGCTGTTCAAATTCGGACGGATGGAAACCGAACGCACCTTGGATAAACACAAAGTTGTTGCCGGTTACAAAATGCGTCTTACCGCTCTCCGTCCCGACCTTGACCTCGTTGATTCCCGCGGCGTGGATCCGCTCGGCGGCTTCCTTGGAAATGACTTCGCCGGCTGCGGCGAGCAGGATTCCGTCTGCTTTAACGTCGGCGGCCGAGACCAAGCCGGTGATCCGTGTCGCGATGCAGAGCTTCTTATTAAATTTATAACGCCCCACGCGCGTAAGGTCGTAGCGTTTGCGGTCAAAAAGCAGGTTATACAGATGCGTCCGGATGCTGTCCAGCGAGGGAATTTCGCCGGGACGCAAGCGCTTGGAAAGCTCGAGCAGAGCTTCCTCAGCGGTCTTTGCCGTATCTTTGGAGCAGGTTTCGGCGATGATGGGCTCGTTGTGGAACAGCGCGTTGAGCTCGTCGTCCGAGCCGATACCCAAAGAGCGCAGCAGGATGGTCGCCGTGACCTTTCTGGTGCGGTCGACCTTGACGTATAAGACGCCGGCGTGGTCCATTTCAAATTCCAGCCATGCTCCGCGCGAGGGCATCACGGTGGTGCGGAACAGGTTCGCGCCCGTTTTGACGTCCTTTTCGCAGGCGCAATAGACGCCCGGGCTCCGGACGAGCTGACTGACGATGACGCGTTCGGCACCGTTGATGATGAACGAGCCGTTGGGGGTCATCAGCGGGAAATCGCCCATAAATACTTCCTGCTCCACAATCTCGCCGGTCTCGGTATTGAGCAGGCGCACCATCACCTTGAGCGGACAGGCGTACGTCGTGTCGCGTTCCTTGCATTCCTTTTCGGTATACTTGGGGATACCGTCCAGCGTATGGCTCAAGAAATTCAGTTCGATTTTGCCGCTGTTGTCGACGATCGGGGAAAAGTCCTCAAAGACCTCCCGGATGCCGTCGCGGACAAACGCCTCGAACGAATTTTTCTGAACCTCGATCAAATAGGGCATGGCGAGCACGTCCTTGATCTTGCTGAAGCTGTACCTTTCCCTGTTGCCGAATACGGTTTTTTTCATGGGGGCTTTTACGGCTTGTTCAGACATTGAATATCTCCTGTTTAAAACTGAGTTCGACGGGTAGAATAAATATGTAATATGGAATAGGGAAGATGGGATAGGTACGGCCGATTCAGCCGCCGTTCCTCATTCCAAGATTCCGAAATCAACAATCGGGGGCGGGACGGGCGGCTTTTGATTTTCTTAAATTTGGGTCTTGACACCCGGGAGAAAGTACGCTATAATAGACTGGTAAAGCGTTTCGGCGGGGAATAGATATAATCACAAAAAACCGTCCCGGCGGCGCGTGCCCCGCGCGCGAGAAAGGGCTGAGGAGAACCCCGAAAAACCCTTAAAAACACACAAAAAGACGAGACGCCGCATAATACGTGATTCTATCAGCATACCACCGGCATGTCCATCGTGTCAAGCGTTTTTACGCGTTTTTAGCCGCGCGTTTTGCAAAATTTGCCAAAAAAGATTTTATGTTGCCGAAACGGTCGAAACGGCCCCTCTCGGGCGCAACTACCCCTCTTTAAACCTTGAGTCAATCTTTGCGGAATACTCCGCGCTGTAGTGCGCGCGGGACTGAGTGAACCGCATAATTCCCCACCCTCGGAGGGGCGCCCAAGGGCGGTGGGGTCCGACTAGCCGTCGGCGGGATTCTGTCATTTCGACCGAAGTGGAGGAATCTTAAATTATGTTATTTTTCTTTATGCTGAGAAAAGTAACCAAAATAAGAAAGGGGAAACTTCCCACTGTTCCCCCCCTCTCTTAACGCTTCTCTTCGAATGGCTTAGAAGTGTTTTCATAAGGCAACGCCTTACTTATAATTCCGCGCGGTGGCCTGTTTGCGGAGGTATTCATCCTCTGTGAGGAGGTTGCCGTGCGCGTCGCGCACATAAATATCCGATCTTTCCGACGATGCCGAAGATAGCGGAAAATAACGTATGTCGGCGGCGGAATTGGCGGAGCTTACGGAATTCTCGTCGTAGTTGTCGCCGTTCTTGCCGCGCTTGTTCTTATATTTGTATTTATTTTTATTTTTGTTTTCGATTTTGACCTGGCGTTCGATTCTTCTGCGGATGTTGCGGCCGATGCCCGAGAAGATAAACGCCAATGCGAGCAGGGCGCCGAAGAAGACCAGCAGCGTGTTGGTAGTCCCCAAGAAGCTGAAAATCCTAAGAATTATCCAATCCGCTTGTCCGCCTGCGAGGTCCGGAAAGCCTACGAAGCGGGTCAAAAACGCGGCGACAAGGTACAGACCGCCGCCGAACAGGATCGCAAACACCATGCGCGCGTATTTGATGTTTTTAAACGCGCCGAAACTGAGGGACATGACGCCGAACATCAGTATCGCGGAGAGGACGTATGTGCCGATCTCGCCCGTAGTGGTTGCGGTTATAAACGCGCCGGCTATCCAAAAGCTGACGCCCATAAAGACCACGGTATAGCAAACCATTTGCAAAAGCAGCGACAAGATATGCAACAAAAACGCGAATAGTGATTTCATTTTCCCAACCTCTTATCGTACAAGCTGACGCCGATCACAAATTGAACTAATCACGCTTTCAGATTCGTTCTCAGCATTAAGGCACCCCGGAAAAGAAAGACAGTATCCCCCGAGGATACAAGTTTACAGTGTATTATAACATATGCAAAAAAAAAATTCTACCAGAAATGAATTAAAATCCGGTTAATTTGCGAATTTCTACTTTCCACATTTTTCTATCCTGTTTTTGGGCGGTATGTTTGGCCGGGGACGAGGCCCGGAACAAATAATTGCTTGACAGGTAGGCCGCGCGTTTAGTATTGTTTTTACATAAGGCAGTTCTGAACAAGTCTTTCGAGCAATCCCCTCAGTCTTTTTCGAGCCGAAAATTCTATTCGAACTTTTCAGAACTTCCATAGGAGATCTATTATGAAATTCGATTTGCTGCATCCGGCCGACCAGCTGGTAATGATCATGGACAGGATTTATACGGGGAATATGACGACGATGTCGGGCGGGAACATTTCGATCCTGGACGAAGACGGCGATATATGGATCACGCCCAGCGGCATAGACAAGGGGACTTTGACGCGCGGAGACATCTGCCAGGTCAAGCCGGACGGAAGCGTCATAGGCCGTCACAGGCCTTCGGTCGAGCTGCCGTTTCACAAAAAGGTCTATGAGACGCGCAACGACGTGAAAGCGGTCGTACACGCGCATCCGCCGGCGCTGGTGTCCTACAGCCTAACGCGCACCGCGCCGCCGACGGACATTATCCCCACGCCCCACATTGTCATAGGCAAGGTGGGTGTCGCCAAATACGAGGTGCCGGGCAGTAAAAAATTGGGCGATAACATCGCCAGGATTTTTGCCAAAGGCTGCAACGCCGTTATCATGGAAAATCACGGCGTAGTGACGTGCGGCGCGGACGTGTTTTCGGCGTTCCAGCGGTTCGAGACGCTCGAATATTGCGCAGAACTCAACATCCAGTCGCGCAAATTGGGCGTGCCGGTATCGCTGAGCGCCGAACAAATCGCGGTCGCCGAAACCAGGCGTTTGGCCGCGTTGGGCGAGTTTATCCCCGCGGGCAGGAGCTCGCAGGAAAAGGAAGCCCGTTATGCGATGTGCAACCTAATACGGCGTGCGTACGTCAAGAAGCTGTTCGCGAGTTCGCAGGGTACTTTTTCGCAGCGCCTCGGAGGCGACAGCTTTCTGATCACACCCACGGGCGCAGACCGCCTGTACATGGAGCCGGCCGACCTCGTGCGCGTGGACAACGGTTGGCGGGAAGCGGGCAAAAACCCCAGCCGCTCCGTACTTTTGCACCGTATGATTTATCAACAGCACCTCGGGATCAACGCGATCGTCATCGCCTATCCCGCGAATGTGATGGCGTTCGGCGTCACACGCGCCGAGCTCGACGCGCGCACGATACCCGAAAGCTACATTATGATGCGGACGCTCAACCGCGTGCCGTTCGGCACGGCGTATAACGACCCGCAAAGGGTTTGCGGCTTGGTTTGCGAGCGCGCGCCGCTGGTGCTGATCGAAAACGACTGCCTTTTGGTGACGGGCAAATCATTGATCAACTGTTTTGACAAGCTGGAGGTATCCGAATTTACCGCCAAAACCTTGATCGCGGTCAAGAGCATCGGCGATCCCGCGCGCATTTCGGACAAGGAAGTCGAGGACATCAACAAGGCGTTCAACCTTTGAGCCAAGCCCTAAACCATATTTTTCCGGTTGGAAAACCACTTAATCGTTTCCATCACCGGGATGATGGCGAAGCTGAGGCCCAGCATGGCGAGGCATTGCACCGCGCCGAGCGGCTCTAAGCGGAACACGGCGTTGACGCCGGGGAGGTAGATGACGGCGAAGGTGAGGGCGGCGGTGACGACGGCGCCGATGTTCAGCCATTTGTTGTCGAAGAAGGTTTTGGCAATATTAAATTTGCTCTTCATGTTGAACGAGTGCGCGATTTGGCACAACGACAGCGTACCGAACGCCATCGTCATCGCCGTTAGGTGGCTGCCGGTCCATTCGCCGATCCAGTACGCCGCGAACACAAATACCGTCATAATCGCGCTCTGGTATACGATTCCGAAGCCCGTGCCGTCCGAAAACAGGCTGGCGCGCGGGTTGCGCGGCGGAATCGACATGATGTCCTTATCCGCTTTTTGCGTGCCCAACCCCAACGCGGGGATCGTATCCGTGACTAAATTGATCCACAGGATGTGAATGGGGATCAAGATGCTCAAGCCGGCGAAGGTGGCGATCAGCAGGACCAGCACCTCGCACATATTGGTGGACAGCAAAAATTGCACCGTCTTTTTGATGTTGGCGAATATTTTGCGCCCTTCCTCCACGGCAATGACGATCGTATTAAAATTGTCGTCGGCGAGTACGATGTCCGCCACATTTTTAGTGACGTCGGTACCGCCCTTGCCCATACCCACGCCGATGTCCGCGGCCTTTAAAGCGGGCGCGTCGTTGACGCCGTCCCCGGTCATCGCCGTAATCTGCCCGCGCTTCTTCCAAAACTGCACGATGCGCACCTTATTGGCGGGCGATACGCGCGCGTATACCGTTATTTCATCCAGGAGTTTGTCAAATTCGGCGTCGGACAGCGCGTCCAGCTCTGCGCCGGACAGCGCCTGCGTCTCGTCCTTGAGGATACCCAGCTGCTTTCCGATCGCGACAGCGGTGTTTTTGTGGTCGCCGGTGATCATCACCGGACGGATGCCCGCCGCGCGGCAGCGTCGGACAGCGTCCGCCGCCTCGTCCCGTATCGGGTCGATCATGCCCGCAAGGCCAATGAAGACCAGGTTTTGTTCCAGTGCCGAGTTGTCGGCAGATGACAGATAATGATTATTATGATCCTTATTTGTCATTTGTGATTTGTCATCTGTCATCTGCTTATACGCGAACGCGAGCACGCGCAATGCGCGCGAAGTCATCGACGCGTTGTCGTCGCGGATTTTGCGCCGCATTTGATCGGTTATGGGTACAACGCCGTCCGCGGTCATTACGGAGGTACAGCAAGACAATATCTCGTCCACGCCGCCTTTTGCAAAAACCGTATCGCCGTCCGGGTGCTTGTTGACCGTGGCCATGCGGCGGCGCGCGGAATCGAAGGGGATTTCATAAATGCGCGCGTACTTCGGGTCGCCGTAAACGGATGCGCCCGCCTTTTCGCAGTGTTCGCTGAGCGCGGTTTCGGTGGGGTCGCCGCCAAAGCCATCCGCCGTCTTGACGCTGTCGTTGCAAAGCGACATGCATTCGAGCAGACGGGCATAAGATGACAGATGACAGATGACAGATGATAGATAATGGTTATTATGATCCTTATTTGTCATTTCTGATTTGTCATCTGTCATTTGACTTGATACTTGATATCTGATACCTAATATCTGAATTTCGGTCACCGTCATGCGGTTTTTGGTGAGCGTGCCCGTCTTGTCCGAGCAGATCACACCGGCGCAGCCCAGCGATTCGACGGCGGGCAGCTTGCGGATGATCGCGTTGCGTTTGGACATGCGCACCACGCCCATGCTCATCACCAGTGTCACCACGGCCATCAGCCCCTCGGGGATCGCCGCGACGGCGAGCGACACGGACAGCATAAACGAATCCAGCATTTGCGGCCCCGAAGCTTTCCGGATGCCGCCCGCTTGGAACAGGTTGAGCAGGAAGATAAAGACGCAGATGGAGATGATCACGACGCTGAGGATCTTTCCCACCTTGTCCAGCTGCTTGCCGAGCGGGCTTTTTTGTTCCTTGGTCTCGGAGATCGCGCGCGCGATTTTGCCCATTTCGGTGTTCATGCCCGTCGCCGTAACGACGGCCGCGCCGCGCCCGTACACCGCGTTGGTGCCCATATAGCACATATTGCGCCGGTCTCCGAGGTTTCCCGCGCCCGGAAGCGGTTCGGTGATTTTCTGCACGGCTTCGGATTCGCCTGTGAGCGCGGATTCATCGGCCTTGAGCGTGTGCGTTTGGATGATCCGCGCATCCGCGGCCGGCGACGCACCCGCTTCGATGACCAAAATGTCGCCGACCACAATATCGGCCGCGTCCGCGGTGAGGCGCTTGCCTCCGCGCAATACCTCGACCTTGGGCGAGGACAGTTTATTGAGCGCCTCGATGGCTTTTTCCGCCTTGCTTTCTTGAATGACACCCATCAACGCGTTGAGCAGCACTACGGCCAAAATGACGGCCATGTCGGCCGGCTCGCCTAAGATGCCGGAAACGACGGCCGCCGCCAGCAAAATTAGGATCATCGCGTTCTTAAATTGTTCGACAAACAGCAAAAAGAGGTTTTTCTTTTTGCCTTTTTCCAAAATATTTTTGCCGTCGGCGCTCAAGCGCCGCGCCGCTTCCTCCGGGCTCAAGCCGTCAACGGATGAATTAAGCCGCCTAAGCGTCTCTTCTGCGGTCAGCGTATGCGGTAGAAAATCTGTCATGGTTGTTTGTTGTCGGGGGCGAAACCTTTTTGGAAAAAAGGTTTCGCCCCCGAATCCCTTTTTCGAAAAACTTTTTGCCTGTTGTTATCTAATATAACTATTATATTGGCTTATCTTGCCGCAAATTACCTATTCATATTGTATCAGTGTATCATAAAAACACCGCCGAGCGGAATAAAATTATCTATCAAGTGTTAAAAAAAACAAAATTATTACTGATACTGTCCGCCGCGCTGCTCTTTTGCCCGATCGTATTGGCGGCGTCCGCGGTCGCGTTTACGGGGTCGGCGC
>Ga0123353_10017550_pt1 | contig 10529 bp, 7 predicted proteins | sample TergutLab28metaG_3_FD_92763 | JGI IMG/M metagenome (GOLD analysis project Ga0123353, IMG submission 92763) | Labiotermes labralis P3 segment gut microbial communities from Petit-Saut dam, French Guiana - Lab288 P3 | ecosystem: Host-associated > Arthropoda: Insects > Digestive system > Gut ... | reverse complement strand
CTAATCTAATCTAATCTAATCTAATCTAATCTAATCTAATCTAATCTAATCTAATCTAATCTAATCTAATCTAATCTAATCTAATCTCCGGACTCTTTCTACGCAACTTGTTTAATTGCCCTATTTTGTTTTTGGAATTTTCCAATCCTGCTTGTCGCTGATAGTCAACCTTTGCGGCACACATTCGTTACGAACCTCGGCAGGACAATGGCTTGTTTTTACTCATACGAACAATGCCCCCATAGTTCCTTATGCGTCGCCAGCCGCTGTATGGATCAGTCCCCAGCCATTTCACGATCGCCCGATGGAGAGACATAGAGTCGTTCCCGGATCGCGGCGGTACTGTGCGGTACTGTACAGTGCTATTCCTTGGTGGAAGAGATACCGAAGAGTCATATTGAAAACCGCATTGCGTTGGACATGTACCGCGAAGTTCGTTTGCCGAAACGGCATCGAACATTGAATCGACTGCACTTTGAACGCGGTAACAAACTCCACCGCCTCACGCAAATAACCACAAGAGATGGATAAATAACAATTTTGGTGCTGCAGTGTCAAATTTCGTGAAAATTAATCGTCTTGGTGCCGTTCAGGAACGGTACTCAAATCTTCTGGACAGGCGCACCTATCATGGACTTCCGCCCATTTTTGCTGCGTTCCAGTGTTTTTCAACCTCATTAGCAGTCAATACCCGGTCATAAAATGCCGTTTGAGTCATTTTACCTTCCAATCCGGCAAATCTATCGCTTCTGTTGCCGACATACACGGTTGGCTCATCGTCGGCGAAGGAACGCGGAATTTCACCCTGCGCATCCAATTGACCGTTGACATAAAGTGAAACTTGATTACCTTGCCTAGTTAAGACAACATGAACCCACTCTTTGAAAGGAACTTCCGACTTTCCAACAAGCATTTGCTTGTGGTTGTCTCCATTGTAAAGGAAAATCCGGTTCTTTGATTCGCCGTTATTATAGGTGCCGCCAATACCGATATGGTCTCCGAATGCCTTAGCGTCAGATTCATTTCGCGAAAAGAAATATCCCGTCACCAACCGGTTTTCAGCGTCTAAACCGTTCCAAATCCACGTCTCAAAGGAATAATTTTGTGGAAGTCCTGCGAGATTTCCTTTTACATATCCGCCAGCGAAATGAACTGCCGGAATATACAATTTCTTGTCATCCGATGATGAAAGATTTGGTCCTTCCAGCCAGTAAGCGGCACGCGGGAAATAAGTACCTGCTCTTTTTTCTCCTATAACACTGTCCGGGCAAGAGTTACCATCGATATTATCCATCCGCCAATAAGCAAATGGTTTGTCGGCTAGCACCGCTTTTGAGTAGTTGGTCTCAACCGAGATATGGGGCTTCCGCTTTTTGCCTGCCAGCTTTTCCAAAAACGAAAGGGATATATCAACAATTTCCGTTTCTGCTGTAGGTACCAATGCTGCAGATCTAGCAGGCCAAGTATTATAACCGCCGAAAGGATGAATTTCCGGCGGCGGAATGTACCCTTCGCCGCCATTGGTTAGTTCCGCGGTGATTTGAATGTCAAACGGACTACGCTGGGCAAGTTTCAGTCCGGTTATTGCATAAACTTCACAAGGAATTGCGGTAATACCGACATCACCGATTCGCATCGCTTGCAATGGAATATCACGTTTGGGGTCTTGGTCAAGGAAAACTGCTTCATACGCATACACTTCCGACCTGTCTTTAGGAAGCACACGGTCTTCCATCGCTCTGATTTTTTCACGCGCCCATGCAAGACGAAACTCATCGGGACGGCGACGCTCAAAGGTCTGGATAATTTGTTCAGCACCAAGAGGCACCCAATCACGGTACGCTGTTTGTTCGAGCAATCCTTTCGTCATATCAACCACCTTTGCCGCATAATTCCGAATACTTATATCTGCCTTCGGTTTGTCATAGTTCATCCAATGCAGGTCGCCGCTCGTTCCCTGTGAAAGCAAAACAATACCGGACGAATCCTTAGAGGAATCAATGCCAAGATGTTCTTCGAGTTGCTTGCAATAAAAGCCGAAATAGTCCGGTGAAATAGCACCGCTTCCGAAATAATGCATCGAGTAATTGGTAAAAACGGCAAAAGGTTTGCCATTCAAGGTCTGTAGTGCAACGACACTTAACTGATTGTGGACGGGACCGCAGGGACCAATGAAGGCAGGATTCTGATACCCCGGATGCATCATTGCACGAACCGTAGTATCACCGAAAGGGTCGGTAAGCATCGCGTCTGGACGGGTTATCCATACCCGACAATGGGTTCCTTCAGGATAAGGCACTGCCCCCCAGCCAACCTTGACAGGCACAAGACGTGAAGCGGCTTTTACGAGGGCTTCAACTGTTCGTGCAAGGACAAGGTCAGAATACGTTTTGTCCTGCGGAGCCCCCAACGCACCTACTGTAGAACCGCCCGAATGTGTGTGCGTTGCCATGACCATGATATGGTCTGCCGGTATTTTCGTTTCTGATGAAACTGTTTCCCGTATGGAGTTGCACAGTCCCGTATCGAGAATACAAACATCGATTGTTGCCAATGCGATGCGGCAGGAACCGTTATCGAGTACTAATGCACGGACAAAAACCGGTTCAACAACTTTATCAACGGTTCGGGATAAGAAACCGCCGTTGACAATTACCGGAAACACTTCGGGATTGATACTAACTTTTGCTGTACCAGCCGACAATTTACGGTTTTCCTGTGCGTTGGATGTTTCCAAAACTGTCAGCAGCGAAACCGCCAATCCGGCAATGATAACTGCCCAAAAAAGCCGTCTTGAAATGTAATTTTTCATATTACGCATTGTTGTTCTCCAAACATCTATTTTTTACGAATTTGTTCTGCTGTCCATTGTATTGCTTGATGAACAGTCCTACGGAAATTCGTATTGTTGTAGGATAGCGCATCGTGTCCCTGCAAGGTTGTAAAAACAGGACTGTTGCCGTACTTCCACGTCCAAGCGATGACTTTATCCGACTTTGGATGGTCTGTCGTCCACAACACATGCACATCGGGGTGAATATACCCTTGGGCATATGTTTCGTCAACCATCGTGAAATCGTCTGTTCCCGCTGTAATCGTATGTGATTTGTCGGCAACTTTGATGGACATCGTCTGACCGTGTGCCCAAGTCGATTGCACAAACTTGCTCCCCTTAATTTCATGTCCGTCTTTGAAGAAGTATTGACAACCTGTGATATCGGCAAAATCATCCCAGCCGTTGAAACCCCAAACACTGTGGTGAAGGACGACCAATCCGATTCCTTCTTTAAGGAGGGCTTTGAATTGTTCCGTTTGTTCCTTCGTGAAAGGAAACTTATAAGAATCGTACATTACGAGACAGTCATATTTCTTTTCGAGTCCCGGCTTGAACAAATCCAATGCTTTCGGCATTTCCGCCTTATCATACGTTACATCGGCGAAAGAGTCGAGCATTGCATACATCGCCTTTTCGTCAAAGCCGTGACCTCCGTAAAGAAACAAAACACGGATTTTATTCTGTTCCTTTGCCGGTGTTTGAGCGATAACCGAAGCCGATGCACAAAAGACAACGGCTAAAACCATCAGTTGGCTGATGATATTTCTATAACTCATAAATACACTCTCTTTCAATTTGACTGTCACAAAGAAAATTACATACCCAGTCGGGATTTCTGAACACTGTCAATAATTTTAGGGTCTTTTGCGGTTTTTTCAACCTTATCTAGTATAGGGATAAACCTTTCTTTATTCGGTTCGCGCAAAAAACGATGCCGTGCAAGTTCCGCAAGTGCCTCGCAGGCAGTTTGAGCAAGAGCGGTATCATCAAGGTAACTTGCCGCCCACTCTACCGATTCCATTGTGCGAATCACGATACACCGGCTCAGGCACCATTGTTTGTCCGCAGTATCGTTTGCTGCCTGCATCGCTTTTTTTAACATAGCAAATGTTTCGGTATCCGGGCGGTCGCTTTTGAGTGTTACCACACGTATATAAGCACGTAATGCCCACCGAGAATATTCACTATTTGAATATTCTTTAACAATACTCCAAAGAGTGTCATGATAATCCGCATTGGGCCAGTTACAAAGGGCGCGAATTGCCGACCGTTGAAGGTCTGTTCTCTCGCTTTTGAGCAAGGGAAGAACTATGGCAGCGATTTCCCGATTTCCAACTCTGCCCAAAAGAGGAAGAGACCTGACAAGAAGGTCGGAACTCAATCCGCCTTTTTCCTTCTTGAGAAATTCAAGAAGAAGGTTTGCCCTTGTGTCAGGATTAGGGTCTTTTTCACATATCACCACTATGGCGCGTTCAACCTGCTCCTGATGAACACCCGGTCGGCTTGCAAGATAAAGTTTCAGCATACGCGGAATATCGCTTCTATCCGGGTCGCAAATCTTGCCAAGAGCGGCAATGACCGGCACGAAAAGAGTTGCATCTTCACTTTTTGCAAGCGGAATGAGCGGGTCAATCGCCGCATAACATCTCGTTGCACTTAAAATATCAAGGGCTTGCTGCCTCAATGCCGGCTGGTCAAGGACAGGCAAAAATGCTTTGCATACATCTTCTTTAGGAAATTGGTGAAAGACATCCGTTATTGCCGTCAGCAAAACGGCGTTATTTTCTTTTAGCAGGGTAATCAGCAGCGGGATGGCTTCCACATCACCGGTCGAACCGACTACACGCAACGCAGCCAGTCGTTCTGCTTCGCTGCCGTGTTCCAGAACTTTGCGCAACATTTCCATCGTTTGCTCACTCTGACGTTCAGCGGCGATTTTCAGAAAAACAATTTTTGATTGCGCAGGCAATCGGTCTAGTTTCCCGGTCAATTCGTCAAGTTGTGCCGCAGATAATTCGTTTAAGTGAGATGCGGCAACCCGATTTTTCTCCGCATCGTCTTCAGAGAACCATCTGTAAACTGTTTCCTTTCGGTTTGCTTCAGAAAGAATTTTCAGTTGTCCGGCAAGTGCCGTGCGGCGGAACGCTTTGGGTATTTCAGGTGAGGAAAGTTTATCGAAAATCTCTCCTGCTTTTTCCTTTTTTCCGTCGGTACAAAGCTGATTAGCGATTCGGAGCAATGCACGCAAACGCGCCTGTTCCAAATCGGGATTATTGGTTTTCAAAAGTGCCTCTATTCCCGATTCAAATGCGCCAAGTGCTTTAACCGCAGCAATGGCAACTGTTCTGTCTTCGGAGTTGATTAACTTAATCAATTCTGGAACTGACTTTAAGTCCTTGCGGGCTGCCAACGATTCGATGACACCGGTAATATTCCTGCCGCTTAAAGTTTTCAATGCCTCACGCAGTGCCGCCAACGATTCTTCACCGGCAATCGCCTGAAGTGCCATACGGGCGTTATCAGAATCCTCCGGTAGATTCAGAAATTTCGCCAACACCGGTACCTGTGCAGATGTTCCAATGAATCGCAGTTGCAAACAAACAAACTGTCGTCCTGCAAGTGTCGTTTCGTCATTCAGATATGCCGCAAGTTTTGCCGCCAAATCACTTTGTGTCTCGGAAGAAACATTTGAGGTGCGAATGCCCAACTCTATGTTAATCAGCACCTGAAGGTCATTGCCGTATTGATACATCTTTATGACATCCCATGAATGTTCAAGTGGCACGCCTTTTTCATCTGCACTAATGTGTTCTACTATGTTTCCGAGGAAAAAAACCGATAAAAACAACAGGAATGTGTACTTTTCCATAGTGTGTTAGTTAGGTAAGATTAAGTTTCCATTGTCCAGGGACTTCGTTCAGCAACGGTAAGCATTCTATTTGCAGCGTCGTCTCCGACGAAACAACTTTCTTGGGGGTTCCATTTTAATTTGCGTCTCATACGCATGGCGATGTCGCACACGTTGCCGAGTGTCGTTGCCAAATGTCCGGCTTCAACCGGCGATGCAGGGTCTTGACGGGTTCGGATAGAACGGAAAAAGTCGGCGATGTGTGCCGTAGAAGGGTCAGCAAAACCGGGACTGCGATGGAGCATAATGTCCGAATCCTTCAATTTGACATCCAATAACGAAGCCGGTTCAGATTTGATTCCCGCGCGGTTGACATGCACCCAGCCCTTGTCGCCTACAAAGCGGCAACCTTGCGGATGCGGGTCTCCGGTACTGGAAAAATCAAGATGTAATCCGCTTTCATATCGGAACGAGGCACGCCATGTGACCCATGTGTCGGTCATTCCTTCAGAGGGCATCACACCCTTTCCTTCGATTTCAAACGGCTTTTCAAAAACCTCCGGCATACCCCAACCGGCAATATCGAGGTGATGTACACCCCAGTTCGTTACAAAACCGGCGCAATAGTGTGAAATCATATAAAGGCAAGGATAAGAAACACGCCGTTCATCAAAGGGAATCAACGGCGCGGGACCAGACCACATATCCCAGTTGAATCCCGCTGGCGGTTCGGACGGAGGAACGCAGGAATACGCTTGTCCGCGCGGAACGGCAACTTCGATAGTGTGAACTTTGCCTAAATACCCGTTACGTGCCAATTCACACGCTTGCCGAAAAATCTTTTGGCTGCGCTGCTGCGTTCCCGTTTGGAAGACTACACCGTATTCCCGTACCTGCTTGCAGAGTGAAATTCCTTGACCGATGTATCGAGTCAACACCTTTTCTCCATAGACATCTTTACCCGCTTTTACCATTCGGCTGAACATCGGACCATGCCAATGGTCGTTAATGGTTCCCCAGACGGCATCAATATCGTCCCGAATCAATATGTCCCGGAAGTCGTCGTAAAGGGTACAACCTTTATATGAACCCTTGGATGCTCGTTCCGCATACATCTGATTCACGATATCGTGTGCGCGCACAGCACGGTCGCGGCGGCAATCACAGACAGCGACTATCTGGTGGTCGGGCAGCGGCTTCATCGTTTGAATGGCGTGATTTCCTTTTCCTCCGACACCTATCATACCGATAGTGATTCGGTCACTCGGCGGAATGGAGCCGTCTTTTCCGAGTACAGACCCCGGAATGACCAATGGTGAAACCGTCAAACCAGCAAGGGAACCCGCCAAAAAACACCGTCTTGAAACATAATTTTTCTTGTTAAGCATAGTATTTCTCCAAAAATTCATTTAACCAAACGAACTTCAATGTTCTTATCCCCTTTGGGACCGACGGTGAAATTGATTCCGCTTGTCTTCACATCTGTATATTTTACGTTGACGAGATGTTCCGGCGGCAACTGCGGTTGCGGAGGAAGTTCTCCGTACATTATTTTTCGCTGTGTTTCAGCATCAATTTCCGGTGTTTTCATTTTAAGGACAGTTACGGTATATTCTCCCGGCAGCACACCGTCATTGGGTTGGAGAGTCATCAACTTAAATTGTCCATTGCTGTCCGTTATCGCCGAAGCGGCACGCTCTATCTCACTTTGTTGAACCGGATGAAACGTAACTGTCGCCCCTGCCAACGGTGCGCCTTCGTAAAAAACGGTACCTTGACCCGGAACAAGTCCCGAAAGATTCGCACTCGTACCGCATCCGGACACAGCAAATGTAACAAAAATTAACAAGAAAAAAATAATAGTATGTTGTCTCATAGAAATTTTTATCTGTAAGTAGGTTTATGGAAGCGCAACTGATTCACTGCCGTTGATGGAGCCAAGTGCTCCCCAAACGCCAAATGGAGACGGTCCAGTTCGGCGTAAATTATCCGCGGCACTATCTCCTTGTGCGAAACTCGTCAATGTGCCGCAATATATCGTTTCCGAAAGAAAACGGACAGCACCATCTCCCATAGAGGTGTTGATGCCCCCGGAATGATAACTTGTTGCGGAAATCAATCCTGGTCCGTAGCCGACTGCTTCCTGCACACAACTCGGTGAATTGGGCGGCAAAATAGTGAAAAAACGATTATACAAGATTAAAGCACAGCCGATGCGCCGTCCTGAAAATCCCCAAACTTCTGAGCCTGCTGTTGTAGTACCCGCTCCATCCACAGCGGATTGTTTGAGTGCAGTCGAACTCTCCTTGTAATTCAAACAATTCAACGGAGTGGCAATGACAGATGAGGTGAGATTCATAATGAAACTGGAGATATGGTACCGAGAATCAGCAACACTACGCTCGGCAACAAAAACTGTATTGGAGAGTCCATCGTGAACACCTGATAATTTTCTCCATTCACGTGTACCTAAACCGCTTACTAACCCCGATGTTCCAAAGGGTGCCCGATTATTCATGTAGTGTGTGTAATTCGTGTAGTCCGCTCCGCTGAATACATAGTTAGTTCTGGTATGATGCCGATTCCGCATGGTTTCATTTTCTGGAGTGGTACCGCCGGAGTCAGTCCAACCGGGCGGGTTAGCAGGGCTTGCCGGGTTCCAGGGATAATCCAAGGTTTCCACTTTCAGGGTCAATCCGTCCGAAGGACAGGCGATACTCGGCATAGGACCGATATAGCCGGGACAATAGTTAAATCCCTGCCACGCTGTTTTCGGAATTGTTTCAAAACGAGCCGTTTGTTCCATATAGGGAAACAGAGAAAGCATTGGTGCCCAATCGTGCTGCATGACACTGCTAACAGTCCCGAATGACCCGAAATTGGGAATCGTAGAAGCGTTAACATCGGCGTAGTTGTGAATAGCCAGTGTTATTTGTTTAATGTTGTTTGTACAGCGCATTCGGCGCGCCGCTTCGCGCGCCGCTTGAACGGCAGGCAGCAGAAGGGCAATCAAAACGCCGATGATGGCGATGACAACCAGCAACTCGACGAGAGTAAACGCTTTATTCAAACATCTATCGTCTGTATGGTATTGGCGAAATGTCGATTTCATTGTGTTCTCCTTAATTAGTTTGTTATACCGAAGGCATAACCCCGGATTTTGGCGTAAAATAATGCTTGTTTGTTAAAGGACGGTGGATTCTCCGCCGTTAATGGAACCGAGTGCCCCCCAAACACCGAACGGGGACTGTCCAGTCCTGCCACCGTTGCTGGAGGAACTCTCTCCTTGGGCATAGTTGGTCAGCGTACCGCAATATATCGTGTCCGAAAGAAAACGAACAGAACCGTCTCCCAAAGAAACATTGATTCCTCCGGAATGATAACTAGTTGCGGAAATCAACCCTGGTCCGTAACCGACTGACTCCTGCACACAACTCGGTGAATTGGGCGGCAGAATCGTGAAAAAACGATTGTATAAGACCAAAGCAGAACCGATGCGGCGTCCTGAAAATTCCCACGCGTTTGAGGTGGCGGTGGTGGTGCCTGCGGCATTCACCTTGTCCTTGTCAAGAGCGATAGCATTCTTTTTGTAGTTCAAACAATTCAACGGTGTAGCGATGATTGAGACGGTGAGATTCATAACGAAACTGGAGATGTGGTATCGGGATTCGGCAATTGACCGCTCGGCAATGAATACCGTATTGGACAGCCCGTCTTCAACGCTTGCAAAATACCTCCACTCACGCGGTCCTAAACCGGATTCCAGTCCCGATGTTCCAAATGGTGCTCGATTGTTCATGTAGTGTGTATAATTCGTGTAATCCGCTCCGCTAAACACATAATTGGTACGTGTGTGGTACCGGTGACGCGTTGCTTCTTGCCCCCAATTGGGCGAGGTCGGATTACTGGGACTCGCTGAATTCCAACCGGAAAATTCCAGATTTTCGACTTGCAGCGTTCTATCGTCCGAAGGACAGGCGATGGTGTCAATCGGACCAACATAAGCGGGACAGTAGTTATGTCCCTGCCAGGGAACTTTCGGCACCTGGCTCCAACGAGCCGCTTGCTCTATAAACGGCAGCAGGGAAATCATCGGTGCTGAATCGTGATGCCTAGTACTAACCGAACCAAAGTTTGGGATAGCCGAATCATTAGTGTCAGCGTAGTTATGAATAGCCAATGTCAGTTGTTTCATGTGGTTTGTACATTGCATTCGTCTTGCCGCTTCACGGGTGGCTTGAACAGCAGGCAAAAGCAATGCGATGAGAACGCCAATAATGGCAATAACAACTAGAAGTTCCACAAGGGTAAATGCGGAATACCGCAGACGGCAGATAGCAGTTTTCGAATTACTGCCGTCTACAATCTGTCGTCTTTCTACTCCCCCCCTCAAATCACCTAATTCAACATTCATGTTTTCCATTGTATTTGTATTTCTCTTGAATAAAGATGTTTGTATTTCGCCGAGGACACCTCCACGACTCCCATTTTTTTTATTATTCTTTATATTTTTCAAAAAATCAATCCCATTTTGCGGAAAATTTACTGCCACTTTGCGACAACATGTAATCGAAATTTTTCCACATGTTCACGTGGTCGTGTGTGGTCTTTTCGGTATTAAATTGAGAGTTTCTCGCACAAAGGCGAAAATTAAAGATGACAAAAAGCGAGCGTATCAGCATGGCGGATACAGTGCGATTCCGCAAAGCGTTGTTATAGGTACTGAAGGCGGACAGGTCCTCGTCGAAGAAACACTCAAAATCTCCGATGGGATGTTTGTGAAGTAATGTGCTGCGATACATGCTATTGTATCGCTGTGCGTTTCCTTCTGAACTGCGTAGGTGT
>Ga0123353_10017549_pt1 | contig 10529 bp, 4 predicted proteins | sample TergutLab28metaG_3_FD_92763 | JGI IMG/M metagenome (GOLD analysis project Ga0123353, IMG submission 92763) | Labiotermes labralis P3 segment gut microbial communities from Petit-Saut dam, French Guiana - Lab288 P3 | ecosystem: Host-associated > Arthropoda: Insects > Digestive system > Gut ... | reverse complement strand
GAACATTGAACCAATATCTTAAAATCTCCGCCTGTATCATTCCAATCAATTACCCTGATAATGAAAGTTGTTCCTGCGATGAAATGGAGTATTTTTGTTTCTTCGGGTATGTCATCTTCCAACAATTCAAATGCCTCTGTAGTATTGCAATCAGAATATAAACGTAAATCTATATTATCTACTTCGCTGTTATGCCAGCGTGTAATTCTGTATTCTCCTGTATATGGAGCAACAAATTTATAAAAAACATCTTTTTTATCTCCATCATAATCATGTCCATTCTGCAATATAGGCAAAGATGTAGTAGGCGTAGCGCCTTTTAAAGTTCCTTGTACTACGGTACCGCAAGATATAAGAGTAGCATTGTCACATTGATCGTTGGGAAGACAGGAAGGTACAATATTAAAAACCTTCCAAACCTCTGCTTCTTCATACAAACTTTGCGTATCACACGGCACATGAAGATTTACATTGGATATATCAACATATAAAAACGCATGGTTGTTGATTGAGACCATTAAGGGGTCAGTCCAATGAACCATTATGTCGGTGAAACCGCCGCAATCCTGAAACGCATACTTGTCAATGCTCGTTATTCCTTTCGGCAAAGTCAAACTGCCAGTGAAACTACCGCAACCTTCAAACGCAGCCTCACTAATACTCGTTAGTCCTTCCGGCAAATACAGACTGCCGGTGAAACCGCTGCAACCATGAAACGCATGTTCGTCAATGCTCGTTAATCCTTCCGGCAAGGTTAGAGCGTCGTTGAAGCCGCTGCAACCAGCAAATGCCCCCCAGCCAATGCTCGCTATTCCTTCAGGCAAGGTCAGACTTCTGGTAAAATTTCTGCACTCGTAAAAAGCAAAATTTCCAATTCTCGTAATACCGTTTTCTATCACAAGCGAAGTAAATGAATCACGATAAATAGCCCAAGGCGCAGTACTGCCATTGTCTTCATCGAACTCATAATCCGGCATTTCGCCCTCGCCGCTGATGGTAAGCGTGCCGTCAATAATATACCACCAGATACCGTTGCCGACGCTTCCGCCTATTGCAATATGTGCAAATTCACCCCATTCACCGGCGGCGCTACGATAGGCTTCTTGCACTGTTTCATTAGGCACAAACAGAAAGCATTGGGATTTTACGACAGCTTCAAAAGCAGGACCGATAATCGTTGGTGGATCGGGTGCGTAGATGTAAATTTCGGTGAAACCATCGCAACCTGTAAAAGCCCACTGGCTAATGAAAGTTAGTTTTTCGGGTAAAACCAAACAGCCGTTGAAACCATAGCAGCGTTCAAATGCGCCATATTCAATACTCTCGACTAAATCCGGTAAAATCAGACTGCCAGTGAAACCGCTGCAATCTATAAACACATGTATTCCAATACCCGTTAGTCCTTTTGGCAAGATCAGACTGCCCGTGAAACCGCTGCAACCTGCAAAAGCTCCATTTCCAATACTCTCTAACTCTTCTGGAAAGATCAGATTACCGTTGAAACCGCTGCAAAATATAAATGCTTCTTCACCAATGCTTTTTAGCCCTTCCGGTAAGATGAGACTACCGGTCAAACCACTACAATCCCGAAACGCACAGCTGCCAATACTCGTTAGACTTTCCGGCAAATTCAGACTACCGCTAAAACCGCTGCATCTTCCAAATGTCCAATCGCTAATGATCGTTAATCCTTTCGGTAACGTCAGACTAGTGAAACCGCTACAACCGTCAAAAGCGCAACCTCCAATGCTCGTTAATCCTTCCGGTAAGGTCAGACTGTCAGTGAAACGACTTTCAGCAAACGCCCAATCACCTATACTCGTTAGACTTTCAGGTAAAGTAAGTGCGCCGTTGAAACCACTGCAATTACAAAACGCATTGTTTCCAATTCTTGTCAATCCTTCCGGCAAGGTCAGACTGCCGGTAAAGCCGCTACACATGTCAAATGCATGATTTCCGATGCTTGTAACTCCTAATTCAATAACAAGATATTTAAAAGAATTTCGATGAATAGCCCATGGTGCAGTACTGATATTAGTATCATCAAGTACATAATCCGGCATATCGCCCTTGCCGCTGATGGTGAGTGTACCGTCATTACTTAGCATCCATAAAAGATTACCCGTTGTGCCAAATGATATTAATTCCTCAATATTTTCGAAATAATTCCCATAACCGGCATCTAAATACGATTGCGTTGCACTTACCGGAACAAACAATATGCAGTCGGCGCTGCTTACTCCATCAAAGACTAAATTACCCAAACTTGGAGGAGAAGCGGCTAAAATAAAGACAGAGGTCAAACCGTTGCATCCTGCAAACGCAATGTCGCCAATGCTCATAAGCCCTTCCGGTATGGTCAGATTGGTGAAACCGCTGCAACTTGAAAATGCACTCCCGCCAATGTCCGTTAGTCCTTCCTGCAAGATCAGATTACCTGTAAAACCACTGCAACCTGCAAACGCCTCACTACCGATGCTTGTTAATGATTCCGGCAAAGACAAACTACCGGTGAAACCGCTACAACCAAGAAACGCTTTGAATTTAATGTTCGTTAGTCCTTCCGGTAGCTCCAGACTGCCAGTGAAATTACTGCAACCGTGAAAAGCGTAATTTCCAATACTTGTAACTCCTTCTTCAATTACCAAAGAAGTAAAAGAATCTCTATGTTCAGCCCATGGCGCAGTATTGCCATTGGTTTCATGCCAATCATAATCCGGCATTACGCCTTTTCCGCTGATGGTGAGCGTACCATCCACTAAATTCCACGAAAGGTCGGTATCTTCTATGGGTCCGCCGTAGATTTGTGCGCTTGCAGAGATTGTTACAACGCAAAAGAAGGTTAAAACTAATAAGAGCAATTTTTTCATTGTGTGCTTAATTTCGATGATGATTTTTGTGTGTGTTGTGTCATATTTATCCGCGTATCATCTTTGATTTCGTTATAGGATAAATACTTGATATTACTTCCCCTCCCTCTGTTCAAAGTCACAAATTGTGATCTTGAAACTTCGTCTTTTGTCAGTTCAAACAAAAAGTCGTTTCCTTCAAATCTTTTCATATTTCGCCTGACAGCCTGTTTGAGCGCTCGTGTTTCTATTCCGTATATCTCCGCCAAATCAAAGTCAAGCATTACTTTAAAGCCTCGAATCTCGTATATCTTTTCTTGAATGATTGATAGTTCCATGATTAGTTAGATTGTGTTTAATAAATTTTTCCATTTAGGATATACCACTATCCGCAACCCGATGGCTCGCGGTTGTACTTTTTCAGTTATTCGCTTGTTGTTGTCTTCCGCAAAAAGAATGCTGTTGAATATATACTCACCGTTAATAAACTCAAAGTGTTTTTTCGTCGAGTTTTTTTTGCGAACGTCGTGGTGACCCAAATCACAAAAAACACCTCCATACAGCGCCATTTTGTCCATTTTCCACTTCATTCCCGCTTCCAGCGCCCACGAAATTGCAAGACAACCAAAATCCAGTTTTTCATTCGGTTGAATATCCTGATAATTACCAAATCCGTGATGGGGCAATGTTTCGTAGGTCACCCGGGTATCCTCTGAATAACCTTTGGAAACGATGGATCTCGATGGAATATTGTATTTTGAATCCGCCCGAAAACCTATAATTGGACCTGTTGCTGCAATAAAATGATATTTATCGTCAACAGCCCATCGAACCTGCGCCATCATTGGAATACGAATATATAATGCTTTTTGACATTCTTTATAATCGTGATATTCTGTTTCCGATTTAAAACTGCTGCCGTGTAGTAATCCTTTCGGCGTGGGTATCTCGTTTTCCGTTTTCATATCTTTTATAAAAATTGAGGAACTATATGAAGTCAAATAGAGACCTGTTCGGAATGACCACTGTTTATTAAACATGAAGGTAAAATCAACCCCTAAAGACCAACAAAATCCGCTAAAAAGTTCGACTCTATCGTCTATCTTTGAAAGAAGCAACTTCGATCCTCCTGCCGATCCAAAAATGCCAATTTCCAACTTGCAAGAGTCTTTTTTTACAGATGGATCTGATGTTTTTACGTCGTTTACCGTAAATGATACGTTTACCGATGCACTGGCGTCATGCGATCCGATCACGGTGATGGTTTCGTCATGATTTCCCACTGCCAAACCTGCTTTCGGGCGAACAGTGAATGTTGCCGTTTCGCCTTTGCGGTAAAGAATAGAATCGGTTAGCGTACCGATGATATAGTTTTTTGAGGTGGGCTGTTCGAGAGTTATTGTGTCTGTTCCAGTGTTGGTTACAGTAACAATTTGCGCTTCCGGCTGCGTGTATGACGTGGTATGTGTGTCAAAAGGTGATGGTTTCGATGCGCTAATCGTGTAGTTGTGTTGCGCGGTTCTGATTTCCTCGCTACGCTCCGGACTTCCTGCATTATAATTATCATTTGCCCTCGATCTCGCCCATACAATATACAAAATTCCCGCTTTGAGGTTTTCAAATTTCGTACTTAAACTCCAGACGGAGTCGTTTTTCGGAGCAACCTCTGTCTCGGTTATTGCATATTCCACCAATTGCTTTGTGACGCCTTCTAATGAAACATCTTTCACTGTGATTTCTGTTTGCAAGGGATTATCACTTTTTTCCGGGATAGATACCTTTGCGCCATCGCCCTTAGCCACTGCACTCATCAAAACATTACCTCTAACTGTTACATTATCTTTTGCTTCTTTAATATTGCTCTTCGGAATGAACGGGGAGGGAATGATGGTTGTCGTGTTTGGATTTGCATTTTCTGGTGTTCCGCTAATAGTAACGGTAACAGTATTATTTGTTCGCTCAACTGGAAGAGATGCCGTTAGACCCAAAGGCAACCCTTTGAGATTTATAAAAACCGCATCAGTAACTTTTTCAGAATAATAATAATCTTTGTTCAGCGTATAAAAAATGCTTGTACTACTCACTTTTTTCCCCACTTTGAGGCTGTCAAGACCTTTTGAGGTTACTGTAATTGTTGGAAAAGTAATAAATTGTTTTGTTGTGATTGGTTGACTGAACTCCTCCTTTCCTTCATCATAATTATCACACTTTTTCGAACGCGCCCAAACATAGTATGTAGTATTGGCATCAAGATCAACGAAATTAGTACTTGTCTGCCATCCCCTCGGTGACTTTGAAGAAGATGGATCGATAGTAATGGTGTACTCTACTATCTGTTTTCCCGGATTTTTGCCCGAAATAGATACAGGACTCATAGTGATACTATTACTTGAACGTGAGATTTCCTTGAATGTATCGCTTACCTTTGCTCCGTCGCCGAGTGCAACCTTGCCTACCGTTAACGTTTCCGGTACCAAAACTTTTACATCTATTTCAGCTCTATCAACATTTCTCTTAAGAATGGGCGGAAGTTGTTTAATGGTAGACGGTTTTTCGTTGGCTATTTGAGGTGTTCCTGTTATTGAAACCGTTACTATCTTTTTGTCATCGGAGCGCTTTACCGATCCTACTTTCAACCCTTTGGGCAATCCCAGCCTCTCTATATTTTTGAAATCATTTTCTACGATTTTTGACACATACTCGCCGTTGGTAAGCGTATAAACAATTCTTGCACTTTCTACCTCCTTTCCTACCTTGAGTTCGTCAAGTCCATTTAAAGAAATTTCGATGGTAGGTTTGCAATGGTTATCTATGATACTTAATAATGCAGCATAACTTACTTTAAGATCGTTACGGAATTTAAAAAAATTGAATTCTATACTGTCATTCTTATATGCGTTATTGAATAATTCTCTTGCTGTTTTGCATTCGAATTGTTTTGCTTTTTTTTCTATATCCTCATATAATGCATCAGTCAATTTTTGAGCCTTAATAACAGAGACTGACAACAAACCAATAAAAAAAATAAAAAGAAAATTCAATTTTCTGTACATAGTGCGTCTAAAATTTTACCAACTTTGGCTGTTGGATATAATTTATAAGCATGTTCAAAAAGAAATTTTGAGTTAGGGTGGGAAATACCACTATCTGCGGCCCATGCATACGCCTCGCTTAAAAAAAATACATGACCTCTTCTAACTGTTGAATCTATTTCAACTGCTTTTTTATAATGGTTATATGCTTCAGCCCAATGTTTTTCCCCTTTCTCAAATAAACGATCCCCAATATCAAGCGCTGTTTTAATTTCGTTTTGTTTGACATTATCTATTTTTTGTAAATTATATATACTCCACATTGCAACACAAGATACAAACGCAACAATGAGCGAAGCAAAAGCGATGAGTATGCTCATATTTTTTCTACAACAATGTAAAAAAGATTTGAATGAAAGTCTAATATTTACTTCTTTCTGAATTTTCTTTTCTCGTAGATTTTCTTGCTCATAGGATTCTATTGGAATATTACTTTCTTGTCCCATATCATTATTTCCTTGTTCTGACTTTTCTGCACTTGAAGATTTTTTTTGCTCTACGTGTTCTTTTTGAATATTACTTTCTTGTCCCATATCATTATTTCTTTGTTCTGACTTTTCTGCACTTGCAGATTTTTCTTCCTTATCGGGTTCTATTGGAATATTACTTTCTTGTACCATATCATTATTTCTTTGTTCTGACTTTTCTGAACTTGCAGATTTTTCTTGTTCAATGGGTTCTTTTGGAATATTACTTTCTTGTCCCAAATCATTATTTCCTTGTTCTGACACTTCTGCAATTGCAGATTTTTCCTGCTCAACGGGTTCTTTTGGAATATTACTTTCTTGTCTCATATCATTATTTCCTTGTTCTGACTTTTCTGAACTTGCAGATTTTTCTTCTTCAACGGAATCTATTGGAAGAATACTTTCTTGTCCCATATCATTATTTCCTTGTTCTGACATTTCTGCACTTGCAGATTTTTCTTGCTCTACGGGTTCTATTGGAATATTACTTTCTTTTCCCTTATCATTAATTCCTTGTTCTGAATTTTCTGAACTTGCAGATTTTTCTTCCTCAACGGGTTCTTTTGGAATATTACTTTCTTGTCCCATATCATTATTTCCTTGTTCTGACTTTTCTGCACTTGCAGATTTTTCTTCCTCAACGGGTTCATTTGGAATATTACTTTCTTGTCCCATATCATTCATCCCTTGTTCTGATTTTTCTGCACTTGCAGATTTTTCTTCCTTATCGGGTTCTTTTGGAATATTACTTTCTTGTCCCATATCATTATTTCTTTGTTCTGACTTTTCTGCACTTGCAGATTTTTCTTCCTTATCGGGTTCTTTTGGAATATTACTTTCTTGTCCCATATCATTATTCCCTTGTTCTGACTTTTCTGCACTTACAGATTTTCCTTGCTCATCGGAATCTGTTGGAATTATACTTTCTTGTCCCATATCATTTATTTTTAACAGTTTGAAATTTTATCGTTTGTTTTGTTCACTATGCAAATATCCTTTCTATTCTGTCGCCAAAACCTCAAACAGCCGATTTGCCTTATGCATCATGTTTCCCCTACTCATCTGGCTTTTCGGACTTGCCCTGTTTTTTACTTCGGCTACGTTCATTAACCTTATTTCGGCTTCGCCCAGTAACCCATGGTCTCCGTTCTCCATACTTCGTCTACGCTCAGTAACCTTACTTCGGCTACGATCAATAACCTTACTTCGGCTATGATCAATAACCTTGCTTCGGCTACGCTCATTAACCCTTATTCTGTTCAAAATACTACGTTGTAACATTTTTATCTACCCTGATACGTGCACGGGCACAACTTCTAATTTGATTTGAAAAAATTATATTTTAAGATTTAAAATTCAATAATTCAAAGATTTACCCATAAAAAAGCGTGGAACATTTCTTGTTTGAAAACCAGGTTTCCACGCCTTCTACATCCAACAAGTTAGTCCACGCCGCTCGTCGCGGCGTTTACAACTCGTTCTTGATGTAGATAACCCTTCAAAGGATTATATTGTTTGTGGAAATTGGCTTTCAAGAACCAAGCAGCAAATCGCTACATTACTCCAAATATATTTTTGCGTCGCCTAACGCTCTTATTCATTCATTCATTCAAATATTAATTTATTACTCTAAACTTTATGCGCCTGCAAAAATAGAAACAAAAACAAAAATCAACAAACAATTTCCATTTTTTTTGTAAACCTGATTTGTCAAAGAACGTTTTTGACAACGAAATAATTGTTTACGAGAACAAAATATTCAAAATGTCCATCTTAATTCTCCACAAAATTATATGATATTTTCGACACTTTACAAAAAATTTGCGATTTTTTTCATTTTTTTGACGAACTTATCAAAATCATTGACGAACGTACAAAAATCTGAACCCTTAGTAGAAGAGTAGCCCCCTTCTCATCAAAACCTTATTCCCTTATTTCTTGTCTCAATAAGGGAATAAGGGTAATAATCATATCTGTCCTTTTTCTTCTAAGGTTTCTTTTTGAAAATAAGGGATATAAGGATAACATTTATACATTATTAATTTCTCGTTCCTAAAGTAAAATGGGATATATTCCAGAGTCGATTCAAAACTCAAACGCGAAGCGCTCGAAAAAGCATACGTTGAACTTATCCCGGAAAACGCCAAAACCTGCTTGAATGAGTTCCGAACTTTGAAAACGCAGATATCATCCAATCCAACGGAATTAATTCATGACCAATGTTTGAAACACGCCAACGAGGAATGGTACAAAATGAAGATTCAACGAACAAACAGGCTATATTTTTGGCAAAGTTCTTGAATTAGTGAAACGTGATGTAACAAATTGATATGTTCATGCGTATATATTATCAATTGCTCGAAATGCCCGAAAACGCAGCAGACAATAAATCAAAAAAAATAAACATCAAAACAAACCGTCCGATAAGGACATAAATAGTGTAGGTCATGAAGAAGATAACAGTAATTTTTGCGTTAATAGCAATAGTAATCACGTCGTTAACTATGACAACGTGTTCCTCAGAGCCGGGAATTGCAACGTTTAAGGTAACATACCATGCCAATGGTGAATCCATTACAGTTCCGGCAACGCAGAAAGTACCTTCCGGTTCTGCGGTAACTGTTTCAGAGATAAAAGACTATGATCCGAATACCTCAGTAAAAATATTTAACGGCTGGAATACAAAAGCCGACGGTAGCGGAATCCTCTACGGATCCGGCGAAACCTTGATCGTAGATCAAAATATTGATCTCTACGCCGAGTGGACTGCACGCAGCGGCAAAACACTTTCAGGCGATTATCTGATCCCATTGGAACACTATACTGACCCTGTTATCACAAGTTATTGTATGAGAGGAATATATCCCGGAGTTTTAGCTGCGGGCAGGATAGAAGAGAACACCTACTACAACATATCTTATTCGTTCACATCGGATGTTCCGATTGATTTATTGTTCGTTAACCTTGCTGATGCTTCTTTGGAATCTTACGATGATATCGTAAACCTCAGCGCCGGCGGAGCACAGATTAAAGATATTCCGGCAAACAAGGTGATGAGCGGCGCCATAACCAATCACCGCGCTACCCCCTTCTTTTCAGCGCCCAATGAATCGGAACTGGCTAACAGTTTACTGTTTACTGCAATTTATCCGAATGAAGCATCAAGCCGCAAACCAACCCTGACTTTTACTTCATTGACTGTTCAAAAAGCCAACGTACCTACACTCGTCAGCGTAGGAGCCGACGGCTCAACGGGAAAAGCAACCACACAATTTATCCTCTCCTTCGATAAAACAGTTAGTATCACCATAGATGATATTAAATTTGCTTCGGCAGGCAGTACCAATATCACAAAAAAGAGCCTCGCCAATCTCGGAGGGACGACATATATACTCAACGTTACTATGCCAACTATTATTACTCCTCACGACGATGATTATCTCTTGGTGGTATATATTGACAAACCGGGAAACGTTATATCAGGAGCCAGAACAGTAATGGTACACTTGGGAGAAACGGACCCCGAACCAGACCCAATATCCCCTATCTATGTGATCAATGTACATGCCAACGGTAACCAGATGACTACAACAACGGCGATAACCTTTACTTTTTCGGAGCAAGTCCCCGGTCTTACCGCAGCCGACATTACCCTGACCGGCATCACAGTACAAAAAGGCGCCATCGGCAGTCCCGTCTATAACGAAACATTCAAAACCTGGACCTATACGCTTCCCATCAGCGGTTTTACAACTCCCCGTGCAACGCTATCCGTGTCAATAGTGTCGTCAAAATCAGGCAGAGACATCGAACATAAAGTATATAAAACAGTAAATATCTTTTATTTCGAAAACAAAAACTATGATCATATCTTCTACGACGGATATATCGGACGTGGTTACGATATACTCAACAGCCCCTATTACAGGGGTGATAAAGTAAAGACGCCATACGCGCTTAATATGAAAAAACTGATTGCGGAAGATAAACTTTACATGAAAAATGAAGGTGGAACGGTTACCAAATATGTCAAAGGCGAGAGTTTGTCGCAATATTCGAAAGATTTCTCTTTTAGTGCGAGTCTGTCGGCAAGCGTGGGTTTTTTCAAGGCGAGCGCCAGT
>Ga0123353_10017548_pt1 | contig 10529 bp, 8 predicted proteins | sample TergutLab28metaG_3_FD_92763 | JGI IMG/M metagenome (GOLD analysis project Ga0123353, IMG submission 92763) | Labiotermes labralis P3 segment gut microbial communities from Petit-Saut dam, French Guiana - Lab288 P3 | ecosystem: Host-associated > Arthropoda: Insects > Digestive system > Gut ... | reverse complement strand
ATCCACCGCTTCCTCATGCGTAAACGGCTTCTTATACGGACGCTCGCAAACGAGCGCATCATACACGTCCGCAATCGCCATGATTCTCCCCTCAAGCGGGATTTCCTCGCCGGAAAGCCCGTAAGGGTATCCCGTACCGTTCCACTTTTCATGGTGATACCCCGCGAAGATTTTGGCGTGGAATAAAAACTTGTCTTCTTCAGATTTGCTGATAATGCCGTCTATTATGCGCTCGCCGTCAGTACAGTGAGCTTTTATTATCGCGAACTCCTCGTCGGTAAGCTTTCCGGGCTTGTTCAAAATCAAGTCGCTTACATTAATTTTGCCCACGTCATGCAGCTGCGCTGAGGGTATGATAAATTCTAAGTTCCAGCACGAAAGCTCATCGGCATAAACGCCCGAACGAAGCATCTCGTCCACTAAAAGCGATAGGTATCTCTGTGTGCGCTCTATGTGACTGCCGGTAACTTCGTCGCGGTTTTCCACGATGTTTGCGATAACGCTGATTGTCGCGTTATGCACTTTGCGCACACTGCGCAGGCTTTCTTTTATCAGCATATCCGTTTCGATATGCGTTTCGAGGCGCTTTAATAAAACGGGCGTCGAGAAAGGCTTGCTTATAAAATCAATCGCACCCATTTCAAAGCCGCGGATTTCCGATTCCGTATCGTGTTTTGCGGTTAAAAATATTACCGGAATTTGCTTTAAATTATCATCTTTTTTAAGAATTGCCAGCGCTTCATAGCCGTCCATATCCGGCATATCAACGTCAAGCAGAATCAAGCCGGGCGTTATTTTTTCAAGCAGCTGAAACATGCGCTCCGCCGAGGGCAGCGCGAACGTTTTATACGCGCCGGCAAGCGCGTTTTTAGCTGTTACTAAGTTAGTTGCGTTGTCGTCTACAATAAAAATAATCTTCATGGTTATTTTCATTAATTCCTTTCTTCATAAAATCGAAATGAAAACAACGTTTTCCCCGATTTGGCTTGATTTGTTCTCAAGTTTTTGCTTTAACCCCCGGACGGCTCTTAGGGCAAAACACTCCACACTAATCTATAGTACACTAAATTGACGCAATTGTCAATATGTGACGGGTTTAACTTATGAAAAGCGAAGTGATTATTTTAAAAATACTTTCCGCTTGACAATATCCGGCAGTATGATATAATAACCTTACCCGTTACCCAAATCAAAGATTTGGAACGAGTCCCGGAAACATTGAATCATGTCTGCGGATATGATATAATAACCTCACCCGTTACCCAAATCAAAGATTTGGAACGAGTCCCGGAAACATTGAATCATATCTACGGGTATGATATAATAAATTAACATGAAAACGCGTTGGCATTTTCAATGTACGGCGGTCGCCGCGCAGCGGTTTAATTTGATTGTATAGTCGATTATGCGCTTACAGCGCGCGATAAGCTTAGCTTGCCGGAAACACCGCAAAGCGGTTTTTAAAGTTAATCAACTATATAGTTCTAAGATAAAAAACAGGAGGTTTTATTATGGCAAATCATGACATCTATCTTTACGGCATGATAACGTACACAACGGCGCTGCTTCTCCGCGGGGGTTTTCCGGCGGCTAACGGCTACAGCGAGGTGAAAGAAAAGCACTTTTTCACAGGAGGCGAAACGGGCGGCGCGGCGAATGTTCTCGCGGGTATCGGTTGTAAAGTGAAAATGGACGGCAACTACTTAGGCTTTAATACAGAGAATGCAATCAGAAGTTTTTATGGGAATATCGGCGTCGATATTTCAAGGCTTCACTGCGGGCCGGAATATGCGGGGGTAGATGAGGTTATCATCATTGACAAGGAAACCCGCACTACGTTCGGGCAGTTCGCAGCTTATTTCGAGGATTATTACCAAAAGAAAATCATACGCTGGAACAAGCCGGCTGAGGAGGACATTAAGAATGCGAAAGCCGCGGGAATCGACCCGTTTTTCGGGGAGGAGTCTGTCCTTGCGGCACGGTATTGCCGCGATAACGGCGTTCCTTTTGTAACGATTGATGAAAGGCACAGTCATGAGGTATGCAGGCTTGCTTCGGTAATCGTTGTTTCGGGCGATTGGATTCGGGACTTTATGCCCGAGTACAACAGCGCCGAAAAGAAACCCGAGCTCCTCAAAATGTACATGGAAAACACCAAAGGGCTCGTGGTTTTCACGGACGGCGGAGGCATGATTCTTTACGGGCGCGATGGTGAAATAAAAAAGGCGCAGGCGTTTAAGGTTGACGTTATTAGTACGCTGGGCGCCGGAGATACGTTTAAAGCCGGCTGCATATACGGTTTAATGCAGGGGTGGGACGACGACAGAATCATCAGATTTTCTGCTGCTTTTGCCGCTGTCGCCTGTACGAAATTTCCGCTGCCGCATAATCCACCGAGGCTTGAAGAGGTGGAGCGGCTCCTTTAAAATTGAAACCCGCTTTATAATCGTTTAACTTAAGAAACAGCAAAGCTGTTTCTTACATTCGCCCGTTGGGCGAATACCGCGCCACAGGCGCAGAAGTTACGATTTCATGCGGCGTTTGTCGGCAGAGCTAACCGATGCACAAAGCGCATCGAACTTAAAAAGCATTTTATGCTTTTTAAGTTAAACGCCTATATAACGAGCGGGTAATCAAAACACATCACCCTTGACAAACACAAAGTTTTATGATAAACTGATAAAAGTATATTAAAGACTGGGGTGAGAGGATGTTAGATAACGCTTAAAAGACTGTAAACGAAAGCTATAGCCTTGCTTTCTTGCGGTCTTTTTTTGTTGCAAGAAAATATGCAGGGAGGAACACATGGCTAATATTAACATATCAAATCTCACTTTCGCCTACGACGGAAGTTACGATAATGTATTCGAGAACGTTTCGTTTCAAATAGACACCGAATGGAAGCTCGGCTTCATCGGCAGGAACGGCAGAGGTAAAACCACGTTTCTTCGTTTGCTCATGGGTATGCATGAGTATTCGGGGACGATTTCATCGTCAGTCAGCTTCGACTATTTTCCTTTTGAAACAGCGGATAAAACGCAGTTAACGCTTGATATAATCGAGAGCGTCACTCCTGATGTTCAGCGGTGGCAAATCAACCGCGAGCTGTCGCTGCTTGAGGTCGATGAAAGCGTGCTATACCGCCCGTTTGAAACGCTTTCTAACGGAGAGCAGGCGAAGGTATTGCTTGCGGGCTTATTCTTGAAAGAGAATAATTTTCTGCTTATTGACGAGCCCACAAATCATCTTGACATTAGTGCCCGTGCCGTAATCTGCGAATATCTGAAGCCGAAGAAAGGCTTTATTCTCGTATCCCACGATAGAAATATTCTTGATAATTGCATTGACCACGTCCTGTCAATAAACAAAGCAAATATCGAGGTTCAGCGCGGGAATTTCTCGTCGTGGCTTGTAAACAAGGAAAGGCGGGACGGCTTTGAACTCGCCGAGAATGAGCGTCTGCAGAAAGACATCAAAAAGCTCAATGAAGCCGCTAAGCGTACCGCCGATTGGTCGGACAAGGCGGAGAAAAATAAAATCGGCTTCGACCCTAAAAAAACCGAAAAGTCAATGGGCCGCAGGGCTTATCAGGGCTCGAAGTCGGCGAAGATGATGAAGAGGAGCAAGTGTATTGAAACGCGGCAGCAGGCTGCGATTGAGGAAAAATCGGGGCTGCTGAAGAACATAGAGAGCGCGGACAGCCTTAAGCTTACACCGCTCTCCCATCATGCCGGGCGGCTTATTATGCTTGAGAATGTTTCGATTTCTTACGGCGGCAACGAGGTTTGCAATAATATCAGCTTTACTGCGGAACGGGGCGAGCGCATCGCGCTGTCCGGCAGGAACGGCTGCGGAAAATCGAGCATATTAAAACTAATCTGCGGTACCGGAGTGCTTCCGGAGGCAGAAGTTTGCGGAAACATTTATGTTGCGAGCGGCTTGAAAATCTCGTACGTTGCGCAGGATACGTCTTTTCTGGGCGGTGATTTGTCTGATTATGCCCGTGAGCATGGGATTGACGAGAGCCTTTTTAAAGCGATTCTGCGCAAGCTGGATTTTTCCCGGACGCAGTTCGGGAAAAATATAGCGGACTTCTCGGCAGGGCAGAAGAAAAAAGTACTTATAGCACAGAGCTTGTGCGAAAAAGCGCACTTGTATATTTGGGACGAGCCGCTTAATTTCATCGACGTGCTTTCCCGGATGCAGATTGAGGAGCTGCTGCTCGAATACAGGCCTGCAATGATTTTTGTGGAGCATGACAGCGTATTCGCCGATAAGATTGCGACAAAAATTATTACGTTATGAATTTAAAAGGAGGACTATTTTATGCATAAGGATTTAACGCTGGCTTTTAATAAAATGATTGATATATTGAAGACGGACGAGCGCTGCTTTGGCGGGTGGCACTTCGGTTCAGTCGCCAGAAACATGACTGATGAATATTCCGATTACGACCCGGTGTTTTTAATTGACAGCAAGGGTTTTGAATCGTTTGCGAATGATATACCAAAGCTTATGGCTGACATTTCCGATGAGCTTCTGATATGCTGGGCAGAGGATTTTAATAACAATTGCTTCAAGAACTTCTGCTGTGCAATCCGCATAGGTGCAAACATTCATCAGCTTGATGTATTTATGGTCAATAACGACGAACAGGAGGACTGGATGTGTAAAATGCATCTCAGCGGCTGCACGGAAGATAACATTATTTTCGACAGAACAGGCGAAACCGCCCTGCTTCTTAATAAAGGCTGCAGTGTGGAAAATCATGTTCCCGACACGATGAGGGCAGTTGATACGTACTGGTTTCACGCCGTCATGTTAGTCAAGTATTTTAGGCGCGGCGACGTGTTCAAGGTATTAAAAAACATCGGCATACTTTTTCATGCCCATGCAGATTTATTATTAAGCAAGTACGATACGATGAGCTGGGGCGACCGGGAAAGCAAGGTCAAGCACTGTGTTCCCGTCGGGAAACAAGAGCATTTAAAAGTCTATTTTGCTTCTGCCGATTTAACCGCGCTTAAATCTGCCGTCAGGAAAGGAATGAAATTGTTTGAAAGCGATGCCGCTGAAATATGTAAGAGCAAGGGTGTTGACTGTCCTAAATTAATGCCGGGGCAGGTTATTGCATATTTTAACAGAAGTACCAAATAATTGGAAAATTATATTAATATTATTTTCATTGCATAAAGCCGATGGTATTTTACAATACCGTCGGCCTCTGCATTTATATGTATCAGTGATTACCCTCGGCAGCTTCCTCAATAGCCTTTGTTTGATGAACTGTCCCTCTCAGATGGTTAGGAGGCGCGTAAATTGAATACAGCTTAATCGGTCGGTTTCCCGTATTGATTAGGTTATGCCACACTCCGGCAGGCACAAAAACGGCAAAGTCGTCATATACGGGTTTTTGAAGGGTTAAATCCTCCTTGTTTACACCCATTTGAACCAAACCATGGCCGAACTCAATGCGCAGGAACTGGTCAACATCGGGGTGCATTTCCAGTCCTATTTCCTCTCCTGCGGGAATGTTCATTAAGGTGAGCTGCAAATGGTTTCCCGTCCATAAAGCTGTACGGAAGTTTTCGTTATTAAGCGTCGCCTTACTTATGTCCGTAACAAAGGCAGCCGGCCCGAAGTCTGTTTTCATGCGGTTATTATCCATATCATATCCCCCTTGTTTTTTATATAATATATGCGCTCCTTCAAATAAGAGTTCTCTGAGAACTTGTACTTCTGGTTTATGGGGGTTCAAGGTTATCTGTGTATAAATTCTTAAGCGACCTATACTTGAAGATATACTCGCACCTATGTCAAATTGGAAAATAATTGAATATAAAAATAAACGACAAGGGCATAAAAACCCTTGTCGTTTTTCTTATGATTTCGTCATTGAACACAAGGTGGATACAAACCGCCTTGTGACACCTAATTTAGTTAGCATGTATAAATTAAATAACCGCTCACAGAGCGATTATTTCTACAGGGGCGAGAGGACTTGAACCCCCAACTTACGGTTTTGGAGACCGTTGCTCTACCAATTGAACTACACCCCTAAATTCTACGCAAACTGCGCAAAATTTATTCTATCATAAAATCTTTGTTTTGTCAAGCATTTCGTAAAATATAATCCGCGATAAGCAAATCAACAACACGCCCATAACTTTTAACGCCGTCTTCCTGCCCCTGCATTATCAGATAGGTGTCGTTGACCGCGGTCGAAACAGCGGCAATCGCAGCGCCTCCGGGCGCGCTGTAAAACGACCACCAGTAGTCTTCCTCAATGTTAAGCTGCAGGCGCACCTGTTCGGGAATTGTCATGATTAAATCGAAGAAATCCTCACCGTCATAAGCGCCGAACAGATACGACAGCGCGCGCACATAACCACTGTACATAAAGCCGGCGTCACCGCTCCCCCTGCACGCAAGAAACGCGATGAAATTCGCTTCGTCTTCCCGCATGAATCCGCTGAGATGGCTTAGTTCGTGCAGCGCTGTGAAAGGCAGATATGAGTCGGGCATGTCGCGGTTGTATAGCCCTTCAATCGTAAACGGCGAGAACACGCCGCAAAGCATGAGCGGCGAGAAAATCTGCTTTGATAATAGTATGGGCTTGGGTTTCGGATAGTATGTATCGAGCACAGGATAGAGCTCGGCAAGATTTCGCATTGCGCTTCGCGAGGTTCGGTTAAACTCGCTTTTATCAAGGATAAAACTGCCGTCTGCGCGCGTGTTAATCTGCGGCACAAGAAGCTCGAGTTCAGCTATTACCTCCGTAATAACCGCGTGTAATTCTTCCGTGCCGTACATCCCGAGCTCAAATCCGCCGTGGTGTGAAAACGGCTGCCGCTGATAGTTAATTCCGCAGCCCAATTGATACATAAGCAGCAATGACGAAATCGTGCAGGACAGTGCAAGACCGGCACGCAAAAGTTCTTTTTTGCGTTTTTCTTTGTTTTTTTTAAATTTTATGATTAAAAAGATGATGCCCGCTATTGCCGATAAAATCAATATGTACAGCATAATCTCCACCACGGCGAAAGGGAAAACCCCGCTCACCCGTCCAAAAACGTTGACAATAAGCGGATAAATACTCACCGCGTACCATTCGGAAAAACCGACGGAAAAATGGCATATTATTTTTAAAATTATGTTAATGAACAAGGTTGCAGCGAGAAAAATCAACGCCTTTTTCATAGTTATCCTCATTAAGAGCCTGTTTTATTATCCCACTCGTGGCAGCTTTGCGGTATGTTTTCCGCTCACTCGGAGATACTAAGCAGGCTCTAAGTCCTTTCTTCACAAAATTGGAATGAAAACAACGTTGTCCCAGGGTCGGTTTTATTTGTTTTCAAACTTCTGTCCTTTATATTCGATAATAGAATTATAATTCAACTCGTAAATTAATTCATGTCCCGCGGCATTGGGGTGGATAATATCAAAGTTTAAAGTCAGCGCCGACAGGTCTAAGTTAAAGTTCATAATATCAATTAATCTCGGCTCGTTTTCAAATGCGGCATAAACATCGGACACAAGAAAACCACGCTCCCCGGCAAGCTCGAAAATAATACTGTTCATAGCCTCGGCGAGCGCGTCCGCTCTTTCGGAAATAAGCAGCGGGAACCCCATTATTTCCCTCGGAATCGGATTGTAAACCGTATTGACAATAAGCACTGCGTCCGGCGCATTGTGCCCAAGCCATGTGACTATGTTTTCAAATTCAACCGCGAAAATATCTATACCTGCCTGCAGCTGCACTTCCAGCTCGCCGGGAAAGGGGCCGAACAGGAAAGGGATAGGATTGAACACGTCAAACTCCGTAACCCTGCCGAATACAGCCAGTACGTCATTAAACACCGGAGCAGCATCACCGAGAAGCCGGGTAAGCGTAAAAATATCCGCCGCACTGAAATCTGATATAATTTCCCGGACGTCAAAGACGAGCTCACCCGCGTCGGAGACAACTTCCCTCACATCGGACACAACTTCTCCAATAGCGGAAATGATTTCCGCTATTTCCTCAAAAGACGGAAGAAAATCCAGGAAAGGCATAAGGATATTATTCCCGCCGATATTGATTGTGACGACGGAGGAATCTTTAAAAAGGTTCAGGCCGTCGTCGTTCAGGTTGTTTAAATAAGCATATAGCGTTGTTGTTGTCAGACCGTTTATACCCATGTTTACATACTCGTCCGCATAGCTTTCTTCCAGCAGTTTTCTAAACAGAACATCGGTATACCTGTCGTCGGAAGCCACGCCGTATCCGCTTGAAACGGAATCTCCCAAAGCTATATAAATACGCGGAGACGGAGGCTCTGTTTGGGTTAACTTGAAAAACCCGTATTTTGCAAGCACAACCATTATTATTGCCAGGCATATAATTAACAAAAGCAATATTGCTTTTTTATTTAACATATTTTCATTAAGCCCTTTCTACACCGGCGAAAAATAAAAAGATTCGTTTTTCCAGGTTTTATATCATTTATTTTAAACTTTTTTATAAATCCCCAGACGTATTAATTATACAGTAAATCCAACGTATTGTCAACATAAACCGTCTTTTCATATAATACCAGTATATGGTAATACTAAAATCCACAAAACTTTTTTACTGGATTTTAGGGATGGCGCTGTTGCGACAGCGCCCGCGCTCGCAAACGCGGAATCCCCAGACTCCATTTGTTAAATGGAATTTGATATAAATTATACAGAAAGATGGTTTTATTATGAAATACGACAGAGAAGCGGCAGTAGCCTATGCGCGGGAATGGGCGCTGCTGCGTAACCCCAATTATTATGATTTTGAGGAGATAGGCGGGGACTGCACCAAGGTGCAATCCCATAAAAACCCTATCAACCGATAACAATACGTTGCCAACATTGGCAACAAGTGTATGCTGACCGACGGTGCATGAGCCGGAAGCAGTACGTTTGTATATTTAGTTATGCACAGTGCAAACCAAAGCACACCAAAAATGCGGTATTTGCTAACATCAACAGGGTAAGCTTTAGAGTTTGGCTCTGTTAGATGAGTGTATTGATATGCGGCAAATTAGATATAACTCGATTATTTGGGAGGTGTGATGAATGAAATATATAAGGCAAAATCCTGTGACTGGGATTAAGACGATAATATCAAGGGAAGAATTTTGTGTTAAGATAGGTCAGTTTTACGATAATACAAATAAACTTAATCAAGATATAGGAAAACTTGAAACGGGAATATTATCAGAGATTTCAACACCATATGTAAAATATTTTGTTGAGGCAAATTAACAAATTGTGACATTTATAAAAAATGTGCTTCTATTAAATAGCGAAATGCTTGCATATCAATACACTCGTCTAACAGAGCCTAGAGTTTTGCCTTGTTGATGTTTAAAACTGTATGTTAAAAAGCATTGATAAATATATCCAAACGTGATAGAATGTATTATATGTTTGATTCAACGTTGATTTCGCAGGAACAGTCTACCGGCGTAGAGCCTTGCAAAAACAGATAACAAACGTAAAGCACGCAAGAGCGGGACTTCCCCCGCCCTTATTTATGACAGCTCCCGGTGCATGAGCCGGTGGGTGTAAAACGACAGTTCAAGGAGAGACAGACAGTGAGAAAAAATAAAATAATAGCATTAATGCTTATTATTATGTTATCAAGTGTTTTTTTCGGTGGGTGTGCAGGGAGTGAAAACGGCTTGGACAGAGAATTGATTGATGATTTTATAGATTTTTTTATAGATGATTCTCCCTCTTTTATTTTTCCGGAATCAACAAATGAAGGACCGATGTTTGAGGAATTAATAAGTTTTAGCTTAAAAGATGCAACTAACATAGAAATAAGTGGTTATAATGGCTTCGGTTCATTGAATGTATCATTTGATAAAAACATTATAGAAAATAATATAACTAATTCCGCTTTATTATACAGTTTTAATTATAATTTTGAAACTTCTGAAAATCTTAAAAACGGTGATATAATTGAAATTGAAGTGAGTTATAACGACGAAGAAGCTAAAAAACTTGGCTTCTTAATGGTTGATACTACATTCATAGTAAACATCGAAGGATTGGGAGAACTGAGTGCAATAAAACTAAATAATATTGTTAATTTAAGGCTCGGCAACTTGGCTTCAACATTTTATGGTATAATAATTGAACCAACAGATTCATTTCCAGAAAATTTAAAATTACATAGTTTATCTTTTATATGCGATGAATTTCCGGATAACACAGTAAGTAATTTAGATAATAGAGGTAATGATGTTATTATGATTCGATTTACAAACAATACCATGCCCGATGAAGGAAAAACTATAACTCTTAGGCTCACTGATGAAAACGCACTCGGGAGAGCCGGTTATTCATTAGAAAGTGAGTATGGGCAATTTATACTTGAATAATTTCTTTTCAGAATGGAATCTTTTACCGTTGCCAATGTTGGCGACGGTTTTTTATTTAGGAGGATAACCCATGAAATGCAATTATAATCTTAATCAAAATCAAACAAAAATTAAAGGCAGCGACTT
>Ga0123353_10017545_pt1 | contig 10529 bp, 6 predicted proteins | sample TergutLab28metaG_3_FD_92763 | JGI IMG/M metagenome (GOLD analysis project Ga0123353, IMG submission 92763) | Labiotermes labralis P3 segment gut microbial communities from Petit-Saut dam, French Guiana - Lab288 P3 | ecosystem: Host-associated > Arthropoda: Insects > Digestive system > Gut ... | reverse complement strand
CGGAAATACGTCTGAAAAGTACGCTGAAGCCTTTTTAAGTCCGGACGGCGATTTTAATTTTGATGCCATTACTGTTGCTCCTTACATGGGCGCGGATTCCGTAACACCGTTTTTGACTTTTCCTGAAAAATGGGTCATTTTATTAGCATTGACTTCTAACAAAGGTGCATTTGATTTTCAATTTCTAGAAGATAAAGAAAACGGACAAAAATTTTTTGAAACTGTTTTGGAAGCCTCGAAAAAATGGGGGACTCCGGAAAACATGATGTATGTAGTTGGAGCAACGCAAGCCGATTGGTTTATAAAAATTCGGCAATTAGTGCCGGATCATTTTTTGTTGGTGCCGGGTGTTGGTGCTCAAGGCGGAAGTTTGCAAGAGGTTTGTAAATACGGCATGACAAAAAATTGCGGACTTTTAATCAACGCATCTCGCAGTATTTTGTACGCTTCCGACGGTTTGGATTTTGCAGAAAAGGCCGAAGAAGAGGTAAAAAACATGCAACAAGAAATGAGTGAACTACTAACACGTCATTCCTGCGAACGCGGGAATCCCCCGGAGTAAGGGGATTGCGGGACAAGCCCGCAATGACGACACAAAGAATATGAACTACAAACCAATAAAAAATAACAATCATGGAAAATCCTTTCAACACAGAACAAAACAATCCCAAACGCTCAACATTACTGACCGTTTTTCTTGTTTTAACATTTATCGGGAGTGGATTATTATCTTTCTTGCCGAATACCCTTATTGCTTTGTTTTTCGAACAAGCAAAAGAAATGTTTGAAAACATTGCACTCGATTATGATATGGAGGCGGCTTTCAAGCCACTTATGAATGCTATGGAAAATACCGGTATATGGGGTTACGGATTTTCCGCAATACTTGCACTCGTTAGTCTTGTTGGTGCTGTTCTTATGTGGAATTTGAACCAGCGAGGCTTTCATCTTTACGCATCTGCAAACATTATTTCGTTGTTTGTTCCGATGTTGTTTGGAATAGCAAGCTTTCCGAGTATTTTTTGGACGTTGATTACAGCACTATTCATTTGGGTATACGCTCGCGAACTGAAAATTTTTGCAAAACCGGTAAAAGAATAAAATTGTTGATGGTTAGTGATTAATGGTTAATAGAAAAACCATTAATCACTAACCATTAATCACTAATCACTACCACATGTTCAAAAATAAAGTTGTCTGGATCACCGGTGCTTCGTCGGGAATCGGCGAGTCTGTAGCACTTGCACTGATTGACGAAGGTGCTGTTGTAATTGCTTCCGCACCGTTTGCAGAGGAATTAGAAGCTGTTAAAAAAAAGGCATCTTGTCCCGAGAATTTTCATTGCGTTGTATTAGATTTATTGCAATCCGAGACTCTTGAACCTCTTGCCAAACGCATGATTGAACAATTCGGACGGATTGATATTTTGATCAACAATGCAGGTATTAGTCAGCGTGCTTTGGCTGTGGATACTCCGATAGAAGTAGACAGAAAGATCATGGAAATAGATTATTTCGGCTCGGTAATTTTAACGAAAGCCGTGTTGCCGCAAATGATTAAGCAAGGCGGCGGGCATTTGGTTTGCACAAGCAGTTTGGTTGGTGTGTTCGGATTTCCGCTACGTTCGGCGTATTCTGCTGCAAAACATGCGATGCATGGATTTTTCGAATCGGTAAGAATCGAGAATCATCAGCATAATATCAAGGTCAATATCATTATCGGCGGACGAATTAAAACCAACGTTTCGCTCAATGCCGTTATGGCGGATGGCAAGGCTTACGGCAAAATGGACGCCGGACAAAACAAAGGCATCACGCCCCAAAAAGCAGCGCAACAAATTCTCAAAGGCATTCGAAAAAACAAACCGGAAATCCTCGTAGGAAGCACCGAGTTGTTAATGATTCGGATTAAACGTTGGTTACCAGGGTTGCATGGATTGATTTCACGGAAAATTGCGTGGACGTAATCAACAGGTCGTCATTCCCGCGCAGGCGGGAATCCCCTTGCTGTTTACCGTTCCCATTGTTCAGAGGGATTCCCGCCTGCGCGGGAATGACGGATAAGGGCGACCGCGAGGGTCACCCCTACCGTTTTACGCCATCAACGCCTCAATATCCGCAACGGTTTTCGGAACAGGTTTTCCTAAAACACGACAACCGTCTTTGGTAATTAAAATACCGTCTTCTATTCGAACACCACCAAAATCAAGGTATTTCACTACTTCGTCGTAGTTGATATACTCCGCATGTTTGTTCTCTTCATGCCATTGCTTGATCAATTGCGGAATGAAATAACAGCCCGGTTCAACGGTCAAAACAAAGCCTTCTTTTAGATTTTTTCCGAAACGCAAATAAGCCGTACCGAATTCTTTGGCACGTGTGGTTTCGTCGTCGTAGCCGACAAAATCTTCGCCCAAATTTTCCATATCGTGAACATCTAAGCCCAACATGTGTCCCAATCCGTGGGGGAAAAACAACGTATGTGCGCCCGCTTCAACGGCTTTGTGCATATCACCTTTCATTAATCCTAATTTTTTCAAACCTTCGGCAATCGCCAAACACGCAACAAAATGCACATCACGATATTTGATGCCCGGTTTGCACATGTCGATACTTTTCAGGTTTGCGTCTAAAACAATTTCGTAAATTGCCTTTTGACGTTCGTTGAATTTTCCGCCCACAGGCATCGTTCGTGTAATATCAGATGAATAGCCGTTTTCCAATTCCGCACCTGCGTCCAAAATCAGCATTCGACCTTCGGTAATTTGATTGCCGTGGTAGCGGTTGTGCAACGTTTGTCCGTTGATGCTGCAAATCACCGGAAACGACACCGTTCCGTGGTGTTCGAGAGCGATTCCCTCAACACGCCCTGCGATTTGATATTCGTATATGCCTACATTTTTCGCCATTTTCATAGCCTCAGTGTGCATTAAATAGGCAACATCACAAGCCTTTTCGATTTCCGTAATTTCGTAGTCGGCTTTGATTTCACGTTGTTTGACGATTGCACGAATTAATTCTTTTGAAACGGAATCTTTCACGGAACTGTACTCAAGTCCCAACAGTCGTGAAACCTGATCACGAGTTACGGAACGATACGGATCGCAAAAATGCACTTGTCGCCCTGAAGTAATCGCTTTTTCGATCATTTTTTGTAGTTCTGATGTCGGTGCGGAATTTTTTACGCCAACCGAATCCGCCAATTCCGAAACTTTCGGCATATCGCCCATCCAAACTATAGCACTCATATCGAAATCGTCGGCAAATAGCCAATCTTCCCCGGAATCAACATCCAAAACTCCAACAAAATCGGGTTTATTCAGTCCGAAAAAATACAAAAAATTACTATCCTGACGGAAACGATACATGTTTTTCGGATAGTTGTAAGAGGCATCTTTGTTGCCCGGAAGCAAAATCAAGCCCGATTTAACATCGGCTCGAAGTTGATTTCTGCGATTGGTGTAAATGTCTTTTGTGAACATAGTAGTATGATTTTTTTTACAAAGATACAAATTTTTTTTGTACCTTTGCAAAAAAATACAAAAAAACGATATGAAAAGAGACCAACAAATCTTCGATTTAATCGAAAAAGAATGTGAACGCCAAACAGAAGGCATCGAGCTAATTGCATCTGAAAACTTTGTGAGTCCGCAAGTTATGGAAGCACAAGGTTCTTGTTTAACCAACAAATATGCCGAAGGTTATCCGGGAGCACGCTACTACGGCGGTTGTCAGGTTGTTGATCAAACCGAACAACTTGCGATTGATCGTGCCTGTCAATTATTTGGTGCGGAGTATGCCAATGTTCAACCTCATTCGGGTGCACAAGCGAACATGGCTGTATTTTTGGCTTGTATGAAGCCAGGGGATACGTTTATGGGCTTGGAATTGTCGCATGGCGGACACCTTTCGCATGGCTCGCCGGTGAATTCTTCGGGAATTTTGTACCGTGCCGTTCCTTACACGGTTGAAGAAGACACAGGACTTATCAACTATGATATTATGGAAGAAATTGCTTTGCGCGAAAAACCCAAAATGATTGTTGGTGGTGCTTCAGCATACTCCCGTGATTGGGATTGGAAACGCATGCGTGAAATCGCCGATAAAGTGGATGCGATTTTAATGGCAGACATCGCACATCCTGCCGGTTTGATTGCTCGTGGTTTGTTGAATAATCCTGTTCCACACTGTCATATTATCACAACAACAACGCACAAAACGTTGCGTGGGCCTCGTGGCGGTTTGATTATTATGGGTAAAGATTTTGATAATCCTTGGGGAATAACAACTCCGAAAGGCGAGATTAGAAAAATGTCTGCATTGCTGAATTTGGCTGTGTTTCCGGGCATTCAAGGCGGACCGCTCGAGCACGTGATCGCTGCAAAAGCCGTTGCTTTCGGCGAAGCATTGACCGACGAATATTTAACGTATATCAAACAGGTTAAAGCCAATGCACAAGCCATGTGCAAAGCCTTTATCGACAAGGGTTACAAAGTTATTTCCGGAGGAACAGACAATCACTTAATGTTGATTGACCTTCGTACGAAATTTCCCGAAATTTCCGGAAAAAAAGTTGAAAACACATTAGTAAAAGCCGATATCACCATCAACAAAAACATGGTTCCGTTCGACAGTCGTTCGCCATTTGTTACTTCGGGGATACGTGTAGGGACGTCAGCGGTTACGTCTCGTGGTTTGAAAGAAGCCGATATGCCTGTGGTTGTGGGCTTTATTGACGATATCATTTGCGACATCGAAAACGAAGAAAAAATCGCAGAAATTCGCAAGAAAGTGAATGCGATGATGTCGGGGTTGCCGTTGTTTGCTCAATAGCAAGTAGTGAAGTAAAAATACCAAAAGGGCAGGATTTCCCTGCCTTTTTGTATTTTTACACAATATTACCTCCCATACCTTTCTCTGTTCTCTTGGCTAAAAACTACTGTAAAAGCCCAAAATCTCGGAAAAGGCTCTCCCCTGCGATAGATAATACTCCAATAAGGGATTGAACTTACAACTCTAAGTGCTTCTTGATTAAAAGGCTCTCTCTCGGCTGTCATTCCTGATGCAATACTTACATCCTCTATTCTGCCTTCTATAGCCCTGAAACTCAAACCGACCCTAATCGGCTCTCGTATTTCCGGCAAGTTATGCCAATCAATCGTTGAGTAAACAAACCTGTTTATTTTTTCACGACTAACCGGTGGTCTTAGTCTCGGGTGATAAAACGTATCAACTCTCCGTAATTGTCCTTCGTAAAATTCAAAAAACATCTCTTTTTCGAAAACGAGAAAATCGTTGTAATAAAAAAATCCTCCTACACCACCTATCGCCTCTAACGGGAATTCTGTGCCCTGTTCGTCTGATCCTCCAATCCAATCGGCTTTTACCCTTCCGTTGACGACTTTATCGCCAAAAACCGAAATCAAGTCCGCTTGGACAGAATCTATTTCATAACGACAACTGCGAATTCCCGTTAAATACAATTGATTTTCGTATATTTCCCACATGACCATAAAACGATTACAGCCGGGAACACGTTGTCGACAAAAATTCCTATCGCCAAACAAATAGAGTAGTAAACTATCCGTACTATGCCACCCATCGGGGCAACGTGGTGGTCTATTTAGCAAGTCTGATGGTAAAAACGACAAGCTCAAAGCCATTGTATCGCCATTATAGATTAAATTGTTGACGTGGTGTCGTGGTGCATCTCGCGGTGGTGTTGCAAACACTCCAACAACTCCTGTTGTAATAAATAATGCCGTCAATATGTATTTTTTCAAAAACATGTTCTATTTTTTCGCTCCAGAATCAGCCACGAACCAAAGAAACACATCGCACTCCATTCACAATCAAAATCGCAAAGCCGAAATCATGAGTATATGAGTGCAAAGGTACGAAAAATTTAGAAAATTTCATCAAAAAAAAACAATACGTATGAAAAACAATTACAAAACCATTAAGAGCCAACCAAGCTTGGTTCTTATCTTGATGATGTTCATGATGCTTTTGGTGCCGCAAACGATGCTGAAAGCACAGAATGTTGTCGCATTTACGGCAGGAAGTTTACCGACTGCCATTGTTCCTTCGGGAGATGCAATAAATTTTACGGTAATAGTGACCAATACCCAGTCCTCTCTGATACCGGCGGGATGGCAGTTGGAAGTGTATCTCTCTTCCGATAAGTGGCACATCAACTCTGCCGCAGTAGGTGCTACACCTCTCGCTATTGATTCGAGAAGGGGCGATACGGTTGTTTTCGTGCTGCCGCAAATTTCTGGGCTTCAGCAGATTAATGTCGCTGTGAGTACCTCCCCACTATGCGGTATTGTATCCGGAGAAGACCGAATCTTTTTCAGAGTGTTTAATGCTGCCGGAGTGGCTCAATCCGAGCTGTTCAATGCCTACCCGGGCGGAATAGCCAATATCTTTGAACCGATTTTGAGTTTTACGCCACAAACGTCTACAACAGTGAGATTGCATGTAGATGCCACACGTGTGCACAGCATTACTCAAACACAATTAGGTGCTTATGCCAGACAAATCCAAGTCGTGCATGCTGCCGATACGAATACGATAAAATTAACAGGCCTCAGAGTGAGTAGAAACAACAGCACTTGGATCAATGTGCATGATTCGCTCATTACCCGAACGGAGACCGGATTTATTTACAATTTTAATACGCTACTACTTACGGAATTGGGGTATACCAACAACCGTTTGAATGTAAATGACGTTATTTATTTTGAAGAAACCGTAAGATTAGCATCCTGCTTGGGCAACAATTCATCGGTTTACACCATTCGTTATGGTGCCAACGGAACGTTTTGTGCGACTACAACCTCAGGAACAGCTCAGCTTTCAGTTACTTTTCCGGCTTTCAGTGCAGACGTAAGAACTTTAGCTTATGTGTTGCCCAATAGAGCTACAGGAACAGAAGGCATTATGAGAGTGCAAGCGGTTAACAATTCTACAGACCCAAATGCCGTGATGAGTGATGTTTTATTGCCTGTTTTTCACGGAGTTGGAAGGGGCGCACTAGGTGGTTACGGTCTATATAGAAACACCAGAGCCTTCTTGGTAACACCTGCAGGAGCTTTGATTACGGGACCCGGTGGTGCTACCGATACTATATTTTTACCGATGACTGCCTATTCCGGCTTTACGGCAAGAGACGTGAGTACAGGAAGCAATACAACAATTGCAAATAATGCTGCTACACAAGTGATTAATTTCGAAAATTTGGGTGCTGCTACCAACGCCCAAATTGCGCACGCTGTGAGCGTGTGGGGTTCAAGTGTAGTGGGATTACATGATGCGGACGGAGACGGTATGTATAACGACTTGCTACCGGGAACACAAGTTACCGTTGACGTAAGATTTGTGGTAGATATGACTTTCCATACTACTCCCTGCCCAGTCCAACTGAGAGCAGGAACAGTCCGTATTGCCTACTTTTCATGGCGAAACACCTGCGGTGATCGAGAAATGTTTAATCAAGACTACACCATGAGTACTGCAGTAGGAAACTCTCATGTTTGGGTGGCTCGTTTCTTCTTCCCGCCTCTTGTTGCAGCAACTGTCGAACCGGCAGACATAGAGGTGGGCGATCAAGTAGTCCTTAGAATAACAGAGGGTATATCTGCCGGTAGTGCTAATACAGGCTACTTTGCTCAAAACGATCCTGCTTTTTACCAACATTTTGTGGAAATAACACTTCCGGAAGGCTTCGAATTTGTGGGAGCTTCCGAGCTTAATGCCATACAAGTCTCTTTAACAGGACAGACTGCTATAGCACATACGGTATTGCCTGCCAATATCGTTTCATGGGATCCGACAACTCGTGTGATACGTTTTCAATATGTAGGATTTGCGCAATTTGCTGCAGATGGAAAAACTTTTCATGTTAGGGTTAATGTATTGCCTGCTGCAGAAACAGCAGCCAGACCCAATCGCGCCCACATTGCTTATATTTTTAGGTATGGAGACGACCCTGCGACAGAATGGCGTCACGGTTGTTCGAATATACCGACAATCTATAGTATGATTGAAAAATGTGACGATTTTGTATTGGACGGCTTTACGATGCAAAGGAGCACATTCGGTTTTGTGAGTGTTACCAACCAAACCCCGCTTTCGCCGGCACAGCAGGAAACAACTAACAGAAATATCGTTTTTCAACGAGACAATGTAACCATAGAAGCAGCAGCCCATGTAACACAGAACATCACCCAAAGTGCAACCCATCAGCTTAGGGCTGTGCTTCATTATACCGGAGCGAATGGTGCTGCCAATCGTTGGTTTGATGTATTAGAAGACGCTCAAATCAGAGTATTGAGAGCCGGTAATAACTTTATGCATACCATTCCCCTGTCAGCCATAACCTATAGTTTTGTGAACGATCCTGTGTTTAGTTTCTATCATGGCATCACGGTAAATATGCAATCAATTGGCAACCTCCAAGTGGGTGATAGCGTATTTTTAACGCTTACTGTACGCTCACGAAATAATATACCCAACGCCCTCTCAACTGCTGTTGCCAATCTCAGTTTCCAATGGAATATGGTAACCAACAACGTTGTTCCCGATTGTAACAGATTGCTTAAAACCGATTTATTTCTTAGAAACACTAATTTCGTACAGATTTCCAATCCCAGTAATCAAGCGGCCTATAATATTGGTGCAGGTATAGGACCTAATGCTAATCTGTTTGATTATATTGTGACTAGCGCTGGCGGTTTGCAACTCACCGGCGTGGAAGGCAGACCCAATTTTAGGATTATTTCCGATACGATGGTGATCCGATTACAAGGTTTATGGAAAATACATGGACTTCGTAACAATGCAGTAGGAATCCCTGCAAATTTTGACTTGCAAGAAGGTACGGATTTCGTGGTTTCCTATGCCAACGATCAAACCATCATTACCGTCAACAATGCGTCAACACTCAAAAATAACGGATTTTCCAATATGGCTCTCGGAGAGTTGACCCTTGGCTATTTACAGCCGATCATATTTGGTACGCAGGCACAGGCGGTACTACCGGCTTAGGTGTTTGGGTCGATATGAGAATTTTAGATGGACCAACTTCGGAAGAACCTATAGAAAGAACGATTACTGCTAGTACAACGCTGTCTCGTATGGTTACGGACTATAGTTTTTCCCTCACTTCGTCCCAAACGTTGTCGGAGCCAACGAGTCAATACGCCAGTTGGCCCCTCACGGTAAGTAACCTTACTTCGTGGGGTGCAGGATGGGTCAATGATACCTTGCATCACTCGTGGATAGCCATTCAAGATGCAAGCCAGTTGCTTTACGATTTTACTTTGGTTCATAATGCTTCGGGTCAAACATTTATTGCCGAACCTTATACGTCTTTAGACGGAACCAGAACCTATTATTGGTTTAGGTTGGGCAATATGAGTGTAGCGGCAGAAGACTTTACGCTTACCGCTCGCTACCTGTCCTGTATTGCTCGCGTGGATTTCCAAGCTATATTCAGCTGCGGAAGAGGCGCTTATCCACTTGACCCTGTTCGCGGTTTTGCACAGTTCAATTCAAGCAGACGGAATCCGACTAGTGAAGTTACGCTTTCTTTGTTGCCTCCGCAAGGTGCTGTTTCGGGCACATTAGCAGTAACTTCGACGCCTGTTACTGCTCCTAATTTCTTTGATATGTGCGATCCTATTTGCTTTACAGCTACTGTGCGCAGTGCTATGAACTCTTATTTGTATAATCCGATTGTGGTTGTTCGTAGGGGCGAAGGTATGGCATGGGATGGCAATATGGCTACTGTTTCGGCTACTTACAACGGCGTTCCGGTAGTCGGTACGATTACGGTTGTAGAAACGGATAGCACGATCAGCTTTATTCTTCCCAACACGGTGGAAATACAAGGTGTAAGCAGTGGTGGAGGCGATTTGCAGGTGAATTTCTGCCTGCTTATGGGCGATGGTTTTATGGCTAATGCGCCTATTTATGCTTACTTGACAGCCGAAACGGGTTGCGGGGAAAGGCTTTCTTTCTTAGCTGCTTCGGGCAATGTGAACATAGATGGGCTTCCGTCAAATATGCCTATTTTCAATATGTTTGACTTTGAAGCAACCGACCTCACATACACTGCCAACGGAGAAGGCCTGATGACTTTAACGGGTATTTATACCATTATTGCTAATCCTCTTCCGGGCATGTCTGCCTTTATCATGTTGCCGAATAATTTGCGCTTGGTAAGCGGAACCCTAACTTCGGGCAGCTATAGTGCCAACTTTACAGCTACTCGCGACCGCAGTATTATCCGTGCACCTTTCAGCAGCGATCCAAGTATGCTTCATCCGGGTGTGGAATATAACGTAACTTTAGTTTTACAAGCAACGTCACCCGGTATGTGGGATTGCGGTACGGATAGTATCCGTACCACTTCCGGCGTATCAGCACAGATTTTCTGTCCTCGCGGAACGTTTAACATCACTCACATGAGCGATATTTCTACCTTTCAGCCTTTTGAAGTAAGAAAGTTAGACTTGGCATTTG
>Ga0123353_10017542_pt1 | contig 10530 bp, 5 predicted proteins | sample TergutLab28metaG_3_FD_92763 | JGI IMG/M metagenome (GOLD analysis project Ga0123353, IMG submission 92763) | Labiotermes labralis P3 segment gut microbial communities from Petit-Saut dam, French Guiana - Lab288 P3 | ecosystem: Host-associated > Arthropoda: Insects > Digestive system > Gut ... | reverse complement strand
TTCTAAGAAAAAACGAGCGATATATGATAAAAAAAATGTATAGTGGTCTTCATGTAAAGTACCCTTTTTTCTTGTCCGATTTGAATGAAACTTGAGCATTATCGACAGATTTTCGAAAAATCCTGAAATATAAAATTTTATAAAAATCCGTCCAGTGGGAGCCGAGTTGTTCTATGAGAACGGACGGACAGATGTACAGACATGATAAAGTTAATAGTCGCGCTTCGCAATTTTGCAAAAGCGCCTAAAATAAGGAATGTTCTTCATAGAATTCTCTTACTTCAACACGGAACTAAGACCAGAAACAGATTTACTCGTAGGCAATAAGGATTACAGTGTAATGTGTTTGTTCAAGACAACACGCTTCCACTGGCAGTTCGAAAATGCTAATAGGAGTCAAAAATGAGGCAAGAATATTGAAAAAGGAAAGCTTCTTTCTCAGTACCGAGAAATAGCAGCAGAAAGTAACGATGATGGGGATTTCGGTGAAGAAGTTATAAGAAAATCAGAACATCGACTAAGCCTGCTGTTTACTGTTGCTATTGGCTTCTTTCTACGGACGAACCTGACCACTCGCCTCTATCCATCGCCGAAGTTAAGAAAGAGTGGAGCCATACCTCTACAACTCGTGTTTCACGGCATGCACAGACATATCATTTTAAGATACAGTAATTACAGACGACCGTAAAATCGATTTTTCACGAAAGAATGTTTTAGAAAGATGGGCGGACTTGCTGTAAGGATATGTGCTACAGCCACCTGCCTGCCTTACGAACCAGACTCTGCAAGCTGCCGGAGTACACTGGTGCCGTAAGAGTGCGATCGGACTCCAGGATAGCATTCATTTCTTAAGCCAAAAGACGGTATCTACGAGTAATTCGGCAGTCGTGATGACAACATGAATTGTCACGAGAATGGGAACAAATTATACAAACTTAATCAGTTATTTGACAAAAACATATAAGGTTAAGGGTGACGATTTGGTCTTAAAAACAGGCATAATAGCAATCCATACAACAGCGGTCGGGCAGTTACTGTGCTCGGGAGGGCCATTCGGAATTCCTTTCTCTTCAGAAATGCCACCTCAGTGAGGTACCTATTTACTTACTTATATACTCCATGGAGCAGAGTCCTTCTTGAGAACCTTACCGGTTTTGAGCTAGTCAAGAAATTCCCCGCATTTTATGGAACCCGAAGGTTCATTACGGCATTCACAGGTGCCCGCCACCTGTTCCTATCCTCAGCCAGCTCGTTCGAGTCCATAACCCCACATTCCAATTCCTTAATATCCATCTTAAAATTATCCTCGAATTTACGCCTGGATCTTCCCTCAGGTTTCCCCACCAAACCCCTGTATACGCTTCTCCTCTTTCCCATACGTGCTACGTGCCCCACGCATCTCATTCCTCTCGATTTGATCACCCGAACAATATTGGGCGAGTGATACACTAACCAAAGAAAAAACTCCACGGAGTACAATTTTCCTTAAGAAGTTAGTAAAGTCAGGGAGAGGAAAGAAATTTATGCAACCCTAAATCTTATTACTGTGTTCACAGACGTCCGCTACTCGTTGCATAGCTTCTCATTTCTTGAAAACTGTGCCTTCAGCCATTTTACGATACCAGATGGAATAAATCAGTTACGAAAAAATAAATATTAAAAAGTCTAGTTGTGTGTCTTGCTCTTGGCTTAGTCAACCGGCGCGAAAATCGCCATCATTCCTACGCAGCATTAGACTGTCCAGTGTGTGGCTTATCTGGTATACAGTACTTGTCCATATTATCTTATAAACGGCACAATTTTCGTGAGACAGGCATTAAACAAAAAAATGTGTGTTTTCATTTTCTATACAACTTTGTCTGAAAAATTTTACATTATAAGAAGAATCCCGTCATTCTCATCAGATTTTAATGCAACTTGAACTGTATTGACAGAGTCTCTAAAAAACGCTCAAATATCAAATTTCATGAGAATCCATCTAGTAGGAAACGATTTGTTCCATGCGGACGGACGGACAGACATGAATAAGCTAACAGAAGCTTTCCGAAACTTAGCGAAAGCGCTTAAAAATAAACTATTCATCAGTGTGCGTACCCACTCCCCCCAAAAATAAATTATTTTCAATTCAGGCTTACGTTCTTCTGTCACTGAGCTCCCCAATTTCCACTTTTTTTTTTTTTTTAACTTTCCCCCCCTTGTCAATAATTTTAACCCGCATTTCCGCGCGCTTCCTCAAAAAGAGACGTCCCACAGGCAGAAAGTGTAATCACAGTTTTCGTGACATCTGACCAGTACCCTGCAAGCCACGACTCGATCATGAATACAGTTACCTGATACGTTACCATGGTTACGGCAGTGGTGTATTACCAGTACGCACAGCTGTGAGGTTACATTGCTAATTAACAATTTACAATATTATTGCAGTGATCTGACATGCTGCGCAATGACATACCACCCTTGCTGAAATCCATAACGAAATACAGCGGAATATGAATGCTATTAATGTCATGTATATATGTATGACTGCTGTGAAATACAGCTGTAAATATAACACCTTTTTGTGCCGCAACGCGATATAATTATTTCAAAAGTTCCTGATCTTTCAACATATGGAAGAAAAACCACTGAATTAAAGCTAGGGTAAAGTTGACCGTGTGTATACCATGCATGCGTAGGGAGGAGTGGATGTAAAGCTCCTAACTTTCCTTACCTCGCCATTAGATGGACACGACTCGTCAGCCTCAGACCCCAACACCTTTATATTCTCAGGAAATGCAGTTCTGAATACTCTGGAAAAAGGAAAAAAACTCTTATGTCTAGCCGGAACGGAACCACATTGCCTGCATCGCTTATCCATCCCGTTGCAATATAGAATGTGCTGTACATATTTATTAATTCTATCACTACCGTTCTTTATATTTCTTTACATTTGGAAACGCAGAAGTATAATGCGATGTCTAGGTGACCATGAAGTGGTACAGAAGCACAGGACACCAAGTCTAAAATGTCAAGCTTCCTTCCATGCAAGTTCCGAAATTAACCCTCGTCCCAGATAGCAAAAAAATTTTCTGCTAAATTCAGATTGTTGTCAGTTCCATGAAAGAGAATAAGGGAACATGGATGAAGACACAGACAAATTTAAAAATGAATTAACAACTAGATGCTTATGAAGGAAATGTTGATATTAGTTACATCTACAGATCTGCTGAATTCACTTTCCATTTTCGTGATTTTTCAAAATTATATTCAACAAACACAACGCTACGCGTTTTGATACTACCGTTCCACCATCAGGCCTGCGACCGTTGTTAGCTGCTTCCTCAACATTGTAGAGTTAGTTACGTTCATGCAAAAATTGCAGCTAAGTCTAAAGATAAAAGAAACACAGAAATTGATATTAATGTTTATGATGGTCCCACATTTAACGTTGTGCTTCTGGAATTTTATAAGGTATCTTAGAATGCAATGTTTAATATGTTTTTGTTCCCTGAGGTTAAAAGTGGTTGTCTTTAAACACAGGTACAATTTTTATACGAACATAATCAGCGCCATAATGACACGGTAGCAGCTATGGTTGCCCAACTGCTCATGGAACAGCCGTATCTAAACCCACGGCGTTAAGTTTGTGTCTGCTGACAAACAAAGTAATGAAGTTGTTCAGACGCACAAAAGAAACAGAACTACATGAACTACAGCATGATGAACACATTTTTGATTGGTCACTTCACTTCCCAAGTAATCAACAAGGCCTTTTGAACTTTATACTTTATTTTACATTTCGTTTCTGTTTTTGTACAGGAAATAACGCTCACTGTGAACTAAATTGAGTTTCGTGCAGCAAATCGTTCAACGAATGGTCTTCTATAATTCGTGAAAAGGTGACAACTGTATCTTCAAGTATTTGGATGCAACAGCCCAACCTTCCAGTACTTTGGGCTGGTTCTGATATATCAGACTTGGCGCCAATATAAGGGAAGAATCATTTTCTCGAACTCGGGATTCCGGGGACCTGATCCGTTAGCGTGCCGCCATCTCTCGTATTTCTAATAACGACAGTCCCTAGAACTGCCCTTTACTGAGCTCGGATGCATGGGGTCCAGAGGGAAAGACAGCAGCCGTGTATCAGCTAATTCTCAAACATAAATATATTACTAAAAATGTTACACTGATTACAATATGGAGCGAGGTTACCTACTGCTCCCAATCTGACAATTCCCTGGTTTCTGATCACATGACTATCCAGAACCACCATAGACTTTGGTCAATTCAAAAGCAAACCTTCCTACCTCGTAGGTAAAGCAAAATGGCGCAGACTGTCAGCACAAAGTCGGGCCTAATGACTGTGGCGTCTCTCTTGTCATCTCGAAGATATTAGAGTACTTGACAGTTTTCCCCCAGTTCCCCTGTGTCTAACCTTTTTACCACAGTTGTTGCGTTTTTCTGTCCGACTTCATTACATCAGTTTACTGTTTCTAAATGAAACAGTAACTATACGTCTTGATTTTATGTCATGCTATTTGTTTGTCTGGCCTCTGTCTATGTGTGCTAACTTAATAGTATCTTTCCATCAGCAAATACGTAACTTTCATTCCAGTTACTTCACAAAGGTCACATTTCAACAAACAATGTCCACCTTATGATATAGGTCTGGAATTCCATAACATAAGAATTCTCACATCATTCGTCCAAATGCCAAAAATCTTAATTTGAAAAGTATTTTCAGAATCTTATAACTGAACAGTTTTTTTCCCCCAAGAATTCACTATATTACACCAAGAATAGCGAAGACAGGTGGGGAACATCCCTACCTCTGAAAGTATTTGTCACATGCAAAACGGTACCACCTTCCGGCTTCTGCTGTAAAATTTTTGTACAAAATACAGGCGATTTATATCTGTTACAGAAATTTCGCTACACGTCAGTATGTGGCATTTAATATCTCTTGCCTTCACTTATATTACTTATATCAATTATTATTATAATTAATTATTACTTACATTAACGCAAATGCTCTCATTGTAAAAAGTGGACCTGCTTGCTGACACAAACGAAACATTTTCTGCTGCCCTGTGGAAAGTGAAATCCTTGTTTCTAAGATGTCCAGTAGTTCGGGATGTTTTCATTTCAACAAATATGATTTTATCATTATGTAAAACAACGTTACTCAGGAACAACATTTTTCCTAATAGGCCTATGCAGTCAAACAAGATTACCTGAATTATCATTTTAAAAAAACTAAAATATAAGATGCTTATTTTTTACGATTTTTCAGTCTCGGCCGATAGACCTGGTGCATAACAAAAAGATTCATTCTAATCAGTCAGTATTAGCTCAAGCTCACATAACGAACTGACAAAAGTTGCATACTTAGTTATTAGCAAGTACTGCAAAATCCAGCATCATTTTAACAGCGCAGTCTCTACGTCAGAAACACTGAATCCATTCCTCAGTGTATGTCTATTAACCAACCTTGCAGAATGGTTTCCATTTTTGCTCAGCCGCGGCTCTCCCTCCCAATCACAGTTTCTTCTCACTTCTTCTTTATTTTCATTTTTGTTTTCTTCTCGAAATCAGTCTAGAAAAGAGTCGGAAGTTTTGCACTTTTCGCACTACCTCTTCTTCCTCAAGTTATTCTCTGCCGTCTTCCGTCAGAGATTGGTGATGTTTCTTTCAAGACTTACGGCATGTGACGTAATCAGATACGAATGTACTTCACTTCATCTCCTGCATTGTTGATGCTTACTGGCTGGAGGAATGTCCACTAGTTGAGAAAGCAGCGCCTCTCCTTACAGTTGCGGCATTGCATGCCTGCCCATGAACCGCTGACATGTAAACAATACGCATTTTTATTTTCCGTTAGACTTCTTTCCTTTAAAACGTCTATGAGGAACTCGTAAAAGTTCAGTCTAGTCATACGCCAGGTTCAAGAATTCCCTCCATATCTTCCGAAAAATATTCTCATATTCACCAAACTTCAACTCGTTTTACTTAACAACCTTTAGTTATTCATGTCAACCCATGCCAACGTGAAAGGCTGGGCAAATCATAAAATCGAGGGGTGCCTTGCAGGGACATACTCTTGATATCAACGTTTGTGCAGCTTGTCTCTTGTCCTCATGTGGTCTCCGTAACCCCTTCAATATTTGATCTTTGAATGTTGGCATTTTGAGAATGTGCGACTAAGACCCCTGCCCAGCGTATTACAGCTATGCAGGGGTAAGGGCTCGTACAGATTTTGGAACTGCCAAGTTTAAAAAAATAAGAGCACTTGAAAAAAGCCTAGAAAGATTATCTGCATGCTTAAATGTTACTCCAATTCAGAAAATAGCAAACAGTCAAACGCGTGCACATACTTCGATATTAGAAAGGTCTAAAACTTTAGGCAGGTGTCACCCAAACACAACTGACAACTCGTCAAAAACACTGTATTACAAATGTATACGGTTCAATGCGCGAGAGCTGAGCACTTGACACACACCACACAAGTTGTAGAACAGTGCTAACATACGGCCCACGGGCCACACACGGCCCTCGAGAAAATTATTAGCGACCGTCAACCAACAGAATAGTTTAAATAATACAGTCTAAAATCACAACATGGGCCGATAGGTCTACAGAACTTAACACGGCAACTTTAATACACAACAATAAAGCAAATGTCGTAGTGTAAATAAATGGGTTCTAACTAATGTAATCCCCCTCCCCATATGTACATTACATGCGGCACTCGGGCGAGTCCTTACGAACTGTGTGGACCTCAGGTGGGTTGAAGCTTGCCAGCCGTGTTGTAGAAAATAACGCAATATAAGCGCTTCTGTCTAGAGGCGAAACTTGAATTTCAGATCTGCACGGACTAACGGATTTTCCACTAAGACTTTAGGGAAAACACCAGGTAGTTTTGGTAAACACAAGTCATGTTTATACTGGTAACGATTATAGGATAATATTGGAATTACTTTCAAAATATAAAATGTAACCTTACCTCGAGACAATGCGAGATAATGATAGATATCTTCGTGAATTTTACATGTTTATAATTTGCAACAAGCCGATCTCAGTCGCAGCGAGGTCTAAGGCGTGAGTCTGCGGCCCCTCGTTTGCTGTAATTGTGGGCTCGAATCCCACCGGGGACATGGATGTCTGTCTCTTGTGAGTGTTGTGTGTTGTCAGGTAGAGGTCTCTGCGTTGGACTGATCACTCGCCCAGAGGAGTCCTACTGAGCGTAGTGTGTCTGAGTGTGATCGTGAAGCCTCAGTAATGAGGAGTCCCTGGCCCACCAGGAGCTGTTGTGCCATGAAAATGTTGAAATTAACAACATACACGTTATACAAAGTCACAAGTACATGGTTATGTGCAATCATAAACTGCAACATATGATTTTTTTTTTAATTTTCACTTTATATGGATGTGGAACTTGGTTTCTTGCCCTGACAGGAGAAACACAACTGGACATTGGAAAGAAAATTTGGATCTGACAGACAGCACATACAATTATATAATGAGGAGCTTATTAATTTTTCATCTTCTTTGATTCATTAGGGTTACGACTCAAAGGTAAAAAAAAAATGGATCATGGAAGGGAAATAAACACGATGAGAAGTGTGCGAGTGTACAAGAATGTTTGGGAGCACTTTGGCGGGGCTTGGGATAGGCAGGGGGTTGATCCTGGAATTGGTCTTACTGGTGCAGACTACAAACATGTCGGGTGAGCTGCAGTGAACATGGTAATAATGCCGTGGACAGGAAGAAATGCGGGGAATGTGAGGCACTGCGAGATGTACGAATGGAATGCGGATGCTACAACCGACGGTCAATCTTAAGTTAATGCTTAGGGCTGCAGTTAAGCATTTAGTTTAAAGGCTTCTTGTTGTGACGGCGGCAGATCCAGGCATTGTCCCACCAGAATTGCTAAAAGGGGAGAGAAAAGAAGAAGTGACCCACAACTGGGCAGATGGCGCGGTCTAAACTGAATATCAGCTAAAAAGGCACAGCAAAAAAGGAGGAAGCAGTATGAAGTCAGTTACTAAGTTAGTTAATTGCTTAGTATTTTATTATTCATACCAACAAATGCACAATATATTAACATTAAAGTCTGCATCGTAAAGTACTGCAAAATGTTTCGATGTATTTACACTCTCTTCAGGGAGTCGTTTCTTATATACGCTAAAGTTACAATATCAGTAAAGATTATTTTAATGTACGTACCGTGCATCTTGTACAGTTTATTATCCAGACCAACAAATGCACAACATACGTATATTAAAAATACTGTATACATCGTAGCACTCCAACATGTTTCGATGCATCTGCATCTTCTGCAGGAAGTCTTACACTTCTATTTGCTAAAGTTACAAAATTATACACAAGTTACAAAATTGTTCAAAATTATAATTTTGTAACTTTCGCGAAGTACAATATTAAGACTCCCTGAAGATGATGCAGCTGCAATGAAACATGCAGGAGTGCTTACGATATATATATATATATATATATATATGGATAATAAATCAGTAAAGGTTTTAGCGTATATAAGAAAAGACTCCCTGAAGAGTATGTAAATACATCGAAAATAAAGCAGTACTTTACGATACAGGCTTCATTGATAATATATTGTGCATTTTTGGTCTAAATAATACAGTATAAAAATGCATGGTACATACATCAAGATAATTACTTAGTAAGCTACATGAAATGCTCACTCTTCAGTGTGTTCAATTTTCCAAACGACTTTCAGTAGAGATATCCCAAAGCCATGTAGTCCCGAAGGCCCCTAACATGGAACAAAGATACAAATGAACCGTCCATTTTTTACATTGTCCTTTAAAATCATCAAATTTCTTGCGAGCTTTCTATTTGTTTTAGAAATCAGCCTGCATAAGATTAGGCACGTCTGTATAACAGTTCGTAACATTCTGTGTGACACTGACTGCCTTCCCTCTCGCCTCTCCTCTACAGTATCAGTTATCAGCGGCCTTCTCCAGCTACAAAATGGAAACGTGTCATTTTACAGCAACAAACCTCCGTATTCTATAAATGACGCAAAACGTCATGAGTGTCTAAGCGATTTAATACCCTCTCGAGTAGGACCGTTAATTGCGTTCATATGTGATATTTAAATCATAAGAATTACGCATTAAAGTCTTGAGGATTTGTTGTTTGCATGGTAAATATTAACATTTTGAAGAAAACTGCTGATACTATCTTCCATTCCACTTACCCTGAAGATGGAGGCAGGAAGTAATTGCTAACTACATACAAGACTTTATGGTGTCATCAGAGAGACGAACACTAACCTAGGTGAAGTAATTAATTAATTATTTTGGTATAAATTAGAAAACCATTACAATTCACACACACACACACACACACGAATGAAGGCACGTTTATTCAGCTTCCCTTCACGGCAGCTTAAACATACACCAGTTACAGAAGTGTAAATAGTCGGAACGACACTGTATACTTTCAGTATGATACACCTCATTATACGTAATATTCAGTTTGACTTTGATAGAAACGGTAACAGCAGCTACCTGAACATTCTATCCACACAGAACTCACTTCCGTCAACCGATACGGCCTTGAAAGACATTATTACAGCGCCATATTGAGGCGGAAAATACGGTACGCACTCTCCAGATGGAGTCCTTGCTGCGCCCATAAACATATGAACCGCAAATCAGTGTGCACTGTGTGTGTGTGTGTGTGTGTGTGTGTGTACTGCAGGGTGCTTGGTATAGTGCAAACTTTGACAACGCAACTTAAGAGTACGTAACGAACGATATGCTAGTTCGATACGTTAGTTCGATTTTGCGACAGGCATGTGAAGATTAATTCGACTACCAGGAAAAAAGACAAACACAGTTAAACATAGATAAGTGGCCTAGAATGGTAAAAGAAATATGTAATGACACATACAGCTACAATACGGTGGCAGAATTGAGGGAATGAATTGTATTTGCGATAGGAGATTTTGTATAGAGTGCTGAGGAAGGAAAGAAAGAAATGGGACTCCATGGTTATTAGCAGGAATGTGGAGACTGACACGAAACAGAAAGAAATCAATCGTAGGTATAGAAAAATAGGCGCTATCTTTGGCTAATGTGGATGCCAAACATGTACTGTTCAATTTGACGTTCAGGTGACCGTGCATCGTGATAAATTCTTATAATAAAACCAACTATATGCACTAATTTCTCAAATTTATTTTTGGAATAAAAAAGGATCAGTTCCGTCCTGATCCGGCTCGCAAGCTGTCAGCAAACCTGTATGACATATACCATTGCTGCGTGTACAGTGAAAAACTCCTGATGATGGACAGAGGAACTGTCCGACACATGTAAGTTTTATTCCAAAAATAAATTTGAGAAATTAGTGCATTTAGTTGGTTTTATTATAAGAATGTATTGTTCAATCGTTCAGGGGAAAAAAAAAAAGAAGAAAGAGATTTTTAAAAAAAAAAGATACAAAAAAAAAAAAAAAAAAAGAAAAAAAAAAAACAAAAAAAAGAAAAAAAAAAAAAAAAAAATATAC
>Ga0123353_10017541_pt1 | contig 10530 bp, 7 predicted proteins | sample TergutLab28metaG_3_FD_92763 | JGI IMG/M metagenome (GOLD analysis project Ga0123353, IMG submission 92763) | Labiotermes labralis P3 segment gut microbial communities from Petit-Saut dam, French Guiana - Lab288 P3 | ecosystem: Host-associated > Arthropoda: Insects > Digestive system > Gut ... | reverse complement strand
TGACGTTCCGCTCGGTCCGAATCCGCTCATCCTGGAAATTGCGGTAACCATTGCCGGAATGGCGGAAAAAGAAGGACATGATGATGCGGCGCGGTACTATCTGTCCATGCTTTACGATCTTACTGGATCGGATGATGTGAAGAAGAGATTGGATGCTCTTCCGGAAGAAGATCCCTGAGGTTAACGTTCCCGTAACAGGCGCAATAACGTTCATCTCTTTGCGTTCAATTCGGATCGAAAAGATCGCCGTTGTCATCCATACCTATCGGGAAAGAACATTAGTCCGACAGATGAAATTTCACAGGATCACACAGGCGAATCATCAGAAATGCGGATCCGCTTCTAACCGGTATTATTTTCAAGGATGTTCATGCGGGAATCCAGCATCACCGAATCTCTCATGGTAAAGGTGACCTATCTCCGTGTATATGTGGCGTACAGCATCACAGACGCTCGCCTTCACACCGAACAGGTTGCCGCTCTCGTTCAGTACTTCGCCGAGGCAGAATCCCGCGCAATGTTTCCCAGCGACACATGTGTGGCAACAGACGGGCATCGCAGACAGCACTCTGCATGTAAGTCTTTTCATCTTCTCACGGTCATATATGATCATATCATTCTCGTGGTCATAATGTGCATATATCATCGGATCCATTTTTCCGGCGTCTTTGCCGTGCGTCGCCATCTCACATGCAGAAAGATAACCATCCATCGTGAGGTTCGGCATTGGCAGGCATGCATGACACGCCTTATCGGTCTCGCGGTCGAAATTCATTGTCAGATTGCTCTCGTAGAAGACACCGCGCTCCCATGCATGTTTGTGGGCATCCACAAAAGCAACAGCGAAATCCATCATGTTCACAGATCCACATGTTCTTTTGTCAATATTTGATACCGGAAGGAAAATAGGATCTACCCAAAAGAGATCTATTCCGTAATTGCCCGAGTAGAGATCTATGGCCTCTTTCTGACGACGGATATTACGCTCGGAGATGGTGGCTCGTATCCCAACCTTTGCCTTTCTGCCGGGCATGTCTCTCAAATAGGATAGATTATCCAGTATGAGGGGGGATGATGCCTTGCCGTCAGCGGTCAACCGGTATTTATCGTGGTCCTCCGGTAGCAGGTCGACGGACACGTATATGTGATCCATGTTCCTTCCAAGCCATTCTGCGGTATTTTTATCGAACATGCCGTTCGTTTGGATCTCGGTCTTTATCTCAGAGTTCAGACCCTTCGCCTCATGGTATATCTTCTTGAGCAGCTTCATCTCGGTGGTGGGCTCGCCGGCGGCGAAGAATCGTATCGAGTCAATTCCGCCATTACTTACATAGTCGTTCAGCACCCGTTTTGCAAAATTCCAGTCCAATATTTTATGCTCGGTTCTGCGTTCAACATAACAATAACTGCATGACATGTTGCAACGGGACGTCAGCAGGAATGATATGACCTTCTTATCGCACCTAGGCATTCTCAGACCTCCGTGACAGTATCGGATGCGGGCCTGCATGGCTTTTCTGACGCAAAACATGGTCGAGACGAATTTACAATGATCATTTTCGTTAACGCTGAAAACGTTCAGAAGAGTATATGTACTCTTTGGGAACTTTGGATTTGTTCAAACAGATGACGGAGCAGATGAAACGCAACAGCGACATTGAGGAAAAGACGAGCATCCTGTATGTAACGAACTTTCATGAGGATGAAGCGCCGAATCTGAAGAAGATCGTCATCGCGGTGCACGGTTTCAACAGTAGCAAGGAGAGTACGGTGATCACGGCTTTGCTGCCGTTGCTCAAAGAAAGGAATATCGGCTTATTGGCGTTCGATCTGCCGTCCCACGGCGATAACAATAAGCATCTGTCCATCGACAACTGTATTGACGATATCCGTACCGTTGAGGGACATCTTCGAGGATTCAATAGATCGATATCATTCTTCTCGTCAAGTTTCGGCGCATACCTTACGCTGTTACATTTGATGGACAATACAGAGAGATATGATGAGGTCGTACTGCGCGTACCTGTCATAGATCCATGCAAGGCCTTCGGGCATATCAGACGAAGAGGGGTTGCTGTAGATGATGAACTTTACTTTCAGATGAGAGAGAACGATGTTCTGGAGAACACCGGGAAGATAAAGGAAATGATCAATGTGATTTACGCCACCGAGGATGAGATAGTCGATAAGATGATATCTTGAAGCTCAGCGAAACCGTAGGGTGTGTTCTCATACCTATAGAAGGTGTCGGTCACGTCCACATCGACCCTGAGACGGTGAAAAGGATAATTGATATCGCACTGGAGATATTCGACGAGTGATCGAATAATCATTTCGTCACGTCCCGATGTTGATAACCACCATGTTATCGAATGAGTTGTTAGCCACGGCACCGAAAATATTCTTCAAAGATGTGATATGATTCTGAACAAGATATTTGTGATGTTAGTGGGTGTGATTCGGATGTTGCTCAACATGGTTTCCCGTCAGCTAGCGTATATATACACGCAAAACGATAACCCTCCACATACGGAAAAGGATTGAAAATAGAAAGGGGCTAGCATATGTTCAAATTATTCAAGAAGACAGAGCAAACCGAAGAGTTAGAAACAGAAGAAACTCTTAAATTAAGCGATGACGAAATTTGTGACAAGGGTTCTGACTTTTACGCCGAGGAGAAATTCGGAGAGGCTTTGAAGTTTTTCCGTATCGGGGCGAATCGCGGACATGCTGCATCGCAAATTAAACTCGCCTTTCTGTACAGAATGGGAGACGGCGTGACACCCAATGCCGACATGGCGGTGAAGTATGCTAAACTTGCAGTCGACCAAGGGGATGCAGTGGGGCAATTCACATTAGGCCATTGGTACATAGAAGGATTCGGTGTGCCCCAAGATCTTAAGAAAGGTTTCAAGCTGTGTAAACTTGCAGCCGACCAAGGATTTGTAAGGGCGTACATTTCCGTAGGGATAGCTTATAAGAACGGACTTGGTGTAAAAGAAAGCCGTTTTGATGCCAAACAGTGGTTCCTTAAAGCGGTAGAGAGCAAGAATCCCGAATACGTAGGCGAGGGTGCATATCAACTAGGCGATTTTTACCACGACACAAACAAAGCCGAGGCAAAAATGTGGTATGAATATGCGCTGAAGGAAGGTTACAATAAGGCTCAAAAGCGTCTCAGAGAGTTATAATATACACGTACCGCGAGACATGAGAGGTATTCATGTGACTCTTCAGGATGTTGGCTGAGCGTAAGTATGCCTTTATTCAGGGGATTTTCATAACATGATTGCTACGGGCGGCGAATATCTCGGCAAGCCTGCGGCGACCGGTGTGACGAATCGTTTCGATAGAAGTTCGTATCACAGTTTTTCACTGCAAGGATGACTTATTTTCGAAACACGGTTCCGAAACAGGCGCAGTCTTTATCTTTTACGACTTCTTTCTTCTCCGCAGTGAGGATAACCTCTTTTCAAAAGAGCGATTAGAAGGAAGGGTTTATATGGTCGCCGGAAACAACAAAGATGCAAACAACGGGCCTTATAGATACAGCACCAAAGATGTAAAAAATGTAGAAAAAGGAATGACCCCGGAACTCAACAGCGAATATTTCGACAACGGATTTAAATACCGTACAGATGGCCAAGGAAGGACTGTTCTGGAAGAGGGGTGGTTGAAAAAGGAAAGTGCTGAAAGGAATCTAAACGCTCAAAAAAAGATGGGCGGAGACGGATATGACGCGGGTCACGGGATCAAAAGCTCTTCCGGCGGTTCCGGTGAGGCTATAAATTTAACAAAAATGAAGACAGACCTCAATCGTTACGGAAAGGCAAGGTTCGGGGAACTGTCAGATGAACAGAAAGATGGAATAAACAAAGGCGAAGACACTCAATATTTCAATGTAGAGAACTTCCGAGATATGGAAAGATTCATTGATCATGAGACCAAAAACGGTAAAGACGTATATTTTCAGAAAAGCAACCACTATGACGGAAACAGCGACACACCGGATCGTTACGATGTAAACATAACAACAAAAGATGAGAACGGAACAACACATAACCGTTCCTACACATTCTATAACACAGACAAAGAGGGTAGGATAAAGCAACGGGACGAGGCGAAAGAAGCCAACAGAAATGCAGTGGGATCTGAACAAAGGGAGGCTGAAAAAAGAACAGAGCAATGGAAAGAGCATTACAGAAAACAAGGCGAACAAGTAGAGGACGACAAATCGGACGGAGAAAAAGGAAAAGCGGAGAACAAAGAGAGCACATCAGAAAAAACCGATAGAAGCAAGCATACGGAGAAAAGCGAAAAAGTCGCCGAAATAATGCGCAATGATAAAAACGATCAATCCTCGCGCGACCATTCAAAAGAAACGGCGGCGGTTATGAGGGGCAGCAGTACCTCCGCACAGGACAGCGGGCAAAGTTCCGGACGGAGGCAAGGTCAGGGACAAAGCAGTGGCACATCCGCACAAGGCGGCGAACAAGGTTCGGGGCAAAATAGTGGCAGCAGCAGCTCCTCACAGGGCAGCGGACAGGGTTCAGGGGGAAGCAGCGGCGGGTCGTCTTCACAAAGCAGCGGACAAGGTTCAGGACAAAGCAGCAGCAGATAAGAGGGAAGCATGTATCATTTCAGCGAGAACGCCATATCGGAAATATCGAACGTAGTAGAGAATATAGTTGTACTTTTCCCGGCACGGGTTCAAAAAAAGCTGTTGAATTTCGTCGCGGAGATATCGCAGAACAAATGCTGCGATCTGGTTCATTACAGAGAGATACTGTCTTTATTGCAAAATGAAGAAAAGAAAAAGAAACCGGAGATCGAAAAGAAAGGTCCGGATATAACGAACGAAGAAGAGAAAAAATATCAAAACATTCTTAAACAGTCAGAATACTTAACAATCATGTTCATGACAGGGGCATTCATCTCTCAGAGCAAAGAAGCTAATGTGCAAATGAGTATGGCACAAGAGGTGAGAAGATAAGATCCTCAGTTCTTCACGGCAATTCATCGGCAACTACCAGTGTAATAAAAGTGAACAATCCGAAAATGAAGATCCCAGGGTCACATAACGGCGCAAAGGATTTCGTATGTGCCGATGAAAGTCTCCTGAGCAAGCATTTTCTTTTGATAGGAGGGACCGGGTGCGGTAAAACCAATGTTTTCTTTCACATGGTCGACCAACTGAAGAAGAGCATGACAAAAGATGATGTAATGATAATATTCGATACAAAGGGTGATTTCTTCAATCAATTTTACGATCAATCATCCGACGTGGTGATCGCGAACGCAAAACAGTATTCCTCAAAGGCGAGCATGTGGAATATTTTCAAAGACATATTGGCAAACGGCAGCGAAGATCAGGATATCGATTCGAATATCCAGGAGATTGCATGGTCAATATTCGATGAGGCCATAAAAAAGAACAGCAGCAACCCCTTTTTCCCGAATGCGGCAAGGGATCTGTTCGTTGCTTTATTGACCTGTATCACACGAGCCGGAAAGAACAGTGCGGATTTCAAAAAAGAATTCTTCTATAATTCGGCACTTAAACAATTCTTCGACTCTCTGACGTTTGAAAAGATAAACAATATGATCAAGCTCGAGCCAGACCTGATTTCGGTGCTGAGTTACATAGGCGACGGGAACAACAATCAGGGTCTGGGAGTGATCGCTGAGATGCAGAGTGTGGTGAGAAAGATATTCGTCGGCGCATTTGCCTCCAAAGGCAACCTCTCTATGCAGAATTTTGTAAGAGATAAGGGCGGCAGAACGCTCTTCATAGAATACGATCTGTCGAGAGGCAGTCAACTGATCCCGATCTACCAATTATTGTTCGATCTGGCGTTCAAGGAAGCATTAGGCAGGACAAGATCGCAAGGCAATGTTTATTTCATATGTGATGAGTTCAAACTTTTACCGAATCTTCAGCACATCGATGATGCAGTAAATTTCGGCAGAAGTTTGGGGGTCAAAGTGATCGCAGGTTTGCAGAGTATATCACAATTATACGAGAACTACGGTGAGAACCGCGGGAAAAATATCGCCGCAGGATTCTCATCAATATTGTCATTCAAAGCTAACGATGTGGCCACAAGGAATTTTACAATAGAACTCTATGGTAAGAATTATCTCTTGGAACAATATAAATCCGTAACTAATACCTTGATCGAGAAAGAGAGGATGGGCAATGTGGTCGAGGACTGGGATATCAACTATTTGGCGGTCGGAGAGGCAATAGTGGGTCTGCCGTTCTCACTGCCGTTCAAATTCAAATTCGATCTTTACAAGTAAGGAGGGGTTAAAAGTATGGCGGATTCTTTCATCTGGGGACTGGTGCGGAATTGGAGATACAACAGGAATAAGAAAAAACTGCTCCGGAATATCGACATTGAAAATGATAATGCAAAAGGAATTGTGCGCTACCAACCAAGTCCGATAGAATCTTTCTTCAACGGACAGGTTTACCCGAGTAAGATCGTCGTTTCAGGCGGTGTCGTTGAGTTCAGAGCAGGAGCCATATTGGGTGCGGGTATCGCCGCATATAATCAAAGCATACCTGCCGTCGTTCTGCATGCGGGCAACAGGAGATTAGAAACGATCTTCGATCAAGAGTTCGCAGGAGGGAACTATGTCAGGATCAATTCGAACAATCCGATATATGACCCTCTGATCGGACTCTCGAATGCGGAGATCAATAAGCTTTTCATGAGTTCCGCTGCAAACGGCTGCGAGATAAAGAGTGCGGGCAAATATTATCTGGATGGTGTAACAGACTTTATTAAGTCCAAGGGTGTTAACCCCTATTTAGACATGTACATGAATGCACCTCATATGCAGCTTTTTGACAAGATAGATCAGGCGGAGGCTCAGGGGCGGATCAGTGCGAACGCGGCACAGGATATCAAATCAAAGATCGTTCAGGGGCAGATCGAAAGGAACAACATCGAATATTTCTTTGATACGCTTAAACAGCAAGGGGGGGGGGGCGGAGGCGTATTCGCGACCAAGCAGAACATTTCGAACGCCGAAAGTATCAAAAAGGTCGCTGAAAGGGGCGGCACTGTACTCATCGATATACTATCATCGGCCAATTCTCAACTGGTAAACCTCATCGCAAGCGAAATTTCGATCTTTTTATCAACCGGACAAAGATTATTGCTTGTTATTGATTCCATATCTGTAGAAGCGAGCGAAGCTCTCTCAAAGATACTAAAAACCAATTTCCAGAACTGCGGTTTCATGCTGGTCTCAGAGGATGCATATTCGGCACTGGGCGGAAACGACAGTCTGTTCAGTTCATTCGTCGGAAGTGCTTCGAAATATGTTGTTTTCAATCACACTTCTGCGATCAGTGCAGGTAAATGGTCACAGGCCATCGGAGATTATGACAAACACGAAGTCTCAAAAAATTATCTGAACACCGCCAATTACAATTCGGCCTTTTCGATAATCCCCGGGCAGACTCAGGGAGACAATCTGAACGTGTCTCTGAAAAGAGAAAATCGAGTCAAACCCGAAGAGATCATGCGAATGCGGTCGAATGAAGCTTACATCTACGATGCGCAAAATCAAGAATTTGCTTACTGCGAAATAACATAAAAAAATGACACGAAGGGGGAAAAAGAATGGAAGGGGTAAACGGAACGAGGTACGATCTCGCTGCAAAAGCTCTGGCCAGCGGCGGAGAAGGTGCAATACATGAGGTCTTAGGTAGCAATCAGGTGGCTAAAATATATCATGCGGGTCTGGCGACGCCGGAGCTCGAAGAGAAATTGACCATAATGGTCAAGAATCCGCCGGATAAAATAGTACTTGATCAGGTGGCGTGGCCGCTTGATCTGCTTTATGAGAACGGAAAATTCCGCGGTTTCATAATGCCTAAGTTGAAGATAAATGCTGACCTCAGTGACATATATAAGTACCCCTCACAATTACCTCTTTCCACAGACAATAAGTTGCTTATTGCTCAGAATATCTGTGCGGTCATATCCAAGGTGCACGACGCAGGGTATGTGTTCGGCGACTTCAATCCAATGAATATCGGGGTCGATAAGAACAACGGAAGAGTAGCTTTTCTGGATACGGACTCCTATCAGGTTGTCGATAAGGGATCGAATAAGACATTCCGCTGCAAGGTATGTCTTCCGGGATACGTTGCACCGGAGCTCATAGATAAATGCGACAATTATAAGGCTTCAAATCCTAATGATAAAGACGGCGTATACGTAAAAATGTCTCTTCCCACATTCACAGAGGGAACTGACAACTTCGCTTTGGCGATACACATATTCAAACTTCTTATGAACGGCTTCTCTCCTTACGGGGGGATAAAAGAAACAGAAACAGTTTCTCAAGCTTCGCCCGGGCAGGGAGATGTAGCGGTCAGGCGCGACAACTACTGCTTCAAGAAAGGCAACAAACCCATGTCCGTTGCGGTACCTCCTCTTGATATATACCCTCAGGAGATCGGGGACTTGTTCACACGTGCTTTCGTGAAGGGCAGGAACGATCCCAAACAAAGGCCGTCAGCAACGGAGTGGCACGACACTCTTTCGAAATATGAAAAGAACCTGATAACATGCAGCAAGAATCCTCTGCACCAATATGACAAGAAGAACTCCGTTTGTCCGTTTTGCGAGGCGGACGACAGATACAACAAGAGGAACAAGAAAGCACTCACTCAAAAACAATATGCGCTACCGGTGCAGGTGCCGCAAACGTCGTCAGGTTCAGCACAATCATCGGCCGGTTCTTACGCTTCAACAGCTTCCAGACGTTCTGGAGGAGCGACAAAGGCTAAAAAGTCATCAGGCAAATACATTGCCGCCGGAATCGCGGTCATAGCGATAATAGCAGCAGTCTATGTATTCACATCCATGGACGATGATGCTAACACCTTTGTCGGAATGTCTTTGGTCGATCATCCGGGTCAGATCGAATTGGTCAGGGGCGACAATATAACCGATTACATCGGAATGGCAGAGGTCACGGCCAAGAACGGCAATAAAAAGCTGGTTCCAATAACATCGGGCATGGTACAAGGTTACAATCCAAACGGCGCAAATACGCAGAATATAACCATAACTCACGGAAATCATACGGAATCATTCACAGTAATCTTTGTGAATCATAATTTACAAGTACCGGGGAACGTAAGGGTCGTTGACGGTAAAATAGAGTGGAACTCTGTTGTTCGTGCATTGTCCTACACTGTGGATGTGAACGGTACGGAGTATACGGGAATAACTTCTGCAAGTTATACTCTCAGCAGTTCCTTGGTCGCCGGCAGCTACAGCATCAAAGTGAAAGCGATAGGAAACGGAACGAATATCCTCAGCTCGGATTATTCGGCAACGGTAAGTGCTTCAAAACCGGATGCGCCGACCAATGTCGAAGTCACAAACAGTATACTTAGCTGGGATGCGGTAGCGGGTCAAACACAATATCGCGTGTTCCTGAACGGGGTGTCTGTCGCAACCACGAGCCTTCTGGAATATGCGATCCCCGAAACAATAGCAAGCGGCAATCATGTATACAGCGTTGCGGTGGCAGGCAACAACACGACTCTGGAATCGGCAAGGACGACATACAATGTGACAAAACTCTCGGCTCCGGGCGGATTCACGATAAGCAATGATATCGCTTCATGGGGTGCGGTAGCGGACAGCGTCGGATACAAGATATATGCGTCCAACAACACCGAGTACACGACATCATCCACGTCGTATGATTTCTTTGCCGTTTTGGAGCAGGGTAATTACACACTGGTTATAATGGCGATCGGAGACGGTACTACGACACTAACCTCAACAGTATCCGCTACGATAAACTACAACGTTACTCAAACGATCCTGGGAATATCGACCGAGCAACAACTGTACGACATGCGGTACAATTTATCGGGAAGGTATGCTTTGTTGAATGACATTACTCTGACGTCGGATTGGGAGCCAATAAGAGGATTCAGCGGCATCTTTAACGGCAAGGGTTACACGATAAGCAATTTGAACATAACCACGCTTGCAGAGAATGGTACCGGTCTATTCGGTACATTGAGCGGCACAGTGACCAATCTGAATGTTGAGGTAAATATTAATGCTAGTCATGCAGGCGGTATCGCAGGCACAAGCACAGGAACAATCAACAACTGTACGGTCAGTGGAATGATAGGAAAATCGACTGCCGATTACGTAGGCGGGATTGTGGGAATACAGACCGGCGGAAACATAAGCGGCAACATCAACAATGCAACGATCGCCGGGGCTTCGTATGTCGGCGGCATAACTGGTTTGGTTCAATGGGTCAACGTAGCTAACAGGATTGAGAATTGTGTGAATAACGGAGCAGTAACAGGGCTGAACGATGTCGGTGGCATAGCCGGAAGGATAAACGCAACGTCTACGTCTAATAGTTTGAAGAATTCAAACGTTCTGACGTCAGTGAACAACGGCGTCATAACAGCAACAGGCAACAATGCAGGAGGAATTGCAGGGTATGCGACGGGTGCTTATGCCAGTT
>Ga0123353_10017540_pt1 | contig 10530 bp, 12 predicted proteins | sample TergutLab28metaG_3_FD_92763 | JGI IMG/M metagenome (GOLD analysis project Ga0123353, IMG submission 92763) | Labiotermes labralis P3 segment gut microbial communities from Petit-Saut dam, French Guiana - Lab288 P3 | ecosystem: Host-associated > Arthropoda: Insects > Digestive system > Gut ... | reverse complement strand
TGTTGTTTTCGGGTTTTCCGCGCTGATAGGTCAGGACGCTGTTTATCATTTATTTGCAGGCGGCTTGTTTTTAGGCGCTATCTTCATGGCGACCGATTATGTTACGACTACCCAGACGAATATGGGGAGATTAGTTTTTGGTGTCTGTGCGGGACTGCTGACAGTTATTTTGAGGGTTTACAGCAGTTATCCCGAAGGTGTTTCTTTTGCAATACTGCTTATGAACATCCTTACTCCATATATCAACAGGTTTACTGAAACAAAACCGCTCGGAGGGAAAAAGGCATGAGAAGAACATATGTAATGCCGTTGCTGGTTTTATTTATCATCTGCTTCGTTGTTTCGGGTGCACTTGCTTTTATGAACAGTATTACCGGTCCGGTCATAACTGCTGCTGCCACAGAGCGGGCACAAGATGCAATGAGGAGAAAAATCCCTGCTGCAGCAGGGTTTGAGCTGATTGATTTAAGTTCATTAAACGGTGATATGCCGGCGTCAATAAAAGAGATATATAGGACTACAAATGAAATAGGATTTATATTTATCGCTGCGGTCAACGGCTTCAGCGGTGACATAACTGTCATTTGCGGGATCGACCCTCAAGGGAGAATAATATCGAGTTCGACACTCTCGCACACTGAAACCAGAGGCATCGGCACAATTCTTGATCAGGATTCTTTTCTCGGCCCGTTTTCAGGGCTTGACGATAACCTTGAAGGCATTGACACGGTAGTCGGGGCAACGATATCGACCCGTGCGTATATCAACGCGATCAGGGATATATTCACAGCCTTCCATCTTGTAAATCAAGTCTTAGGCTAGTTTGGGGTGATTACAGCAATGATGAGTAAAAAGAGTATTTTAACGAGAGGGATCCTCAAGGAAAACCCGGTGCTTGTTTTGGTGCTTGGTTTGTGTCCGGCTTTAGCTGTTTCCACGCAAGCGGAAAATGCGATAGGGATGGGTGCTGCCACGACATTTGTGCTGCTTGGTTCAAACATTGTCATTTCGCTTTTAAGAAAAATTATTCCGAACAGGACACGCATTCCATGCTACATCGTATTGATTGCAAGCTTTACAGTTCTTGCAAAAATGGCGATAGAAGCTTATGCCTACCCGCTGTACCAGTCACTGGGTATTTTCCTGCCGCTTATTGCCGTAAACTGTATCATCTTTGCGCGTGCCGAAATGTTTGCAAGCAAGCATAAGGTGACAGACTCAATTCTGGATGCATTGGGCTCGGGTGCCGGATTTACGTTGGCGTTGCTGGCAATCGCTTCTGTACGTGAAATCCTTGGCAGCGGCACATGGTTTGGGATCGAGCTTCCATGGCTTATAAACAATAATGCTATGATATTTTCTCTTGCTCCCGGAGGCTTTATTGTTTTCGCATGCCTGCTTGCGCTTGTTAATAAGATTTTAAAAGACCGGAAGATTAAAAGAGAGCATAGCTGTATTGGCTGTCCGGCAGCGGAAGCTTGCGGGAAGACGATGCATAGAAGAGTCGGGGATTAGGAGTTAAGCGTTAGGGGATAGGTGAGTATGGATTTTAGAGCTTTAGTAGTTATTATGATGAGTGCGGTGCTTGTTAACAACTATGTGCTGCGCCAGTTTCTTGGTGTTTGCCCGTTTCTGGGTGTTTCCAAGGATTTAAAGAGCTCTGTGGGTATGGGGCTTGCTGTTATGTTTGTCATGCTAATGGCAGCGTCTGTGACCTGGCCGATACAGGTTTTCCTGTTAAATGCAAACGGACTTGAATTTATGCAGACTGTGGTGTTCATTTTGGTTATTGCTACGTTAGTGCAGTTGGTGGAGGTTGTTTTAAAGAGGTATATTCCTGCTTTGTTTGCTTCCCTTGGGGTATACCTGCCGCTTATGACGACTAACTGTGCTGTGCTTGCGGTCACGATTTCCAATGTCAATAAAGGGTATACATACGTTGAAGCTTTAGTAAGCGCACTGGGCGCCGGTCTCGGATTTTTCCTTGCGATGGTCATTTTCACAGGCGTGAGGTCGCAGATAGCGTCTGCCGATCCGCCGGAGGCATTTAAAGGAGTGCCGCTTACGTTAATTTCCGCGGCGATCCTGTCTCTTGCGTTTTTCGGGTTTGACGGGGTTATTGAGAATTTGTTTAGGTAGCTTGTTAGGTGTCAGGTGTTAGGTGTTAGGGATTAGACGAAGGGCGAATTGATGGATACGATTTTTATAGCTATAATATCGCTTTCGTGTATCGGGCTTGTTTGTGCTGCGGTTCTTACTATTGTAAATATAGTCATGTATGTCAAGGTCGATCCGCGAGTAGAACAAATCAACAAATGCCTTCCCGGTGCTAACTGCGGCGCGTGCGGTTTTAGCAGTTGTGAAGGATATGCCGAAGCTCTTGTAAAGGGTGAAGCGCCGTCAAATCTCTGTCTTCCGGGCGGTGAACCTGCATATGGGGAGATTAATAGCATACTTGGCCTCAATGAAAGCGGGGGGCTTGCTAAAAAAGTTGCAATTGTGAGATGTCTAGGGGATTCAACGATCGTCAAGGACAAGATGGATTATGTCGGTGAAAAAACCTGCTTCGCCGCAAAACATTTATTTGGAGGTCAAAGAGCCTGTTCATTCGGATGTCTCGGCTTTGGTGACTGCTTGAAGGTATGCCCGAGCTCGGCGATATGCATTGAGGACAGTCTTGCGCGTGTAGACCCGCGAAGATGCAGCGGTTGCGGGGTATGCCTCAAGGTTTGCCCGTCGGAAGTCATAACGGTGGAGCAGATTCCGCTACATGTAGCTGTGATGTGCAGCAACATGGAAAAAGGCGCCAGAACAAAAGCGAAATGCTCGAGAGGTTGTATCGGCTGCAAAAAATGCGCTAACGTGTGCCCTGCAAAAACAATAACAGTAACAGATTCGCTTGCACGGATAGATTATTCAATATGTTATGGTTGTAAAGAATGCAAAAGCGTATGTATTACAAAGTGTATAATGTAGTTATATTAATTATATTAGCGCTATTGATTTCCGGATGTGCGGATAGGCAGCAGGGTGAGCAGCTTAGTGAGACGAGGCTGCTTCTTGATACTTATTGTACTATCACGATTCATGGCACTGTCAGCTCCGGATTGCTTGACGAGGCTTTTTTATTATGCGAAGAACTTGAAGCGCTGTTTAGCATTACTATCGAAGGAAGTGATGTCTGGCGGATAAACAACGCAGGCGGGTTGCCTGTGACAGTCGATCCAAGGACGATTGAGCTTATTAAGTCCGGATTGGTGTTCGGGGAGATGTCTGACGGAATGTTTGACATCACTATCGGGCGGTTAAGCCGATTGTGGGATTTTGGCGGTGAGCTGAACGTTCCGTCTGAATCAGAAATCGAAGCTGCCCGGGAGACAGTGGATTACAGGCAGATCACAATTGACGGGAACACTGTTTCGCTTGAAAATCCGGATGCGTGGATAGATTTGGGAGCTATTGCAAAAGGTTACATAGCGAATGAGATCGCAATGCTTCTTGCGGCAAACGATGTTACCGGTGCGCTTATAGATATCGGCAGGGATGTAGTTGCAGTTGGCGGCAGACAAGATGGCAACCCTTGGCGTATTGCTTTGCAAAAACCGTTTGGCAGTTCCGGCGAGTGGCTTGGGATCATTGAAGTAAAATGGGTGTCTGTTCTAGGCTCGGGGACTTATGAGCGGCAATTTGAAAAAGACGGCGTTATATATCACCATATCTTAGACCCGAACACAGGAATGCCTGCATTGACCGATATAGTCAGCGCTACAGTTATAACCGAAAATGCTGTTCTTGGTGAAGGCTTGTCTACGATTGCGGTGTTGCTTGGCAGTGAAAGAGCGCAGGAGATATTTACCCGAACGAACGGGTTTATCGGCGCAATGATTGTACTGGATAACGGTGAGTTGTTGAAGATTGGTGATGTTGACTTTGTGAATGGAGGCTGAGTGATTGAAGTCGAACAGGTTTTGGATGATTCTGTTAGGCGGGATCGTATTGGTTTCTGTTTTTATAGTATTAATTATCGGGCAAGTATCGGCGAGCTATGCACATATATATCATGACGGCAAATTGACCGATACGGTTAATATTAGTGCGATTACAAATCCTTTTAAGATAACTGTTGAAGGCGGCAGTGGTAATAATATTATCGAGATTGAACAGGGTCGTATAAGAATGCTCTCTGCAGACTGCCCTGACGGGACATGTGTCCGTCAGGGATGGATAAGCGGGGGAGTTTTTCCGATCGTTTGTTTACCGAACCGGGTGGTAATTACGCTTGTCGGTGGTGAGAACAGGTCCGGAGTTGACGCGGTAGTGGGGTGATTATGACCACAAAAAAATTGACCCTAATGGCAATATTGACCGCCCTTGCTTTGATTATATTTATAGTCGAGGCTCAAATACCCCTGCCTATACCGGTACCGGGTGTAAAGCCGGGTTTGGCAAATGCGGTGACTTTGTTTGCATTGTTTTATGGTGGAAAAAAAGCAGAAGAACCGTCCCCCTGCTTTTTTACTGCACCAAATGTATTCACAATACTCCTGTGTCGTATAATTCTTGGCGCGGTTTTCACCGGGAGGCCTATTGCTTTTGTGTACAGCATAGCGGGAGGGGTGTTAGCTTTTGCGGCGCAGGTGATAATGAAGCGGTTTGTTTCAAGGAAGCAAATATGGGTTTGCGGTGCTGCAGGGGCTGTGTTTCATAATATCGGGCAGATAACCGCAGCGGTTATTATTACCGGCACAACTGCTATTGCGCTATATTTACCGGTTTTGATCATTGCCGGTATCTTTACAGGGATCCTTACAGGCTTCATTGCTAAGCTTGTAGTAATGAGGTTTGATAAAGCAGATGTTACGATGGTGTAAAAAACATGTCTGTTTTATTATGGGTCAACCATTTTCTTAATTTGTTAAAGTTTTGTAAGACTATTGATATTCCTATTGAATTATTTATTAAAATGTGTATAATGGTCTGCACGTGAAAAAATATTATAGAAGGGGTTGTTGATATGAAGAGTAACAAGATTGTTATTGCGGCTGTCGCAGCGGTTGTTTTCATTGCCGCCGCAGTCGTAACGGTGTACATTTTCCGCAATGAGATCGCAGACTTTTTCGTGGACATCAAAGCAAGAATTGACGAGAAATTACTAGGTGGCAACAGTGAGTACGTAGAGTAAAGAAAACAGCTAAAAACCCGGCTTTGCAGATTGAAGCCGGGTTTTTTGTGAGGTAGTGCAATTTATGAGTATTAAACATGAACCGATCCTGGAGACTTTTCCCTTGACCGAGCACTTTATGCCGAGACCGCGGATCGACGGGATTCTCGACCGCGCGGTGCAATGCAAGCTGGTATATGTTATTGCGGGAGCTGGCTACGGGAAAACTCAAGCAGTGCATCATTATCTCAGGCAGCAAAATGATGCTGTCGTCCGTTGGCTTCAATTAAATGAAAGTGATAATATCGGCGCTCATTACTGGGAAAGCCTCATACACAATATCTCCTTTGACAACCCGGATCTGGCAGGAAAATTACGCGAGCTTGGTTTCCCGGAAACGGCAATCCGCTTTAATCAGTTTGCCGAAATACTCAGGAAAACAGAGCATCACTCATTGAAAACATTTCTTGTGCTTGATGATTTTCACCTGATTCACGCACCGCAAGCCCTTGAGTTTGCCGAACGGTGTGCCCATCTGAAAATACCGGATGCCTGCGTAATAGTGATTTCGAGAAAAGAGCCTGATATCAACGCGGTTTCTCTGTTTTCAAGAGGGGATGCATATATCATAACAGAAGACGAGCTGCGTTTTTCGGAAGATGAAATAGCAGAATATCTCATGTTCCGGGGTATTGACTTTTCCAGGAAGGATATACAAAAAATAGCAGAGTCGACAAAAGGCTGGGCATTGGCAATAAAAATGCTTTCATTGATTTTATTAAGAAAACCCGGTGATTTGTACCGCGCCCTTGAAGCAACAAAACAAAATATATTCAAACTATTGGAAACTGAAGCATATAATAATTTTCCGGAAAGCGTCCAAAGAAGGTTGATACAGTTATCGCTTACGCCCGATTTACCGCTTATACCGCTAAATGATTCCACTGATGAAGATATTTTTACTCAATATGTGCAGCAGTTAGCACCGTTTATATGGTTTGACAGCTTTATCAATGATTACAGGATACACCCGTTGTATCTGGAATTTTTGCAAAGCAAACAGCAGATATTATCGGACAGGGATAAGCTTGATATTTATTTTCGTGTGTCGAAATGGTGTTTCAAAAACGAGTTTTTTATTGATGCAATAAAATATTGTGCAATGTCAGGGCAGTACGGGCGTATTCTAGAAGCTCTTTTGTCGTATCCGTTTAAGCTGCCGGAAAGCATTAGTGAGTATTTTCTTGAAATCATAATGGAGATAGACAAGGATGATAAAGAAGAAAGCGACCTGAGTATCCTTGTGTTAAAAAACTTGTTTATACCTATTCTGCTCATGGGTGCCGGAAGGCATAAGGAAGCGGAGGAATACTCGCTGGCAACGATAAAAAAGTGGGATAACATAAATACGCCGGTCTCATATGCCCTCCTTGCTATTGCAAACAGCAATCTGGCATATATCGGGTTATACACTAGCACTGTTACATATGTATATGACTCTCCGGTATACCTTAAAAAGTCGATAGAATACCTCATGTTGTCCGGAATGCCGCCGGGGAAGGGGACCGGGGCTTTTCTGGTACCTGATATACGTTCTTTTTCATGTACTGTAGGAGAAAATGCAGAGCTCCGGGATTTTGATTGCTTCCTTGAAAGTGCAAAAGAAACCGCGCTTTATGTCGCGAAAACCTCTCATGGAATGTATCACGGTTATGATGACTTGGTGTCATGTGAGCTGGCTTTTTTTAAGAACCAGCGTGAGGCTGCGAGAATCTTCGCACATAGCGCTATATTGAAAGCACTCGAGCAAAATCAATATAGCATAGCATCTATGGCAAACGGGTATCTTCTGCGGATAGCTATATTCGAAGGCGATTTTTCGCTGTGCAGGGAATTGCTTAAGCAAATGGAAAAATATCCGGATAGTCAGATTTTCTGGAACCGCGACATTCTGTATGATTTATTTTCCGGTTTCTTTTATGCGCAGATCGGACTGCCTCAAATGGCTTCTCCATGGCTCATAATAGAAGATAAGGAAACAGAAAAAGAAGTTAATATTCCCGTTAGGGAGTTGATCGTTAGCGCTAAGTGTTATATCGCGTCAAAAAAATACAAACAAGCGCTTGCGGTTTTATGCAACTCCTATCCGAGGGAGCCGATATACCGGTTCAGGCTTGGAGAGCTGACGCTTTTTTTGCTGCTGTCGCTTGCACGATTTAAAACAGGTGACAAAGATGGTGCGATCGGTGATTTTGAAAAAGCGTATGCATTATCTTATGAAGGTGTTTTTGAAATGCCTTTTATAGAACTGGGTAAGGATTTTCATGCATTGGCAAGCGCTGTATTAAAACGGGAAGGATGTATTATTGATCACGATTGGTTAAGGGTTATGGAGCGAAAGGCTTCCGCGTATTCAAAGAAGGCTGCGATAATCGCAGCTTCGGTAAAAAGAGAAAAGCATATAAAGGACGATATCCATCTTTCACAACGGGAACGCGAAATATTAGATGACCTTTATCATGGTCTTTCGCGTGATGAAATGGCCGCGACACGTTTTCTTTCAATAAACACCGTAAATAAGGTATTACAATCATTATTTTTAAAGCTTGATGCAAATAACAGCATTGACGCGATCCGTGTTGCGATAGAAAGAGGTATTTTCGAATAAAATTAATATAATGAGCTTTTGTTATGCTTCATTTTCCCTTCGGATAAAAATCCGGAGGGATTTGTTATTTTATATCAATAAATCGAAGCCTTTTTTGATATTAATACAGAATCCTGTGTAGCGCGCGCACATTTGATTAGCTATAATTTCATTAGAAAGTGTCTTTAAGAGAATTTACTGTTGTTTAAACAGCCGGTATAAAGGAGGATAATGAACAATGTTTAATTATTCGGATTTTATTTTTGCTCCAATAACTTCAAATGCATGGGCACTGTCAAACCTGATGCTGGTGACAATAGGTATCTTTCTTGCCGTGTTTGCATTAATTGATCACATAGGGGGAAAAAGGCGGAAAAAAAGAGAGGAAAGAATCGATGTATATACTAAAGCACATAAAAATGCGAAAATTGCCGTAGAAGAGAAGCATATCCGGCAAAACAATCTTGATTGGCTGATAATAGTAGAGTTTCTGGGTTTTACCAGTGTTGTGATCTTTCTGTTGACACAAAACATCAACAACATCATGGTGCTCATGAACTGGATGACAATTGCGCATATCATCCTCTTTGTTGTTGAACTCGTTGCCCTTAGGTTTGTGTATATAGGGAAACATAATGAGGAAAATTAATTTACCTGCCATGTCTGTATAAATTACCCGGGCTGAGGGTTATATTGGAGTAGTGCATTAGATCTGAAACTGTAACGAATTGGAATCCTCTTTCGATCAAGGAGGGTATTATCAGTGCTGTTGCTGTTATTGTCCGCTCGTGTATGTCGTGAAGGAGTATGATATCCTTGTTTTGGACATTGTCAATAACAAAACTGTATATTGTTTCGGGGGTTTTTTCTTCCCAGTCCCGCGGGTCTACCGACCATAAAATAACCGGTAAACCAAGTTCTCCCATTATACTTTCAACGTAGGGATTTGTCCGTCCGCGTGGTGGTCTCATATGTAATGGCGCGGTGCCTGTAACATTTTTGATTACACTGCTTGCGTCCATGAGCTGAGACCGGATGCTGTCGGCTGAAATCTCATCCAGCGAGCTGTGTGACCATGTGTGGTTGGCAATCTCGCAACCCATGTTATATGCACGGAGTACTGTTTCGCGGTTTCTTTCGACCTGGCTTCCTATTACATAAAATGTAGCGACAATACCGTAGTGCTCTAAGAGATCAAGCACTTGATCCGTCAGGCTGCCCGGGCCGTCGTCAAAAGTGAGGGCAATCATTGGTAGTGCCGGATTTATCCCGACTGTGAGAAAATTGTAATCATCCGCACCGGTAAGACGCTCAATCTCCGGCGGTGGTTCAGGTGTCGGCGTGGGTGTCGGTGTGGGTGTCGGCGTGGGCGTGGGTGTCGGCGTGGGTGTTGGTTCGAGTGACAGTACGGGTGACGGTGCTTGTACTTGAGGTGGCGGAGGTATCGTCGGAAGTCCGGCTACGCCTGATCCCGGAAAGCTTATTTCACATGCATTCGTAATTAACATGCCGGATAAAAAGAGCAGCACAAATACAACCTTTAAAAGCCTTTCTGCATATTTTTTTTGCTTGTCCCTGTTCATGAGCAACCTTACCTGTTTTAGTAATAGCTATTATTGTAATTATTATACATTAAATATTTTCAAAACGGAATCCTTCGTTTTTTATATTTCTTATTGTATAGTTGCATTCACCGCTTTCAAGCTTTGTGCATATGGCTGATATATGTTTCTGCAACGTGTTTTTATCGTGTTCTGTATCTGATTTACAAACTATTTCGGACAATCTGTTAGCGCTGACTGTTTTGCCTGCTTCACGGATCAGTAACGAAAGCAGGGGGAATTCCTTTTCTTCCAGCCCTGCATCTATTCCGCTTACGTATGCACGTTTTGCTATGAGATCGAGAGTAAGATTGCCGCGCACAATTGTTATGGAAGGGACTGTTGATCTGTTTTTTTTCTCGCGCCGGAGCATGGCTTGGATCAGTGTGGTCATGGCTTCCGGCTCGTATGGTGCTGTGATGTAATTATCGCCGCCCCTTTCTATGCCTTTGATTATCTCAAGGGGGGTGGTCCTTGTAGAAAGGATCAGGATGGGGGCGTCGGTTGCAGCGTGTATCTCAGGGATAAATTCAAGGCCTGAGCCGTCGGGCAGGATTATATCAAGAAGTATCATGTCATACGCTGTCTTTTTAGCAAGCAGTGTTTCCCGCGCTTCTTTGAGTGTCCGGACGCTGTGGCAGCGCACATTGCCTTTTAAAGCTTTTGACAAAACCCGCTTATTTGTTGTGATTACATTTTCATCTTCTTCTATTAATAGTACGGTCGTAATGCCCTCATTATCCATAATCACTTCGCTCCGTCGGCAGGGATGTCGATGTAAACCGTTGTACCTGTTCCGGGCTTGCTTTCTAAACTTATACTGCCGCCGTGTAATTCAATGATTTGCTTGCAGAAGTACAGACCCAGTCCTGTGCCGTGAGCACGTCCTATATCGGCGTTTAAAAAGCGTTTGAAGAGGTTGCCTTGCAGTTCTGCCGGTATACCTTCGCCGTTATCCGAGACCGATAATAAAATTCTTTTTTTATTCTGCTTAACTGCCACTATGATCGTGCCTTCTTTGGTGTGCCGGACTGCATTGGAGAGAAGGTTTAACAGGACTTCCTTAAAACGTTCACGGTCTGCATTTATCCGTTGAAGGTCAGGGGCAAAACTGGTTTTTA
>Ga0123353_10017539_pt1 | contig 10531 bp, 8 predicted proteins | sample TergutLab28metaG_3_FD_92763 | JGI IMG/M metagenome (GOLD analysis project Ga0123353, IMG submission 92763) | Labiotermes labralis P3 segment gut microbial communities from Petit-Saut dam, French Guiana - Lab288 P3 | ecosystem: Host-associated > Arthropoda: Insects > Digestive system > Gut ... | reverse complement strand
GAGGGCCGCACGGTGCTGATTTCCGGGCGATTGAGCCTCCAGGAAAACAAAGAAGCCAAGCTGCTGTGCAACGCCATCGAGGCGATGGACGAAGAATCCCCACAATCCGGGCAACCTGTGCAGAAGAAAAATGGCCGCCGGGGTGTGTTCCTGCGCTTCGGCTCGAAGGACGACCCCCGCCTGTCTAAGGCCGTGCAGCTACTGGGCATCTTCGATGAGGGCAGCCTGCCCGTCGCGCTTTTCTATGAGGACACAAAGAAATACGACCCGCGCCCCGGCGTGGATTGGAACCCGGCCTTGGCCCGCGAGCTTGCGCGGCTGTTGGGGGAGGGGAATGTGGTAGCAAACCTGTAGGGGCGGCAATCTTGCCGCCCGGGCCAGTGAATAATTTTCGAAAGGGGAATCCTCCCATGTCAAACCCCAAGCACGACCAGCACGGCGTGAAAGCGCCCTACAATCTCTCTGCGCGTGTAAAATGGCTGCGGGACTACTACTACAAGGGCAACGACCGCAAGTGGAACAACGCCTTTGTGCCATTCACCACCGGCACGCCCTGGGACGCCCAGTTCAACGAGCAGACCTTCTACATCGTGCCGGAGACCTACTCCTTCTTCAGCCCGATGCTGCGGTGCTTCCAGCAAAACGCCTGCGAGATCACCCCCCCCGCGGGCTTCTTCGATTGGAGCATCCCCGAGCGCCGGGCCTGGTTCGTCAAGGAGGCCATGGTGAACTACGTGCCGCAGGAGGTTCTTCCGGGCGACCTGCTCGCGGGCGGGCGGTTCAACCTGATGGCCTCGCGCTGCTTCACCAAGGCCGAGGCCCAAAAGCACGACGCCCTGCTCTGGGGTAAGAAAAACAAGGGCGGCCTGCGCAAAGATATGATCGAGTACGAGGAGCGTGGCTTCGGCAACTGCGGGGCCACCTCGGGCCACCTGATCTCGAACTATCCCAAGGCGCTGCGGCTGGGTTTTGAGGGCATCAAGGCGGAAATACAGGGCTATTACGATGCTTTGGACGACAAGACCGGCCCGAAGGCCGCGCAATTGCGCGCCATGCTTACGGCGTGTGAAATGCCCATCGAGCTGGCCGCGAAATACGCCGCCAAGTGCCGCGAACTGGCCTCAGATGAGAACGACGAGATGCGCAAACAGGAGCTGCTCGACATGGCGGCGAATCTCGATATCGTGCCGGCAAAACCGGCGCAGAATTTTTGGCAGGCCATGCAGAGCCTGTGGCTCACCCACATGCTCATCATGAGCGACGAGAACTACCCCGGCCCGGGGGTGAGCTTCGGCCGCCTGGACCAGTACCTGTACCCCTACTGGCAAAAGTCGATCGAAGAGGGCATGGATCGCGAATTCGGCAAGGAAATTTTAAAATGCTTCTGGATGCACTGCAACTACGCCTACGACGCCATGATCACAACCGGGGACCAGGGCATCACCGCGGGCTATGGGCAGCTGTTCAACATCTCCGGCTGCGGCCCGGATGGCGCGGACATGACCAACGACCTGACCTACGCCCTGCTGGAGGTCCTCGACGAGATGTCGCCCATCCTGGAGCCCAAGCCTAACGTGCGCCTGCACAGCGGCACGCCGGAGAAGCTCCTGGATACTGTTGTTGATATGGTGGCCGACAGCCAGGGCGCGCCGTTCCTGCTCAACTTTGACGAGCGCTCCATGGCGGGCATGCTGCGCGAGGCTTCACGCGCCGGGGTGCAGGACTTAATCAACGAGGGCAACGTGCACGACTATGCCTCAGTCGGCTGTTTAGAGAACACCATGTGCGGCAACGACCGCTCGGCCACGGTGGACTGCAACCTGAACCTCTACAAGGCCGTGGAGCTGGCCCTGGGCGGCGGCGAGGAGCTTGTGTCGTACACCGACGCCTTATGGGATAAGCCCTACACCGCTCCCGTGAACGCCCCCAAGACCGGTGACCCCACAGCCTTTGCCTCGTTTGAAGACTTCTTCACCGCCTTCGAAGCCCAGGTGAAATTCCTCGTGAAAAAGATGGTCGAGCTCTACAACCGTTCGTGCGCGGTGCGGGCGGAATTTGCCCCCACGCCCTATCTCAGCTGCCTGATCGACGGCTGCGCGGAGAAGGGCCTGGACGTCACGCAGGGCGGCGCGCAGCTGAGCTTCGTTACCATCGAGGGCGTCACCTTCGCCACCACCGTGGACAGCCTGCTGGCCGTCAAATATCTTGTATATGACAAGAAAATCTGCACTATGGCGCAGCTTGTGCAGGCCCTGAAGGACAACTGGGTCGGCCACGAGAAGCTGCGGGCCATGGCCGTGAACCGCGCGCCCAAATACGGCCGCGACGACGACGAGGCCGACGCCCTCGCGCGGCGCGTGATGGCCCTCTGGAGCGAAGAGCCGTGGCAGTACACCACCCCCACCAGCGCGCGCTACCGCGGGGGTATGCTCAGCTGGAACTACTGGATCGGTTCGGGCTTCATCCTCCCCGCCAGCCCGGACGGCCGCGCCCGTGGGCAGTTCCTCAGCAACGCCATCTGCCCGGTGAACGGCGCGGATATCAACGGCCCCACCGCAAACGCGAACTCCGTTGGCACGGCTCTGGGCGGTTTTGCCGGGGACGGGGCGGGGGACTACAAGCAATGGAACAATTGCCTGCCCAACGGCGCCAGCCACACCATCACGCTCTCGCCCGCCCTGCTGCGCGACGGCGAGCACCGTGCCAAGCTCAAGAGCTTCCTGCGCGGCTATGTGCAAAACGGCGGCACGGCCCTGCAGATCAACGTGCTCGACGCCGACATGCTGCGCGACGCCCAGAAGCATCCGGAGAACTATCGCAACCTGCTGGTGCGCGTGACGGGCTACAACGCCTACTTCACCGCCGTTGGCAGAGAATTACAAAATGAGATTATCGCAAGGGAGAGCCACAACAAGTATTGATAAGCGCAGTCTGTAGGGGCGGCATTCTTGCCGCCCGCCATACATCAAACCCAATCATTCGGGCGGCAAGAATGCCGCCCCTACAGCGGGGAGAAAATCATGGGTTTCATCTACGACCTCTACATCAACCGCGAGTGCCAGGACTGTATCCACAGCGAGCTCGATCTCATCGAGCAGAAGTTCTGGTGCACCCTCCGGGAGGATTTCCGCGACCCGGAGGAAGTGGAAAGCTGCGCGGACATCAAAACAGCATAGGAGAAATTATGCCCACCCTCACCACCCTCGACATCCAGCGCATGTCCAGCGAGGACGGCCCCGGCCTGCGCACCACGGCGTTCCTCAAGGGGTGCCCGCTGCGCTGCCGCTGGTGCCACAACCCCGAGAGCATCGCCCCGCAGGGGGAGGTGCTCTGGCACGCCGCGCGCTGCATCGCCTGTGGGAGCTGCGGCGGCACAGGCCCGCACCGGACCTTCGAGGCTGCCGGGGCCTGCCCCACCGGCGCGCTGGAGGCCAAGGGCACGCCCCGGGACATTGCGGCGCTCTGCCGCGAGCTGCTGAAGGACAGGGCCTACTGGGGCGAAGAGGGCGGCGTGACGCTCTCGGGCGGGGAGCCGCTGCTGCAGGAGGCTGCCATTGACCTGCTGCGCCTGCTGAAGGCGCAGGGCGCGCACGTCGCCGTGGATACCTGCGGCCTTGTGCCGGAGGCGCGTCTGCGCGCGGCCCTGGAACACTGCGATATGGTGCTATATGACCTCAAACTGGCCTACAGCGCACGGCATATCAAATGGACCGGCGCGGGCAACGAGGAAATCCTGCGCAATTTGCAGATGGCCGCCCAATGGGCAGGGCAAGGCGGAGGGCGCGTTTGGATCAGGACGCCCATCATCCCCGGGGCGACGGACAGCGGCGAAAACATACGCGGCATAGGCGAAATCCTCGCCCGGCTGGACGGCATTGAACGCTGGGAGCTGTGCGCGTTCAACAACCTGTGCGGGTCGAAGTATCAAAGCATGGGCCGCGCGTGGGAATTCGAGGGCATACCCCTGGTCACGCGCGAAAAAATGGACGAACTGTGCGATATCGCGAAATCGACGAACGCCTGCCCAGATATCCGATGGACGGGCGCGGTGAAAGATTAGCAGGGAGGTTTCATGGAAATCAAGTATGTGCCGAAGAGTGAAATAACCGGTGCGCAGCAAGAAATGCTGCATGCAATTGAGAAAACTTGTTTTGGATTTTCTTCAGCGGAAATAATGAAAAACGCAGAAGAGGGACACCCATTTGGCGCGGTTGAGCTGGGCACGTTTTTGCTCTTTGATGATGAGAAAATAGTCGGGAACGCGTATTTGTACAAAAGGCTGACAGCGTATGACGGCCAGGAGTACTATATAGGCGGCTTTGGAGGCTTGGCTGTACTGCCTGCATACCGCGGCAAAGGATACGCCCGCCAGTTGGCGGAAGAAGCATTAAAAAAGGCATACGAAATCGGCATAGACGTTGCCTGCCTATTTACCAGCAGAGAAGAAACGATACATGAATTTTATGAAAGCTTGGGCTTTGCTTTCTTAAGCAGGAAAGGCTATTACATCGATTCATTGCACAGAGAAGCATCGGAGGACGATGTGATGTTATTAGGGTTGAATGACAAAGAATTGGCTGAAAAAATCCTTGCGACAAACCACAAGTTTCATTATGGACAAGAGGAAGGCTGCTGGTAATATCCACGCCAGAATATCATTCTGGCCCCGCCCCCTACACTCTTATAGGCGGTGAATATCATTCGCCGCATCCCGTGAAAAATGCGATAGAGATAGGAGATCACACCATGAACAAAACCATCAGCGAAGAGGCTGGGGCCCTGCTCGCCATGACCAGCAAGGTCGCCCTGCTGGGCACTCTGGACGACGAGGGCGGCCCGCACCTGACATTCCTCGCCACGCTGCAGGGCCTGGGGGAGGACCGGATCATATTCGGGCAGTTCTGCGTGGGGCTGAGCAAGCAGTTCCTCCCGCAGCGGCCCGAGTGCGCCTTTTTGGCCCTCTCGGCCGACATGCGCTGGCTGCGCGGCCGCGCGCGCTTCACCCATACGGCCAGGACCGGCCCGGAGTTCGACATGTACAACAACAAGCCGCTGTTCAGGTACAACGCGTATTTCGGCGTCAACACCGTGTGGTACCTGGACCTGCTGGGCGTCACCGATGTTGAAAAGCTGCCCCTGCCGCAGATCGGCGTCGGGGCGCTGCTGAGCCGGGCCACAGCGCCCCTTGCCGCCAAGAACGAGAAGGACGCCCTCAGCCGTTTCGGCCGGGCGCTCTTCGCCGGGATCGGCTTCCCGAAGTTCCTCTGCTATGCCGGGGAGGACGGCCTGACCATCGTGCCGGTGGTGCAGGCGGTCAGCGCGGGCACGGACAGGATTGTGTTCACCGGCAAGCCCTACGGGGAGGACCTGCGGGGCCTCGCCCCGGGCATGCAGGTGTGCGTGATGGCGCTGAACCTGGATATGCAGAGCGTACTGGTCAAGGGCGCGTATGCGGGCAAAAAGGCCGGCACGCACGTGATTGACATCGAGCGGGTGTACAACTCCATGCCGCCCGCCTCGGGGTATATCTTCCCCGGAGCCGGGCGGCCCGAGGCGATTACTGAATTTTAAGGAGAAAACGATGACAGCTCTATTTTTCGCATCCGTGGCCGCCATGGCCGCCGCGGTGATCGCGGCCCTCGCGCTGCGCGGAAAGGGGCGCGGGCCCCTCTACGCCCTGATGACAGGCACCTTCCTGGCGCTGGCCCTGCTGCTGCTGGCCCTGCCCGGCGCGCCGCTGGAGCGCCTGCTCAAGGCGGTCTACGGCGCGGCGAAGGCCCTGGCTTTCAGCAATGCCGACCTGGCCGCGCTGCAGGAGCGCATGGCCAAGGGCATGCCCTGGGTACAGACGGCCCCGTCCGCGCTGCGGTTGTGGGCGCAGTCCTGGGCCGCGGCGCTGTACCTGTTCGCCGCGCTGCTGTCGATGCAATACGTGCTGTCCTTCATCAAGAAGTATGGCGCGCGCCTGTGGTACCTGCTGGGCTTTTTCAGCAAGCGGGTCTTCGTCTTCTCCTCCCAGTGCCCGCAGTCCGAGGCCCTGGCCAAAAGCCTGCGCGAAAGGCTGCACGCCCGCATGGCCTTCTTCGACCCGGACGTGCGCCTGCATATGCACCGCCCCGGGGCGGAGATCACGCTGTTCGCCATCGGGGAGGACGAACCGGCGAACGTGACGCAGGCCCTGCGCTGGATAGAGAAATATCGATATCGCAACCATACAACTGTGTGTGTGTTCTCCGAGAGCGTGGAGAGCGAGCTGCTGCTAGGCGCGGCCATGGCCCCGCGGCAGGGCCGGCAGCCGGGGGAGAGCTTCAAGGTGCGGCGGATCAACCCCGCCCAGGCCCTGGTGTGCCGCACGCTGTACGCGCCGCCGGCGCCGCTCGGCGACTCCATTTTCGGCGGCGCGAAGGATACGGGCGGCGAAGAAAAGCTGATCTGCGCCGTGGTGTTCGGCCTGGGGCGCCTGGGCGGCGAGATGGCCAAGGCGCTGTGCTGGTTCGGGCAGATGGACGGCTATAAGCTTCAGGTCCACGCCTTCGAGAAGGACCCGGAGGCCGTCAGGCGCTTTTCCGAAAGCTGCCCGGGCCTGCTGGAGCACAGGGGAAAAGGCGGGCAGGGCGAGGACCGCTACGAGCTGGAGCTATATACGGACGCCGCGGGCTTCGACGCTGCGCTGCGTCAAATACCCGCGACATACGTATTCGTCGCCCTGGGCGGCGACGGCAAAAACCTCGACATGGCCCTGAACCTGCGCGTGCTGTTCGAGCGTGAGGGCCATACCCCCGACATCCTGGCCGTGGTGCGCGACCCGGAGAAGGCCCGCCGCCTGCGCGAGGGCCCGCTGGTGAACTTCAAGGGGAAGAGCTACGACATCACCGTGGTGGGCAGCCTGGAGGAGCAGTACGCCTGGGAGACCATCCTCGACTCCGAGCTGGAGAAGGAGGCATGCAGGCGGCATGTGAGCTATGCAGGCAACGACAAAGACTTCTACCGCTTCGAGTATAACTTCCGCTCCTCCATGGCGGCGGCCATCCACGCGGAATGGCGCAGGCGCCGCAACATTCACGACGACGACGCCCCGGAGCTGGAGCACAGGCGCTGGAACGCCTACATGCGCGGGCAGGGCTATGTCTATGACCCTGAGCGCAACGACCGCGCCAAAACACACCCCGATTTGGTGAGCTTCCAGGCGCTCAGCGACAGGGAGAAGGAGAAGGACCGGGCGATGACGCAGCCGCGGTAAAGCCCCACTCTTCAGAGGGGGGTGGCCGCAGGCGGGGGAGTGTCTGAATCACAGCCTTTCCGCGAAGGCCGCGAAGGCGGTAATCACAGCTAAGCAGATGAAGTAGTACCCGTGCATGGTCACCATGCTGCCGTAGGCCTCCTTCAGGGAGCTCTCCCTGACGGTCTTCTTCCCATGGCGGTCCGGACTGTTTTTCGCGATGTTCCCCACCAGGGTCAGCGCCTCGTAGTACACGCCGTACATCAGCACCGTCAGCAGCAGCCCGGGCGACCAGCTCCAATAGAACTGCGCGAAGATGATGAAGAACCCGAAGCCCAGCAGCGCGGCGCGCCAGAGCACGATCGTCTTGAAGTAGTTGAAGCGCTCGAAGGCCTGCTGCTCCACCATCACATAGTACAGCACATAGAACGAGACCAGCTGTGCCGCCCCCGCGCTGCCCAAAAACAGCATCAAAAGGGGTATATAGCAGTAGATCGGGAACTCGGCCGTGTGGGCGATTTTTTCATAGAGCTGCCAGGCCTTCGTCGGCTCCTTGCCCGCCTTTTGCAGGGCCAGCTCCAGCTCCTGCCCGCTCATCCATCCCCGGCTGAGCATATAGCGCAGCTCCTTTTCGGTCTTGGGCCGCCTGTGGACATACTTGAGCAGGTCGATCCCCAGCAGGGCCACGAACACCGCGGGCAGGACCCAGGGTTCGATGGGCAGCGTCTGCGGCACGGACGCGATCGAGGCATATTTTGCCTGATAGCCCGGCAAGAAATTCGCGATCAGCGTGAATGTGATCGATATCCCCAGCCCGGCGATGGCCCCGTAGCTGCACTCGGCCACCTTCCAATAGCCGATCCAGCCCTTGTATTTGCCGAGGAACTGCCGGCCCTTTTTATTGGGGTATTTGGACCGGATATGCAGCAGCTGCCCTGCCACGAAGCCAACGCCGCCGGAGACCGTGCTGCCCAGCGTCAGCCAGAGCGCCAGGGCGTCCCGGTACACGGCCGCGAAGAGGACGAGCTCCACCAGGATGCCGAACATCACGCCCATGCCCTCGGGCCGGCTGCGGGAGAAGTATATCCTGGGATGGATGCCCTTCTCCTCATCGAAGGGCCGGTCGAACAGCCGGGAGCCCGCCAGACCCGCCAGGGGCAGCAGGACGAAGAGGAGCAGCACGGCGTTCAGGTCGTAGCCCCCGGCCAGGAAGGTCAGGAACATACCGACGACAGAACCAAAAATGCCGAACCAGATGGAGCCCTTCACGGCGATGCCCGTCAGGCCGCGTTTCAGGTCCTCGGGAGGGTTGCGGTCGGAGCCCAGGCCGATGCTCTGCATGTAGGACATCGAGCCGCCGAAGTAGATTCCCAGGGCCCCCGCCGCGCTGAGCAGGTAGAAATGCTCCAGCAAAAACGGCGAGCCGCTGAACACCGCGATCAGAAGGCCCATCAGCGCCCCGGGGAGCATCGCGCCCTTCTCGCCGCCCAGGGTGGTGCCGCGCATCCCCCAGCCATAGGATACCGCCAGGATAGACACCCCAATAAACAGTGCGATAGGCCACGCGCCTGTCAACGCCATGAGAACACCCCTTTACGAATTTTTGTAGCGCGTTCATTATATCATGATATTTCGCGTACCGCAAGCCCAAATAAACCAGAAAGTGTGATCCCATGCAGCTGAAAACCTATACCCCCCGCGAGCGCAACATGTACCTCGTGGCCATGTTCGGGCAGAATATGATCTTCAACGTCGTCCCCATGTTCACCAACTACTTTGCCCGGGACGTGCTGTTCATCCCCGCCATGACGGTGGGCGTCATCATGACCATCGCCCAGGTGTGGGACGCCGTCAACGACCCCATCATGGGCACCATCGTGGACAGGACCCGCGGCAAATACGGAAAATGCCGGCCCTACCTGATGTGGGCGCCGGCGGGGGTGTATGTCTTCACCATGCTGTGCTTCCTCTGCCCGCCGTACCGGTACGGCGCGGGCGTCACGCCCTGGAGCAACGTGGGCGTCATCGCTTGGGCACTGGGCAGCTACATCCTGTTCGACCTCTTTTACACCGCCGGCGACATCCCCCTGTGGGGCATCACCGCGCTGATGACCGAGGACGAAAAGCATCGGCAGAAGCTGCAGGCCAACGCGCGCATCATAGGGGCCATCGGTGGCGGGTCGGCCATGCTGCTTTTCCAGCCCATCGCGCTGGCCGTGGGCAAGCAGCTGGGCTCCGACCGGCTGGGCGTCATCCTGACGGCGCTGGGCTTCACCACCCTGGGCTTCATCACCTTCCAGATGGCGGGCATCTTCGTCCGGGAAAAAATCGTGATCAAAACCGAGAAGAAGAACAGCGTCAAAGAGAATTTTCAAATGCTCTGGCGCAACCGGCCCTTCCGGCAGCTGCTGGTCTCGGGCGTGCTGGCCACCCCGCGCAACATCGTGGCGCTGGTGGCCATCCCCTTGGTCACCTACTACTTCGCCAGCAAGGACCCGGGCAAGGCGCTGTTCTACACCGCGCTCATCGGCGGGGGCGTGTTCGTCGGGATGCTCCCCGCCCAGTTGTTCGCGCCGAAGCTTATGGACCGCTTCGGCAAGCAAAGATTATATTGGGTGTGCAACCTGGCGGAGCTGCCGGTGAACCTGCTGGTCTTCGCGCTGTATCTCGCCTCTCTGCGGGTGCCCGGCGGGCTGACCAGCGCGGGCCTGCTGGCCGTGCTGATGGTGCTGTTCCTGATCAAGGGCGCGGCCATGGGCCTGTTCATCGTGCTGCAGACGGCCATGGTCTCCGACGCCGTGGACTACGAGGACCACACAAATCATGTCAGGCCCGACGGCGTGTTCTTCTCGGGCCTCACTTTTATGGCGAAGATAGGCAACGGCCTGTCCACGCTGCTCTACCAGTCCCTCAGCGCCCTGGTGGGCATGTCCGGGGTGAACCTCATGATATTGCAGAATATGCTCGACAGCGGCAAGGTGCCGCGCGAGGTGATGGCGCGCGGCTCGGATGTGGTCGTCCACCGCATCGCCGAGGGCGCGCTGACCTCCGGCCAGATATTCAACTTCTTCACCATGATGTTCGTCGCCATATCGGTCATCCCCGCCATCGCCAATGTGCTGGCGCTGCTGCCCATGCGGGGCTATGAGCTCAGCGACGCGAAGACCGCCGAGGTGCTCGAAGCCCTGCAGGCGAGAAGGCGCGAGGAGGGGGAGCTGGCGGAGTGATTCGCCTGTAAAGCACATGAACTTTATTTTTTCGCGCTGATGCGCGAATGCGCGGCAAGAGATTGCCTTTACAAAGCCTGCAAAG
>Ga0123353_10017538_pt1 | contig 10531 bp, 7 predicted proteins | sample TergutLab28metaG_3_FD_92763 | JGI IMG/M metagenome (GOLD analysis project Ga0123353, IMG submission 92763) | Labiotermes labralis P3 segment gut microbial communities from Petit-Saut dam, French Guiana - Lab288 P3 | ecosystem: Host-associated > Arthropoda: Insects > Digestive system > Gut ... | reverse complement strand
GGGACGTAGAAGATGCGCGCAGGGACCGCGAGAAGAAGGAGCTTTCGGCAATCAGGGAGGTCAGGCCGTCTAAGTAGGTGTCGGGGCAGCGCTGATTAATTGCCTGTCAACGCGGCGAACACGCCTTGAAGGTTCTATTCCTAATTACAGGAAACTATGTTAGACGACTTAAAAAAAACAGAACGTATAAAAAAAATCTGTGTTCTTCCCGGGGATGGAATCGGCACTGAAATAGTCGCTTCGGCGCTGGCGGTATTAAACAAAGCCGCCGCGCGGACGGGTTTCAGTATTGAATTACATGAAGAAGCCATCGGCGGGGCGGCCATCGACGCTTTCAATAATCCTTTGCCGGAACGGACGCTGCGCCGCTGCGAGGATAGCGACGCCGTTCTTCTCGGCGCGGTGGGCGGCCCCAAATGGGATTCGAATCCGCCGGAACTGAAACCGGAAACCGGCCTTCTGGCACTCCGCAAGGCATTGGGGCTTTATGGCAACCTGCGTCCGGTAAAAATGCTGCCGGTTTTGATCGACTGCTCAACGCTGAAACCGGAAGTTGTGGGAGGCGTCGATTTTGTCGTGGTGCGCGAACTGACCGGCGGCCTGTATTTCGGAACGCCGCGCGGCGTCTCCGGCGAACCGGGCAGGGAAACCGGCTTTAACAACATGGTGTATCAGCGCCATGAAATCGAACGCATCGCGCGCAAGGCGTTTGAGCTGGCGCGCCGCCGGCGGCACAAAGTCACGTCCATCGACAAGGCCAACGTTCTGGAAGTCTGCCAGTTATGGCGGAAAATCGTTACGGAAATCGCCGGCGAATATCCCGATGTGGAACTGAACCATATCCTGGTTGATAACTGCGCCATGCAGATGGTGCTGCGTCCCACGCAGTTCGACGTGCTTCTGACGGAAAACATGTTCGGGGATATTCTCAGCGACATCGGCGGCGTGCTGACCGGGAGTATCGGAACTCTCCCTTCGGCCAGCGTGGGAGACGGTCCGGCGATGTATGAACCGATTCATGGATCCGCGCCCGACATAGCCGGAAAGGATATCGCAAATCCCGTCGGGACGATCAACAGCATCGCCATGATGTTCGAATATTCATTCGACAGGTCCGACATTGCGAAACGGATCAACGACGCCGTCAGCCTGGTTCTCGAAGAAGGCTATAGAACGGCGGACATTGCAGGGGCCGGGACGCGCGTGGTCGGCACAAAAGAATTCACAGACCGAATTCAGGAAAAAATATAAAAGTCTGGAGTGTGGAGCAAGGTGGAAATGCTTCGCATTTCTGTTGAATAATTCAGGATTTTGCGTAGCAAAATCGCCACAACTCCACACTCAACACTGAAAAGAGGAGCGAAGGTTATGAGACTGAGAGCGGGCGTCGTCGGAGGCACGGGCATGGTGGGACAGCGGTTTATCTCCCTGCTTGAAAATCATCCCTGGTTTGAAGTGACCGCTATCGCAGCCAGCGCCGTGTCGGCGGGAAAAAGCTATGAGGAAGCGGTGGACGGCCGCTGGAAGCTGGCTTCCGCCCTGCCGGAATGCGTAAAACGCATAATAGTCCGGGACGCCGCCAAGGTTGATGAAGTGGCTTCCGGTGTCGATTTGATTTTCTGCGCCGTGGACATGAAAAAGGACGAAATACGCGCGCTTGAAGAAAGCTACGCGCGCGCTGAAACGCCGGTTATTTCCAACAACTCGGCGCATCGCTGGACGCCGGATGTTCCAATGATAATTCCGGAAGTAAATCCGGAACATCTCAACGTCATCGAACATCAGAAAAAACGTCTTGGAACAAAGCGCGGCTTTATCGCCGTAAAGCCCAACTGTTCGATTCAAAGCTACGTTCCGGCGCTCCACGCGCTGATGGAGTACAGGCCGGTCAGCGTCGTCGCCTGCACCTATCAGGCGATTTCCGGCGCCGGCAAGACTTTCAGGGACTGGCCGGAGATGGCTGACAACATCATTCCCTATATCGGCGGCGAAGAAGAAAAAAGCGAACAGGAGCCGTTGCGCATCTGGGGCGGCGTCACGGACGGCGCAATCGTAAACGCCGCGAAGCCGGACATTACCACGCAGTGCATTCGCGTGCCTGTCACAGACGGGCACCTGGCGGCGGTTTTCGTTACTTTCGAAAGAAAGCCTTCAAAGGAAGAAATTTTCGAACGCTGGCGATCTTTCCGCGGACGTCCACAGGAGCTTGATCTTCCGGGCGCGCCCAAGCAGTTTCTCCGGTATTTTGAGGAAGCCGACCGGCCGCAGACAAAACTTGACCGCGACCTGGAAAACGGCATGGGCGTCGCCATCGGCAGGCTGCGCGAAGATATTTTGCACGATTACAAATTCGTATGTCTTTCGCACAACACGGTTCGCGGCGCGGCCGGCGGCGCGGTGCTGATCGCGGAACTGCTAAAAGCTGAGGGATATATTTAGCGATTTCCGCCGCAGTGAAACTTGAAAATTGCCGCGGAGAGGGCATAATTTACAGATTCAGAGACCGGAGGAATGGCCGAGCGGTTGAAGGCGGCGGTCTTGAAAACCGTTAGAGGCGGAAGTCTCTCGTGGGTTCGAATCCTACTTCCTCCGCCAATCGTCCGCATTTTTCAACCGGTCGCGCAGGTTCCGCGGCAGGTAGAAAGTTTCGTTGTCGCTCATGTAAACCGCCACGCTTGGAAGTTCCACGCGTCTTCCGTTTATAACGGCAATATTGGTATTGCCGTCGATGGAGAGGCTCTTTGTCCCGTTTTCGACTTTCAGTGTAATCGTTTCGGTATCTTCGTCCTCTACGATCCCGTACATCATTCCTTTAAATACATCGGTATGCGGCGAATAAATCTGATCGGTCAGGCGATCCAGCGCGCCGGTCAATCCCAATTCGGCAAGAAGGTACTTGTTGATCTCCGTGCCGTCCAGCAGTCCGTGCGCAGTCCGTCCCTTGGGGTGATACGACGCCAGAAAGACATCCTCGCCCGTATGTCCCCCCGTCGTAAACCCGATTACCGCGCGCGAAGATATGATGTATCTGAAAACCATCTCTAACGAGGGGAATTTCCACCTTTCCTCTTTCGGAAGATCATCGTTGGCGAAGTAGTTGCCCGCTGAAAGGATGGATTTGATCTCGTCTTCCGAAAGATCGTTTATTCCCATGTATTGCCCGATGAATGTCACGATGTCGCCGGAAGCGACTTTGTCGTCATTTATCTTTTGCGCCAATCCTTCGGGGGTGAGTTTGATGTTCCCCAGCGGGCCTATCAAAGACTCGAGCGATAACGTATCGTAATTTTCATTCGTTTTTGGGCCGCCGATGCTTATGCCGCCGGTGCCGTGATCGGCAAGTACCAGGACAAGGGTGTTTTTGTCCCGTTTAGCGAATTCGACGGCCTCCTTGACCGCGGCGTCGAAGGCAAGAAACTCTGTAACCGCGCCGATGACATCATTATAGTGGGCGGCCCAGTCTACCTTGCTGCCTTCCACCATAAGAAAGAAGCCCTTCCTGTTCCGCGACAGCATATCCAGGGCTTTGGAGGTCATTTCAGCAAGCGAAGGCACCGCCGCGGTATCGCGGTCCATATCGTAAGGCTGCGCCTTATTTCCAAACAACGCCCATAGCCTGTTGCCGCTGAAGCCGCGGAAGGCGTTGAGATCGTTTTCCATATACCCGGTTCCGGTTGTGCCCAGGTACTCTTTTTGTGTATCGCTTATGTAGTTTGTTCCGCCGCCGAACATGACATCAATCCCGTTATGCACCATAACGCTGCCTATCGAGGCGTAATCACTCCTCTTGCTGCTGTGCGACATCGCATCGGCGGGGGTGGCGTGGGGAAACTCGCAGGTTACGACCAGGCCGACGGATTTACCTTGCAATATACGCATCGCCTCGCCCACCGTGGCCAACGGCTGAAACGCGCGGGAAGAATCGACCGGGTATATGTCGTTGGGCGTCTGGTCCGGATAGGTGCTTATGAATCCCGATCGGGACCAGTACCCGGTAAAGTAAGTCGAAGCCGTGGGGGCGGAGTCGCCTATCACCGCATCGGAACTGTGCGTCTTTACCAGCCCGCTCAGGTAGGGATCCACGGCCAGGCGCGCGTCGCCGTTCAGAACGCCCCACTGGTACCATCGGGAGAGGGTTAGTACCGGCACGGAAGTTCCGTCGGAGATAAGAACGATCACATTTTTTATATCCCCTGTAAATACTCCGCAACCCGGCGATACGAAGAAAATTGCGCCCGACAGTAAAAAGAGAGCGGTAATCGATAAAATTTTTTTCATGATGTTCTTTCCGTGTTTTGCTGCCTTGATTGCCATGCTGTTACAGGATTTCAAGAAAAGTGCCGTTATATGAACGTTCAACGGCTTCGCAGTTATTTACGTAATATTCCTGAAACTCCTTTTGTGGCCGCGAAAAATGCTCAAGTATGGCCATGATACAGCCGCCGTGGATAATAAACGCAACCGTTGCGCCGTCGGACTTATTCCGGACAGCTTCCATGAACGCGAAGCAGCAGCGCTGCTTGAACGCCGTCACACTTTCACCGCCCGGTATATCGCGCAGGCAGTTGGTTGAAAGCCATGCCGTATATTCATTATTACGCAAAAGCTCGAAGTGTGTTTTTCCCTCAAATATGCCGAAATCACATTCCCTGAGATCGTCGCTGATTTCGTAAGCCATGCCGGGATACAGTATTTCCGCCGTTTGCGTGCAGCGAAGGTAAGGGCTTACGATCAGCGTATCCGGGCGCGGCAGCTTTCCGTTTTCAAAAAGCGCACCGGCCTGCTTTACGCCGTCGTCGCAAAGGGGCTCGTTCGTTCTCCCGATATATCGTTTTTCAAGATTGCCCTGTGTTTTGGCGTGTCGTATTAAAATAATCTTCATACTAAAAACCCGTTATCAACCTTCCTGAAAAAACGCCTGCAAGTATCGCAAGCTCGCATACCTGTATGAAATATCCCGTGGTATCGCCGGTAACGCCGCCGAATTTCCCGACGGCCATATTTCGATACAAAAAGAATGAAACCGCCGCGAATACAACGCCCGCCGCACCCGCTGGCGGGCTTAAAACAATCATGGCCGCCGAGGACAGGAGAGCCGTCGCGCCCGTCGAAATGACGACGGATTTTTTATGCGCGGTTTTGGTAAATGAAACGAGAAATCCCGCGGTTCCCGCGCTTGGCATACATACGGCTGAAAGCGCAGCCAGCGCCCTTGACAGAACAAAGCCGCAGCAGACGACTGTAAGCAACGGGGCGTATCCAATCTCGGAAAACAGGCCGAAAACCGCGAGCAGGTAGGCCGCGCAAAATATGACGGCGAACGCGCCTGCGTGCGGGTCTTTTAATATCTCCAGCATTTTTTCCCTGTCCCGGCGCGATGAAAGCGCGTCCACGCAGTCGCAATAACCGTCCATATGTATGCCGCCCGTAAGCAGTAACGGGATAATGGTCGCGCCCGAGGCAAATAAAACATTTCCTGTGTCCATGCGGCCGCAGAAAAGCCCCCAAAAAAACAACAACAGGCCCTCAATAACCCCGACAACCGGTAAAAAACAGAGGGAAAACCGCATGTTTTCCTCGGACCAGTCAAAATGCGGAACAGGAATTACCGAATAAGCGGACATCGCAATCCCCAGCGATCGGAGCAGTCTCATTTGTTTTCCTTTTCAAAAATATAGTATTTTACGGAAGTCCACAGTAGAATCAACTTCTGAGCGGAAGGAGGGGCCTTATCGTGAGACGAACGGCGACAATTTTCGCTGTTACGGCCCTGTTGTCTTCTTATGCAAACTGAGCGGAGACTTCAAACAAGACCTTTGATATCATAAAATGATGCAACAGAATTCGCTGTATTTCATGGAAATCGCCGCGGGATTGGCCGTTGTACTTATCCTGGCGCTCATTTTTTTAATCGGAAACAGAAAGATCAACGCCAGGCGCGACAAGGCTGCCAGCGACATGCCCATGGATTTTCGCGCCACCGTCGCGAAACTCCATGCCGTGATCGCCAACTATTCCGGCGTGATCTGGAGCGTGAACCGGGACAATATCATCACGCTGTTTAACGGTTTATACCTCAGCGAGATAGGCATCACGCCGGATTTTCTGGAAGGCAAGAGTCTTGAAGCTGCGCGGCAAAAAAACAGGCATCTGGATATCATCGAATCCGTGCGTGAAACCCTTGAGGAAGGCGTATCCCACGACTGGATTTCCGATATTGACGGCAGGATATTCCGTTCCCGCACCATCCCCATCTATGACGAGGACGGCAATGTGAACGGCGTGGTGGGAAGCTCCGACGACATCACGGAAACCATCAAACTCCAGAAGGAGCTGGAAATCGCTGTTGAAAAGTCGCAATCCGCGGTGCAGGCGCTTAAATCAGCGCAGATAACCGTATCCGCCATGTTTGAGTCAAACCCCCATATGAACATCCTGTTTGATGAGAATTTCAGGCTGGTGGACTGTAATCCCGCCGCATACGGTTTTATGGGATTCAAGACAAAAGAGGATATGCAGTCCGGGTTCATTGAGCGTATTACCCAAAGCGTGCCGGAATTCCAGTCCGACGGGCGGAAATCCGCTTCTTTGTCTGAAATGCTTATGACGGCGGCAAAAGAAGGCTATGCCAAATTTGAGACCGAATTTGCAATTGACGGCGCCACCCGGATTTTAAGCGTCGAATTAAAGAAAATACCTTACGAGGAAAGTTTTGCCATTGTAGCTTACGTTTTTGATATGACGGAAATCCGCAGGCGGGAGATGGAGCTTATACGCCAGGATCGGCAACTCCTTGAGGCCGCGGAGGAGGCCAGGGCCGCGAATCAGGCGAAAAGCGCTTTCCTCAGCACTATGAGCCATGAGATCCGTACGCCGATGAACGCGATATTGGGCATTACCGAAATCCAGCTCCAGAACGAATCACTGGAACCGGGCACAAGTGAAGCGTTCGGCAAGATTTACAATTCAGGCGCCCTGCTGCTTGGCATTATCAACGATATCCTCGACATGTCTAAAATAGAAGCCGGCAAGCTGGAATTAAGTATCACGGAGTACAGGCTCGCCAGCCTTATCAATGATACCGCGCAGGTAAACATTTTGCGTATCGGCAGCAAGCCTATTAATTTCAGGCTTGATATTGACGAAAACATTCCGTCGGCACTGATCGGCGATGAACTGCGGATCAAGCAGGTATTAAACAACTTACTCTCCAATGCGTTCAAGTACACGGCAAAAGGCATGGTTACCCTGTCGGTTTCCGCCGAAACGGACGGAGGCAGGGAAGATGAAGCAACGATCGTTTTCAGCATCAAAGACACCGGGCAGGGCATGACACATGAACAGATAAACAGGCTGTTTGACGAGTATGCCCGATTCAACCTGGCGGCTAACCGCACTACCGAGGGCACCGGCCTGGGAATGAGCATCACGCGCAACCTGATACGCATGATGAATGGTGAAATTGTTGTTGAAAGCGAACCGGGCAAAGGTTCGGTTTTTACCGTGCGCATACCGCAGGGCTATGCCGGAGCCGGTCCGTTAGGCAGGGAACTGGCGGAAAATCTGCAACAATTCCAGACAATCAGCGGGGATTATACGAAAAAGGTGCGGATTTTCCGGGAACAGATGCCTTATGGCAGCGTTATGGTCGTGGACGACGTGGAAACGAATATCTATGTCGCCAGGGGACTTCTTTCGCCATACAGGTTGCGGGTTGACTCAGCCGGCAGCGGGTTTGCCGCGATTGAAAAAATCAGGGACGGCAATACGTATGACATTGTGTTCATGGATCATATGATGCCGAATATGGACGGCATGGAAACGACGAAGATTATCAGGGACATGGGATATCGGGGCATCATTGTGGCGCTGACGGCGAATGCCGTGGTCGGGCAGTCCGACATATTCCTTAAAAATGGTTTTGACGATTTTATATCAAAGCCCATTGATATTCGCCAGTTGAATACCTTGCTGAACAAATTTATCCGCGACAGGCATCAGCCGGAAGCTCTTGAGGCGGCGCGACGGCAGGCGGATGACGGGAAAGAGCAAAACGCCGGCAAGGAACCGCCGGCCATTGATCCCGGGTTGGCTGAAATCTTCGTGCGGGATGCGTCAAAAACCCTGGCGACGCTGCGCGAAATCCTTGCGAAGCAGGGCGGGTTTAGTGAAGAAGACACGCGGACATATATCATCAGTATTCACGGGATTAAGAGCGCGCTCGCCAATATCGGCCGGCCGGAGCTTTCCGCCGCCGCGCGCGAACTGGAACAGGCGGGCCGTGATAACAACACCGACGTCATGTCAACCGGAACCCGCGCTTTTCTCGACTCGTTACAGGCGTTGATTAAGGAACTCGCACCCGGCGCGGAAGAAACCGGCGATGAAACGCTGGAAGAAGACAGGCCATATATTCTGGAAAGATTGCGCGCGGTGAAAGAAGCCTGTGAAGCTTACGACAAAAAAACCGCCAGGGGCGTGATCGCGAAAATAAGGGAAAAAACCTGGTCGCCGCCGACCATGGAATTGCTGGACGTTATCGACGAACATTTGCTGCACAGCGAATTTGATGAAATCGTAATCGCCGTGAACAAGGTTCAGTAAACGTGTCAAGTGAGGGTTTATTCAGACGTTATTCGGAGAGAGACTGCTGCCATTTCCATGCGGAGAACATCATTTCATCAAGCGTTTTTTCGGCTTTCCAGCGAAGCTCACTGTTGGCCAGCGACGTATCAGCCCATACCTGCACGATGTCGCCCGGACGGCGGCCGACAATTCTGACCGATAGTTTTTTTCCGGAGACTCTTTCAAAGGACTGTATCATTTCCTTTACGCTGTAGCCGTTGCCGGTTCCCACGTTGAACACCTCGAAATCGGACTGCGTCCGGCCGTCAAGCATACGGCGAAGGGCCGCGACATGGGCTTTGGCAAGATCCGTAACATGAATGTAATCCCGGATAGCCGTGCCGTCCGGCGTCGGGTAATCATCGCCGAAAACACGCAGGTATTCATGCAGTCCGGCTGCCGTCTGCGTAATAAACGGCGTCAGATTATTTGGAACGCCCAGGGGCAGTTCTCCAATCCGCGCCGACTCATGCGCGCCCACGGGATTGAAATAACGCAGGGCGATTGACCGGAATCCGAACGCGCTGCCGGTGAAGCGGATGATCTGCTCGGACATCTGCTTGGTGTTGGCGTAGGGAGACCACGCATCCTTAACCGGAGAAGTTTCCCTGACCGGAAGTTCGTCCGGCTGCCCGTAGACGGTACAGGATGAGGAAAGTACCAGATTTTCAACACGGGCATCCCTCATTCCCTGTAAAACGTTGATCAGCGCGTCCAGGTTATTATGGTAATACTTCAGAGGTTCGGTCATCGATTCGCCCACGGCCTTGAAAGCCGCGAAATGGATCACGGCTTTCAGGGTCGGATGCGAGGCGAAAAAGCCGGCTGTTTTTTCGCGGTCGGCAAGGTCAAACTGGTGAAACTCCGGCGCTGCGCCGGTGATTTCCGCGATACGGTCAATGACGAAAGCGCGGGAATTGGAAAGATTGTCAACTACAACTACGGAGAATCCCTGTTGTTGCAGCTCGACAACCGTATGCGAGCCTATGTAGCCGGCGCCGCCGGTTACAAGAATCTTAAAATCCTTCTCCATATCTTACCCGCGTATGCGTTTTTCGTAATTCGTAATTGATTTCTTAACCGCCGGAAAGCGAGGACAGGAAATCGCCGTTGCTTTTCGTCTTGGAAAGCTTTTCGAGCAGCAGTTCCATGCTTTCCGTGGCCGAAAGAGGATTAAGCACCTTGCGCAGAATCCAGATGCGGTTCAAGTCGCCCTGGGGCAGCAGCAGTTCTTCCTTGCGCGTGCCGGACTTGTTGATGTCGATGGCGGGGAAAACGCGTTTGTCCACAAGCTTCCGGTCAAGGTGCAGCTCCATGTTGCCGGTGCCCTTGAACTCCTCGAAAATCACGTCGTCCATGCGGCTGCCGGTATCGATCAGCGATGTGGAGATGATCGTAAGGCTCCCGCCTCCCTCGATGTTGCGCGCCGCGCCGAAAAAGCGCTTCGGCCTTTGCAGGGCGTTGCTGTCCACGCCGCCCGAAAGCACCTTGCCGCTAGGCGGCACGATGGTGTTGTATGCGCGGGCGAGGCGCGTGATGCTGTCGAGCAGGATCACCACGTCGCGTTTGTGTTCGACAAAGCGCTTGGCTTTTTCCAGGACCATTTCGGCGACCTGGACGTGCCGCGCGGCCGGTTCGTCGAAGGTGGAACTGACCACTTCACCCTTTACGGAACGCTTCATGTCGGTGACTTCCTCCGGGCGCTCGTCGATCAGAAGCACCATCAGATCGACATCGGGATGATTCCGCGAAATGGAATTCGCTATGGACTGCAGGAGCATCGTCTTTCCGGTGCGCGGCGGCGAAACGATCAGGCCGCGCTGCCCCTTGCCGATCGGCGCAAGCATGTCCATAACCCGTCCGGAAAGATTGTCGGGCGTAGTCTCAAGCTTCAACTGTTCGGCGG
>Ga0123353_10017536_pt1 | contig 10531 bp, 10 predicted proteins | sample TergutLab28metaG_3_FD_92763 | JGI IMG/M metagenome (GOLD analysis project Ga0123353, IMG submission 92763) | Labiotermes labralis P3 segment gut microbial communities from Petit-Saut dam, French Guiana - Lab288 P3 | ecosystem: Host-associated > Arthropoda: Insects > Digestive system > Gut ... | reverse complement strand
GGATGTTCGACCCGCGCACCGACCCGATCATCAATATCCTGCCCGACAGGTTTTTCATGCACTGCTGCATCATGGTCATAGCCCTGATCGTCCTTTCGGCGGCTGCGTTCTATTACATCGGATACCGGTTGGATAAAAAGGCGGAAAAAGCCTAGTCCCTAGTCCCCCCATGCTTTCTCCTCGTGCCCGGCGGGCCGGGTCATAAGGTCGTATGTGGTTTCGCGCGGATTTCTGCCCTCGTAGCAAATCTCATAACAGCACCGGCATATCGGCATGTCCACATCGTATCTTTGAGCCAGACGGCGCACGATCTCGGCGGCGTGGTAACCCTCGACCGTCCCCACCTCGGCGATGGCGTCTTCCACCGGCCGCCCCTGCCCGATGAGCATACCGGCGCGGCGGTTGCGGCTGTGCATGCTCGTGCAGGTGACGACCAGATCGCCCATGCCCGACAGCCCGCCGAACGTATCCCTTTGGGCCCCCATAGCAAGCCCGAGAGCCCGTATTTCGCGCAGTCCTCGGGTCATCAGGGCGGCCTTTGTGTTGTCGCCCATGCCCATTCCGTCGGCGATCCCGGTCGAAAGGGCGATGACATTCTTGACCGCCCCGCCGAGCTCGGCGCCGATTATGTCGCCGCAGGAATATATCCGCAGATGCTGGGTGGCCAGCGCCTCACGCACGACGACCGCCGCTTCCTCGCTTTCGGACGCAGACACCAGCACGGTGGGAACCTTGCGGGCGACCTCCTCGGCGTGGGACGGGCCGGTGAGCGCCACCACCTTATTTTCGGGGAGCATACGGCGGATTATCTCCGACAGACGCTCGCACCGCTCCTTGTCAAAACCCTTGCTTATGCTGACCACGACGCAGTTTTTGGATATGTGATCAGAAATCAGCGCGGCGGCCGAACCCACGGCGAAAGAGGGAACGGCGATTATGCACAGCCCGGCGTCCCCCGCGCGGGAAACGTCCCCGGTAAACGCCACTGTTTCCGGGATGCGGATTCCGGGCAGCAGGGGATTTTCGCGGGTTTTTTGCAGTGTTTTTATCTCATCGGGAAATGGCGACCACACGCTCACCCGGTGCCCGGCCTGCGCGGCCGACACGGCCATGGCCGTACCCCATCCGCCCGATCCCATGATCATGATTTTTCTCTCGTCGATGTCGGATCATCCTTTTGCGTTTTCTTTCTCTTTCTTGTCGAACGAAAATAATTGAGGCTCGGTTCCGTCGATTATGCGCCGGATGTTTGCCCGGTGGGTATAAACCACGATCCCGCACATCACCGCGGCGATGACCGTGCGCATCAAAAGGTGGTCGGTACGGACAACCCCGGTCGCGTTGAGAATCGGCTCGATGAAAGGGAGAAGAATGGCGATTGAGCACGAGGCGATAGATACGGTGCGGGTGAGCAGCAGGACGATGATAAAAACTACCAGCAAAATCCACGCCGCTTCGGGGAAAAGCATGAACAAAATGCCGCCGGCCGTGGAGACCGCTTTGCCGCCCTTAAACCGGAAAAACACGGGAAACATATGCCCCGTCATGACCGAAATCGCGGCAAGCCCGGCATATATCAGGTATTTCTGCTGGTCGGCCTGACCGGCGGGGGGGATCGAACCGCCGAAAGCCCAGCGGGCAATTGCAATGGCCGCCATCCCTTTGAGGAAGTCCAAAAGGAAAGTAAGAGCCCCGGGAATCGGCCCAATCGTGCGTATAACATTCGTCGCCCCGGCGTTTCCGCTCCCGTATTCGCGGATGTCTTTCTGCGCGAATATTCTGGCGATAATGACTGAAAAACTGACGCTCCCCAGCAGGTATCCGCTGAAAACCACCAGCGCGGATATAACGAAATCCATCAAAAACCACCTTTAAATAATTCATAATTCATAATTCATAATGCATAATGAATTGCCGCTTCACTTGAGCTTTAAGTTTAATCATTTATGTTAAATCAGTGTTAATTTAATGCATCCCCAATTATGAATTATGCATTATGAATTATGCATTTTCTTTATGCGTTCTCTCCCGTATCTTTAGCCGGATGGGGGTTCCCTCCAGGCCGAACGTCTCGCGGATGCGGTTCTCGAGATAGCGCTGGTAGGAAAAGTGGAACAGTTCTTTGTTGTTGACGAAACAGACGAATGTGGGCGGTTTTGTGGACGCCTGGGTCATGTAGTAAATCTTGAGCCGCTTGCCCCTGTCGGAGGGCGGCTGGACACGCGCGGTTGCGTCGGCCAGCAGGTCGTTGATCACGCCGGTTGAGATGCGGGCGGCGTTCTGCTCGGCCACATATTTTATCAGCTCGAACAGCTCGTCTACCCGCTGCCCGGTCTTTGTTGATATAAAGATGAAGGGGACGTACGCCATAAATGAAAAATCGTTCTCCAGCTTTTTGCGGAAGGCCGCCATGGTCTGCCCGTCTTTTTGTATGACGTCCCACTTGTTCACTGCGACAATGCTGGCTTTCCCGGCGTTGTGAACCAGTCCGGCCACCTTGGAATCCTGCTCGGCGAACCCCTCGGCCGCGTCGATCATGATGACGCAGACGTCGGCCCGCTCGATGGCCATCTGCGCCCGTATGACGCTGTACCGCTCGATGTTTTCGGTCACCCTGCTCCTGCGCCTTATCCCGGCGGTGTCGATAAAAATGAACTTGTCCCCGCCCCGCTCGACGAGGGAATCCACCGCGTCGCGGGTCGTCCCGGCGGTTTCGGTCACAATCATCCGCTCCCGCCCTAAAACCCGGTTGACGAGTGATGATTTTCCGGCGTTGGGGCGGCCCACTACCGCCACTTTCAGTATGTCCTCCTCGGCGTCGTCAAATTCCCGCCGGGGGATATGCTCGAACACGGCGTCCAGCAAATCCCCGGTGCCGTGCCCGTGAGCCGCCGACACCGCGATCGGGTCGCCCAGCCCGAGGTTGTAGAACTCGTAAAACTCCGGCGGCGTGCCCCCTATCGTATCGGCTTTATTGACGCATAACACCACCGGACGGCCGCTCTTTTGCAGGATGCGGGCCACCTCAAGGTCGGTGGCGACGGGGCCAGCCGTCAGGTCGGTGACGAAGATAATCACATCCGCCGTGTCGACGGCCAGCATGGCCTGCTCCCGCATCCGGCTGAGGATGATGTCATCCGAATCTGGATCGATGCCGCCGGTGTCGACGAGGGAGAACTTGCGGCCGCACCACTCCCCGTCGCCGTAAATGCGGTCGCGGGTGACCCCCGGCGTATCCTCCACGATAGCCAGGCGCGCCCCGATGATTTTATTGAACAGCGTGGATTTGCCGACGTTCGGCCGCCCCACGATGGCGATAACCGGTTTTGACATGTTTTTTATTCCTTAACAGCGGGTGATTTTTACTAGCTGATCCACATCATTTCAATGCTTGTAATCTTCCATTCGTGAAAAGTCCGTTTAACAACATATTTTCTTCCTTGTCCGGCTAATGAGGCGCAATAAAGGCTTGCTTCTGTAACCAGTTTGTTTTTGGTTAAGCTTTTATCGTGGAAAGTAATTAATAGCCCGTCTTCAAATTCATTCCAGTCGTCATTAATATAGCCCTTTTCTTCCAGCCCGTAATAATCGTCAAGCAGAAGCGTTACGCCCCGGTCGTCACAATATTTCTGCAAGAGTTCAACTAAGTATGTGGTGTCTTTAAGTTTTACGTCTGTTAAATCGGCGGCCAGATACTTACACCGCCACTGAGTGATATTCTGAAACACTAAAAGATAGGCATACTCAGGTTTAGCCGATTCTCCAACCGGCACGGAAAAAGCCAGCACTAATGCCAAAATAGCCAAAACAGCCAAAACGGCCAAAACAATTCTGAATGTTTTCACGATGTATACGCTCCTGTCATTAGATTTGACCTGTACTACCCCATTTGTTTGTCCTCACACAGACAATGCTTTCAGCAAGCTCTCCCCGTCGACCGGCACGACCTCGACCGGCACTCCGAGAGCCTCGGAAACTTCGCCGGCCGACATGCCGTCGAGGAACAAATCCCCCTCGCGGCGAAGCATGACCGACGGGATAAGCAACCGCCCGCGCAAGTCCCGCCCCTTTAGCTGGCTGACCAGATCGCGCCCGGTGACCAGCCCGGCCACCGTGACCTCCGGCCCGAAAAAATCGTTGCGGATGGGATAGACGATCCAGCCGCGATCGGCCCACTTATTATTATGCCACTTTTTTCTCGCCCCGTCAAGCAGTGATTCGATAAAATTACCGGCCGAAGCCCCCGTCGCGATGCTTGCCCGGCGTATTTTGCCGCCGCCGTCAACATTATCTAGGGCGCGCAAAAATTCTTCCCGCAGAGAGGCGATTAATCCCACGCCGTTTTCCAGCTGGGGATAGCCCTCGTAAAAATCCTCGCCGGGCAGCTCCCGCCCGCAGGCGAGATAAAACTCGTCGGCCGCCCATACCAGACGCGACCCGCAGTGACTATAAGCGGCTTTCTGCCACATCTCAACCGCGCCGACGACCTGTCCGGCCTCCTCGCCGGTGAAGCCTCTGAGATTACATAATCCATCGCGGTGAGCGGTCAGACCCACCGGGACGACCGCGATGCTTTGGACGGCTGAATCATGTTTTACCGAAAGGGCGACCAAATCGTGAAGCGACCGCTCGAGCTCGCCCCCGTCGTTGATGCCGGGGCAGAGCACCAGCTGGCAGTTGAGCTTTATCCCGGCCTCGGCCAGCTTTGGCAAGAATTTCAGAACCTCGCCGGCGCTTTTGTTGGCCATCATCTTGACCCGCAGCTCGGGGTTGGTGGTGTGAACCGAGATATTCACCGGGCTGATTTTCATCTGTATGATCCGGTCGATCTCCCGCTCGGTGAGATTGGTTAGGGTGACATAATTTCCGAACAGAAATGACAGCCGCTCGTCGTCGTCTTTAAAGTAAAGGCTCTCCCGCAGTCCCTTGGGCATCTGGTCGATGAAGCAAAAGACGCACTTATTTTTGCAGGAGCGCTTTTTGTCCATCAGATATGTGTCAAATCCCAGCCCGAGAGCCTCGTATTCGCCCTTTTGTATCGCGAATTCCCGCGTGCCGAGTTCTAATAAAACCTCCCGCTCAGCCTCGAAAAAACGATAATCCAAAATGTCGCGGATCTCGTTTTTATTGATGCTGATAAGCGTTTCGCCGGGGGTTATACCCTGCTTTTCGGCGGGCGACCCCGGCTCTACCGAAGCGATTTTCACAGACATCACAAAGCCCCCAATCGTACAAAAACAGGAGGCAAAGAGAAATTATGTCTCCTGCCTCTCTTGCTTCTTGATTGCCCTTACTTTTCGTCCATCTTAACGATTTCTCTGTTCTTGTAATACCCGCAGCTGCCGCATACGCGGTGAAGCCGCTTGAGTTCGCCGCAATGGTCGCACTTTACAAGGGCGGGAGCCTTCAGCTTCCAGACGCTGGAACGCCTTTTATCTCTCCTGGAATTTGATGTTTTTGTCTTGGGAACCGCCATTAGTATACCCTCCCCCGTTTTGGAAATTCATCATGCATAATTCATAATGCATATATAGCGCGTAGTTGACAAAATTTCAGACCGCTCAGAGTATTATAAAGAATTAACGCGGGTTTGTCAATCTTTTTTTACAGCAACTCGTCCCGGCCCTGAACCGAATAGCCCGAAGTGCGTGGCGTGAGGAAGTATTCGCTGAATATATCGCGGGCCACGAAAGCGATGTTGCTTCCCAGCGCGCCCTTTTCGGCGATAATGGCCAGGGCGATCTCGGGCTGCTCGTAGGGCGCGAACCCGATGAACACCGCGTTGGACGACCGCTTCTTGATGTCGGTATCAACCGAACCTGTTTTGCCGGCCACCTTGATGCCGGTCGCGCTGGTAAATGGCACGAAAGTTCCCGCTGCCGTACCACCGGTGCGGTCGTCCCCCCCCGTAACGCCCAGCATCCCGGCCTTAACCGCGTTGATGACCGAGCGGTCGGCCTCGATGCGGTTGAGTATCTTGGGGCTTTCGCTGGTGTCGGGCAGATATGTCTCGCTCATATCGAAGGATTTGATGGTTTTGATGGCGCGCGCCTCGTATCTTGTGCCGCCGTTGGCTATCGTCGAGGTATAAACCGCCATTTGCATCATGGTGAAGCGGTTGTCGCTCTGGCCGATGGCGGCGGTGTATGTATCGTTCTCGTACCAGTTTTCGGATCGTGAGTCGCGGTCGTCGCGCCCGGCAAGCACCCCCTTGATTTCGCCCAGCCCCACGCCGGTTCTGACGCCGAACCCCATCTGGCGGCAGTAATCGTTCATCCGGGTGATGCCGATGCGGGACGACACGGTGTAGAAAAATATGTTGCAGGATTCGGCGATGGCCTGGGTCACGTTCATCGAACCGTGCCGGTGCATACAATAGAGGGCCTGCTTTTCGTTTCTGTTTGACGGCAAAAACGCGCCTACATTTCTTTCTATGCTAGTCGGTACGCCGCTGTTGGGTGAGCAGTCAAAACGGGTGTCGACCGAAATGCCGTCGGGGTTGCCCAGAAATCCTTCCTGCAGACCGGCCAGCGCAATGGCGGGTTTGAAAGTCGAGCCGGGGGCGTAGGCCGCCTGAAACGCCCGGTTGTATAAGGGATTAGCTTTGCTCATCGGGCTGTCTTTCTCGGTCAGTTTTTCGTAATCCTCATAGTACCGGTTGAGATCGAAAGAGGGATATGTCACGGCGGCCAGCACCTCGAAAGTGCGGCAGTTCATGACCACGGCGGCCCCCGAATCGCAGTCGCCGCCGGTGAAGGTGCCGGTCTTGTCGGGGTCGGGGTGGGGAATGGCGACGCCCGACGCGGCGATTGACCGGATCGAGCTTTCGAGGGCTTTCAGGGTGGATTTCTGCAGCTCGGAGTCTATTGTTAGCACGACGGTCTTGCCCGGCTGAGGCTCCTGCGTGATGATCTCCTCGATGATGGCGCCGTCCTTGTCGCGGAGAACCTTCTTCTTGCCGTCGATACCGCGCAGATCGTCCTCGTAAGCCTTTTCGATGCCGAATTTGCCCACGATGTCGACCATCTTGTAGCCCTTTTTCTTCAGTTCCTGATAATCTTCGGCGTAGATGGGGCCGGTGATGCCGATGAGATGCGGGGCGATGGTTCCGTCGGTATACTCCCGGATGGGCACGACCTGCACCTCGACCCCCCGGAGCACGACGTTGTTCTCGATAATTTCCTGCACCGACGCCAGCGAAATGTCTCTGGCGAAGGTGTAAGGATTGGCGCGGGAAAATTGCAGCTGATCCATGTTGAGGCGCACGCCCATCAGCTTTCTGGATATGCCGGGATCCATAATCTCGCTGACGTCGTACTGTTCGAGCATGGTGTCGAGGCAGTTTTGGGCGGTGGCGTAGTCCTGCAGGGAGAGGGTCTGCTTCATCTGCTTGATCTGGGATTTGAGCTCCTTGTCCTCGTCGGAACCCGGCTCGGCCGCCTCAAACGCCGCCACCCCCGATTCGGCGATGAGTATGGGGCAGTAATCCTCCCACTCCTCGCCGTTTTTCTCGAGTATCTTGATAAGCTGCCAGACTTCCTCGTTGAGTTTGCTCCAGTCGACCTTGTTGTCCTCGGTTCTGTACAGCTCGGCGTACTCAAACACGATGTCGTATCCCATTCGGTTGACCGCGATGGGGCGGCCGTAACGGTCGACAATCTCCCCCCGGTTGGCGGGGATGGTGATGGTGGGGGCGGCGCGGGAAATGGCGGCGGTGCGGTAAGATTCGCCCTCCTGTATCTGCAGCTGCATCAATTTTATGATATAGAACGCGATGATAACCAGCACGACGCTTATCAAAATTAAGAATCGCCTGAAATATGAAGGATTTTTTCTTTCCATAATACTCCTAAATCCTAGTTGAAACGGCGCGGTTGAAATAGTAGAATATCGGCATGAGCAGGGCGGTGTACAGCATCTGGGGGAGCATGATGGCGTACAGGAAAACCCCCGAGCTGGTGCCCCAAATGGCATAGAAGAAGAACCACTGGCACAGCCCGATTATCAAAAGCCCGCCCGCCCCCTGAAGCATGGCTGTCAGCAGGTTGGCGCGCATCAGGCGGACGACCAGAAGCCCCCCCGCGTAGCATATCGCCATGCACAGTATGCCATAAAAACCAAACACGCTGACCGAACCCAAGTCCATCAGCAGCCCGGCGGCAAGACCGAACCACATCCCGGCGCTTTCCCCCTCGAATATCGCGATGGATATGGCCGCCACGATGAGCGGCAGGGGCTGCACCCCCAGAAAGGAGGGCAGCAGGTTGGGCGTGTATTGCATTATGTAAAGCAAGAAAAGCTCAAGCGAATAGGCAAGCCATTTTACCCTTGCCCCGGACAGAAAACGCACAGCATCACCTGAATTTTTAATTCATAGTTCAAAATTCAAAATTCAAAATTCATAATGCATAATTATTTATAAGGAAAGTTAATATCTCATTCAATTCTGCATTATGAATTATGAATTATGCATTAGTCTAAGTCTGTCGGGCTGGTCTGGATATGCGGCGTGAGGTCGTTGAGTTCGCCGTTGACGACGCTGCCCTGCCCCTCGAAATAAGTTATGACAAAAACATCAATACAGCTCTTGACGTCGGCCGCCGGCCGTATGATGGCAAAGAGCGATATGTCCTGCGCCTCGGCTTTGATTTCCGAAACCTCTCCGATGATCAGGTTTTTGGGGTATATCCCGCCCAGCCCGGTCGTGACGGCCAGATCGCCCGCCGTGACGTCGCAGTCGCGCGACAGGCCGCGGAGCTTGGTCAGGTTTTTTATCGCCAGATCCTGATCGCCGCTGAGTATGCCCGAATCGCGGGTGCGGCGGCCCATCGCCCCCAGATTTGTGGAGGGGCTGAGTATCGTGGTAACCCGGCTGCCCTCGTATCCCACCTTGGAGATATATCCCACAAGCCCATCGATGGTAATCACCGGGTCGAGGTACTTCACCCCGTGCTTTCTCCCCTTGTCGATGAGAAATGAGCCGTAGGGGTCGGTGGCGTCGCGGGATATGACGGTGGCGCCCACCGTTTCAAAGGGCGGCAGACTTTCTTTCATATTGAGGAGGCTGCGCAGCTGCTCGTTCTCGTACTTGACCTCCTCGTAATCCACCATCTGGGCGGTCAGCTCGCGCACTTTCTGGGTCAGCAGATCGTTCTCGGCGCGGATGACGTCGGCGTCGGTCATGGCGTCGCCGATGCTGTCTATCCCGCCGGACAAGATCGCCGCCAGCTTTTGTATGGGCGACGTGACGAACCCGGTTATCTCGCTGAATATGTTCTGTCTGGTGGGGTCGGCGGCCGATAATATCATGACAAGAATCAGGACGCCCGCCACGACCCCCATTGCCCGGATTGTTTTTGATTTCAGGATTTCACGCATATTCGCACCTCACAATGCCTCGCAGCGGGGTATTGCACTGCAATCGGCCGGGTTCAACTCATCCAAGTAAATTCATGCTCTGTAATCGTCCACTCTCCTGCTTCTTTTTCTACGGTGCAAGTAAACCCTGAGGACGCAAGGGCAGGGGCGAGCATCTGTGTCACATCGGTTTTTAATTTGGTTTCGGTAAGCTCAACATCTTCAAAAATGACCAAATAACCCTTTTTGAATTCGAATGAGTTATAGTTTCCCTTCTTGATATTCCATACAATTGAAATATTGCGTTCTTTCGCATAATCATTGATCAGTTTTTTAATATGCGACGGGTGTTCATATATTACATCGGTCAAATTTACCCCTATGTCTATTTCATCGTTCACAACACCCACTGTCATACTTTTGAAAACTTCCAAATATGCATATGCCTGACTGTCCGGTTCGATATTATTGTCAGATGAACAGGAACCGCAGAATAAAAGCAGTGCAGCCATTATAACTGCAATAACAAAACCTCGTGCTTTATATTTATGGATCATTACAACACCTCCGAAAATATAAATTCGTTAATCTATCTAAGCGAATTCCAGTAAGAGCTGGGCATGGTGATGTCGAGGCGCTTGCCCGCGCCGTCGACAACGCAGTCCAGCGGGCGTTCGGCGATGTGCACCGGCATTCCTGTTTCCAGCCCGACCAGCTTGTCAAACCCACGGAGCAGCGCGCCGCCGCCGGTCAACATAATGCCGTGGTCGATGATGTCGGCCGACAGCTCGGGCGGGGTTTTCTCCAGCGTGCTCTTGATGGCGTCGATGATGGAAACCAGCGGGTCGGCCAGCGCCTCGCGAACCTCGGCCGCCGAAATGACGATATTCTTGGGCAGTCCGTCCACCAGATTGCGCCCCTTGACCGAGACGCTCTCCTCGTTTTCGTAGGGGAAAGCCGAGCCGATGCCCAGCTTGATGTCCTCGGCCGACCGCTCGCCGATCAGCAGATTGTACTTCTTCTTGACATAAGACACGATGGCCTCGTCGAATTTGTCGCCCGCCACCCGCACCGACACCGATGTTACAATATCGCCCAGCGAGATGACCGCCACCTCCGACGTGCCGCCGCCGATGTCGACCACCATCGAGCCTGTGGCCTCGCCCACCGGAAG
>Ga0123353_10017534_pt1 | contig 10531 bp, 8 predicted proteins | sample TergutLab28metaG_3_FD_92763 | JGI IMG/M metagenome (GOLD analysis project Ga0123353, IMG submission 92763) | Labiotermes labralis P3 segment gut microbial communities from Petit-Saut dam, French Guiana - Lab288 P3 | ecosystem: Host-associated > Arthropoda: Insects > Digestive system > Gut ... | reverse complement strand
GAGATGATCGCCCCGCCGTATTTCAAGATCGCGCCGACGCGCGGCGATTACATCATCCTTGACACATACGCGCAGGACGCTATAGGCCATATCGTTTTCATGGAGCCGGAAAAGCGCGGCAAAGGGGCGACGCTGGTCCCTACCGTCGACGGGAACGTGATGCTCGGGCCATCGGAAGAAGAGCCGGGTGATGAAACCTTATTCGCGACCACAGCTTCCGGCCTCAGGTTCGTGATGGATTCCTCCAAAGCGGCTGTCCCTTCCCTGCCTTTTGAACATACGATAAGATCGTTTGCAGCGGCAAGGCCGAACATTTTTTGGACGGAAGAAGACCCCTTGGGAAACCTTCGCCTTTCCTCGCGAAGCATAAATGATTTTATGATCGGCTCGCCCGAAGGCCATCCGCTTTTTATCAACGTCCCGGGCGTCAAGACGCCGGGGCTTACCTGCGCCGATGAAATAGGGAAATTTGTGGCGGGGATGTTAGCTGAACGCCTCGGCCCCGTTCCGCTGAACATGGAATACGACGCCCGCCGCAGGGCGTCGGCCCGGTTTTCAAGGATGAGCCGGGCGGAGCGCCTTACGCTTTCTTCCGGCCAAAGGATCGTCTGCCGCTGCCGTGAAGTCACCGAAGATGAAATCAGAAACGCCATAAGGCGAACGCCCGGCGCAAGGACGGTCGACGCAGTAAAAAGGAGAACAGGCACATGCATGGGACGTTGCCAGGGAAGTTTCTGCACACAGCGTATTATCGAGATACTTGCCGAGGAGCTTGGTAAAAGCGTGAGCGATATCCGCAAGGAAGGCAAGGGTTCGTATCTTATCCGCGAAAGCAGTGACGGAGGCCGGGCGTGAAGAAGGACTACCGGCTTATAATCATAGGCGCCGGCCCGGCCGGATTGTCCGCAGCGCTCGGGGCCGCGCACGGAGCCGCGCTCGGAGCAGGCGGGATAAACGATATTCTGGTGATCGACAGAAACCCGGACCCGGGAGGGCTTCTGCGGCAATGCATACATACCGGCTTTGGACAAAGGCGTTTCGGAGAAGCCCTCACGGGCCCGGAATACGCCGGGCGGCTGATCTCATTAGTTAATGCCGCCGGCATCGATATCATGACAGACGTGTCGGTAATAAATATCTCGAGCGACAGAACCGTGACGATCGCCGGGGAAGACGGCGTGAACAGGCTCCACGCCGATGCGCTGATACTCGCGTCCGGCTGCCGCGAACGCGCTATAGGCTCACTTCCTGTCAGCGGGACAAGGCCCGCCGGGGTTTTTTCAGCCGGCAGCGTACAAAAGATGATCAATATAGGCGGCTATAGCGTAGGAACGCGGGCGGTCATACTCGGCTCTGGCGACGTCGGCCTGATCGTAGCGAGAAGGCTCACGCTTGTTGGGTGCGAAGTCCTTCAGGTAGTCGAAAAGGAAGGGGTTTGCGGAGGGTTCATCCGCAACAAGCAGCAATGCCTTGACGCATTCGGCATACCCCTCATTACCGGGCATACCGTGACAAATCTGTACGGCGAGGAGAGGATCACGGGCGTAAGGGTCAGCCCCGTCCGCGAAAACGGCTACGCGGATGAAACGCTTGCTTACGATCTGGAATGCGACGTCCTGATCACCTCGCTCGGGCTGATACCCGAGACTGATCTTATCCGAGATCTTGACGCGTCAAACCTGCCCTGGCTCTTTGTCTGCGGCAACGCGAGAAAGGTACAACGCTTCGCGGACGACGTCGCCGACGATGGAAGGCTTGCCGGCACGTATGCGGCGGAATATCTAAAGGTCGTCTAAAAACGCTTCTTCATCTAAAAATCCATCCCCGCTATAGACACGACAGCCTATCAAAAGTACCGTCCCCGTGATAGATAGACACGACAGCCTATCAAAAGTACCGTCCCCGTGATAGCAATCAAAAGTACCGTCCCCGTGATAGAAAATGGATCAGCGTACTTTGCCGGGGTTTTCCAGAGTATAGCCTCCCAGCTCATTCAGCCTGTTTTTGAACGCGGGACTCTTGAGGGTGCAAAGCAGCCTCTCAACCTTTTCGGACCCGAATTCCGACTCGGCGACGAGAAAATCATACTGCTCCTCGCAGATCGGGATAAAGTCAAGATCGTACATTCCGGCGGCGGACAGGATGCCCAGCCCCGCGTCCGCGCTGCCAGCCCCGACAAGCGCCGCAACCGCCGTATGCGTGTATTCTTCATTGTTGTAGCCGTAAATGGAGTCTTTGTCTATCCCGCCCTTGGCGCACAGATAATCGCAGAGTATCCTGGTGCCTGAGCCTTTTTGCCGATTTACATATTTCAGCTCTCCGCCCTGCAGGTCCGCAAGTGTTTTTATCCCTTTCGGGTTTCCTTTTTGAACCATGAGCCCTTGTATCCTCTTTACGCATTCGACAAGAACCACGCCCCCCTTCGGGAAATGTTCTTTTACAAACGTCACGTTGTAGCTTCCTGTCTTTTCGTCCAACAGATGGATCCCGCAGACATGAGCAGCTTTTCTCTTCAGAGCCATGATCCCGCCCATGCTTCCTACATGAGAAGAGCTCACAAAGCTGTCTTTGTACTCCCTTCGCATCAGCTCGGACAGCTCGTCGATCAGAGGGTCGTGGCTGCCGATAATCACAAGCGACCGCTTGATCTCGGACAGCGGCCGCAGTAGCCGGACGCATATCTCCTCGTCGGCCTGAAAGCCTTCGGCGTCCTGCGGAACCTCCAGAATCCCATCGGCCTTCATAAATGAGCTGACTGAGCCCGCGCCCCTGTTGAGCGGCGTCGCGATAAACCCGCCATCCACATACCCGAGGCTGACGCGCACGAACTCGCGGTATTTGAGGGTGGACACAACGGGACGCGAGAGCCGCGCCGAGGCCGTCTCCGAATCATCCGGCGCCGCGCCGGTGAGGTAGGCTATTACGGGCTGCAATACTTGCTCTATCACGATCATCCCCGAAACAGGATAGCCGGGGACGCCTAAAACGGGTTTTGGCCCGCAATGGCCAAGGATCGCGGGCTTGCCGGGCTTGATGGCGATCCCGTGGCAAACGATGTTGCCGACTTCCGCTATGGCCTGAGCCGCGAAATCCTCCCTTCCGGCAGAGGATCCGGCGCAAAGTATTACAGCGTCGCACTCGGCAAGGGCTTCTTGCAGCGCTGAGGTTATCAAAGCAGGATCGTCTCCCACTATGGGATATACGGCAGCCTTCGCCCCGACCCGGTTCAGCATAGCGGAAAAAATCGTCGAATTGAACTCGATGATCTCGCCCTCGCCCGGGTCGCTGACCGGCTCTATGATCTCATCACCCGTCGGTATAATACCGACCTTAGGCAGGCGCGTAACCGGGACTTCCATGACGCCGCACGCCATCATAGATCCCATGGCTGCCGGCCCTATCTTTGTGAAGGATGTCAAAAGCATATCGCCGGCGCAGATGTCTTCGCCTATCTGCCGAATGTTGCGCCAGGGCGGCGACGAAGCGTACAGAATCACATTCCTGCCTTCGCTCACCACGTCCTCGACCATGACCACAGTGTCGCAGTTTTCGGGCAAAGGGTCGCCGGTATCTACCCAATGATAGTCTTCCGGGCCAAGCATGACCGGCGTGGTCTCCCCTGCGCCGAAGGTAAGAGGCGCGGAAAGAGCTATGCCGTCCATAGCGCAGGCGTGATAATGCGGGGAGCAGATGTGCGCGTAAACGGGCGCCGAAGTAATGCGGCCCAGCGCTTCATCTACCGGCACAGTCTCCGAGTCGGGCCCCATCCCGTTATCGCAAAGGGCTTTAAGATAAGCAGAAAGCGCTTCTTCAAGCGGTTTATTCGTGAGATATGAAAAAGCCATACCGATTTCCCTCCGTTATTCCCGGCAATTGAAAAGATTTATGGTAACAGGGGCATCGCCATGAAAACCTTCACAGTCCCTTGGTATCTCAATATAGCCCCCCGCATCCGCCAAAAGCGTGATCAGGCCCGACTTCCCGCGTATAGGGATGGCCGAAATGCCTTTCTCTCCCCCCTCAAGCCTGACCGCGACATATTCGGCCCTGCCGTGGTTTGACGGTATCGCCGCGCTTAGCTCCGCCTCGAGCGTACGCCGCCCGGGCGCCGCCCCCTGCATGGAGCAAATGAGAGGGTAGATGAATATTTCAAATACAAAGTAAGCCGCCACAGGATGCCCCGGCAAACCAAAGACCGGTTTCCCATCGATCTCCCCGATAATAGTGGGCTTGCCAGGCTTCATCGCAATACCGTGGATATAGGACTCTCCGAGCCTGTTCACGACATCCAGCGTGATATCGCGCTCCCCTGCAGAGCTGCCGCCGGAAACCAGTATCAAATCGCAGGAGACGGCCTCTTTAATAATCGAGGCCAGCGCGTCCTCATTGTCGGGCGTGATCCCGAATATCCAAGCGTCAGCGCCTGCGGCTTCCGCAGCCGCCGCGAGCATGCCCGAGTTGACGTCGCGAACCTGGCCGCCGTCCGGTGTCTCGTCAAACGGCACCAGCTCGTCGCCTGTGGATATGATCGCGACGGAAGGCTTTTTACAGACGCGCAAAGCGGCCCTGCCAAGAGCTGCCAGAGCGCCGATATCATGCGGCACTATCCGGTGACCCGCCTTATACAAACGCTTGCCCGCCGCAACGTCATCGCCTCTGTAGACGATGTTCTCGCCCGGCGCGCACGGCCTCAGTATCCCGATAGCGCCGTCGCCGTAATCCTCCGAGTATTCGACCATCGCTACGGAATCCGCCCCCTCCGGCACATGGCCGCCGGTCGGGACATAAACGCACTCGCCGCCCGACAATTTCACCGGCGCTGCCTTGCCCATCTCAACCTCGCCCGCGCTTTTCAGCAGGGCCGGGAGGTTGTCCGAGCACCCGAAAGTGTCGGCGGCCTTAAGAGCCCAGCCGTCCATGCTTGAGCGGTCAAAACCCGGAACATTCTCGTCCGAGACGACGTCCTCATACAGGACCCTGCCGCATGAGCTGAGTAACGGAACCACCTCGTCCCGTGTCCTCACCCGGCCGAACCGGGTCTCTATTTCCACTTTAGTCGCTTCCGGTGTTTTTACATTAAGCATGGTTTATGATAGCACTTTTTTTTATACGTCGGCTACAACCTCCAATGATTTAAAAAGGCACGGGCTATGATAGCGCCTTTTTTCGCACACATCGGCTACAACCGCCAATGATTTAAAAAAGCGCGAGCTTCTTCGCTTTGGGGTTCGTTAAGCACCCGGCGGGCTTCCCCCTGTTCCGCGATCTTCCCGTTATGCAAAAAAACCACTTCGTCCGAAAGGCGCATGGCCTGCGCGGGCGAATGTGTCGCGAAAACGACTGTGCATTCATTCTCTTCGCAATACTTCAGCAACAGGTTTTCAATCAAATCGATCCCCGCCAGATCCGTCGCCGCGGTGGGCTCGTCCAAAATCAATAGTTTCCTGCTAAACGATATGATCCTCGCGAACGCGATCCTCTGCGTTTCGCCCCCTGAAAGCCTTGAAGCGTCAGCGTCTGCCAAAGCGCCCATCCCTACAGCGTCTACGGCGGCTTTTGCCATTCCCGCGCGCTGCGGGCAATCGTCTATAGCCATCATGACATTCTTTAATACCGAAAAAGAAAACCCATAGGATTTCTGAGGCATAAACCCCATAGCTTTTTTTCCGTTTACGTCGGAACGTACCGTGCCTTCCGTCGGCAGGACGATTCCCGCCATTATTCTCATCAAGGTGCTTTTGCCGGATCCGTTCGCGCCCAAAACGGCATATTTTTTATTCCGCTCAAAACTCAGCGCGTCAACGTCCAAGACCAGGCGGCCGGAGTAATACTTTTTTATTCCCGAAAGCCGTATCATGCCTCCTGCTCCTTCGAGAAAAAATGCGCCGCGCCGTTTACCGCGAAGGCGATTAAAAGAAGTACTATGCCGAGCGCGATCGCCACATGAAAACGGCCCATATTCGTGACCATCATGATCGTCGTCGTCATGACCCGTGTTTTGAATTGTATATTGCCGCCAACGATCTGTACCGCGCCGACTTCGGAAACAGCGCGTCCGAAGCCGGTAAGCAGTACGACAACCATTTGTTTTCTGCATTCAAAAAATGTATAGAAAAGGCTCATGGCGGATGATATGCCGATACCTTTGAGCGAGTCCGAAACCAGCCTGAAACGCGCGCCCGCGATGTTGGCGGTATGCCCGGCAATGATCGGGGTAATCAAAAGTACCTGAGCCGTTACCATAGCCGTTACGGAATAAAGCAGCTGAAACTGCCCCAGCGGCCCGCTGTTTGACAGAAGCAGGAATACGATAAGGCCCGCCACGACCGGAGGCATGCTCATCATGGTCGTGGTGATCCGCATGATAATGCCTCGTCCGGGGAACTTCACGCATCCCAAAACGACGCCCAAAGGTATACCGATGCATGAAGATATCAAAGTGGAAAGGAAGGACATTTGCAGAGTCAGCCAAATAATTTGCCTGAGCTCGCCGTTTGGCCCGAACAGAAGCCCTATTACCTCTTTAATTGTCTCCATACTTTATTTCGCTATTTGCCTCTCGGTCACGAGGTGAAAAACAGTTGCTCCCCATACTCGGCAACGCCGAAATCGTCAATCAAGGCCAGCGCTTTTTGCGAAGTCATCCATTCAATAAAAGCTTCCGAGCCTTCGATGTTCGTATTATCCCAGCGCTCCGGCGAAATAGCAATAATCGAGTAGTTGTTTTTCATCTCATCCGATTTTTCCAATAGTATAACCATTGTGTCACGCTGTTCATGCGCGAGATATGTGGCTTTGTCGGTCAGTATGTACGCGCCTGTCTCGCTGGCGATATTAAGCGACGCCCCCATACCCTGTCCTGTGCTCATATACCACGCCTGCCCTTCGGGGTCGATATCCGCTATCCCCCAAATCTTTTTCTCCGCGTTGTGCGTTCCCGAGTCGTCCCCGCGTGATACGAAAAGCGCGTCCGGGTTCTCCGCGATTTTTACGAACGCCTCAGACGCGTCGGCGCATTCCCCGACGCCCGCCGGATCGTCCGCCGGCCCGACGATCACATAGAAGTTATACATGAAAGTAACTCTTTCCTCGCCGAACCCTTCTTCGATGAACTCTTTTTCGGCAGCCGGTGAGTGTACAAGCAGGCAATCGGCGTCGCCCGTTCGGCCTTTTTCTATCGCCGCCCCGGAACCCGCTGAGGTGATTTCCAATTTATATCCGGTATCCTTTTCAAACTCCGGCTGCAAATACGACAGCAACCCGGAATCGTTCACCGAGGTGGTCGTTGATAGTCGGATCACAGGATTGTCCGGCGTCGGGGCGGGCGCGGGTTCGGGCGCAGGCTCGGGCGCCGAGGCCGGTGCTTCCTGCGCGGGCGCCTCAGGCGCCGGGCTTGCCGGCTGCGCGCACCCTGTAACCATGGCAAGGCACAGTATTGCCGCTACTATAATCAGCATTGTTTTCTTCATTTCGTCTCCATTCATTTCGTTGTTCCAAAAAAATACGCCCCTCCTCAAAGTCAGATATCGCTTTGCTACGCGATATGATTTCGAAGAAGAGGCTCGTCCACCTGCTTCCGCTGAAGGTAGTATTATTCAATTGATCCGGGCCGCATCGCTTTTCGTCGAAGTCGTGTACAGCGCTCTCCGGGGGTAAACTACAAACCCGTATGCATTTTATGGGTCAATCATAGTTTTGTCAAGCCGCTATACGGCCGCCCCGTTATAAACTGCCCCGTTTTAAACTCATAACAAAACGTTTCGCAACTCTTTTCGCGCCTCTGTGAATCCCGGTTCTTTGTATCTGAGTTGTCTTCCGATTCTTGCGGCGATCTGTCTCGCGACCTTATCGAGCAGTTCCTCGTTTTTTATCTGCTCCTTTGTCACAGGGATCTCATATATGCCGCAAAGGTTCAGATCGCTTTGCCGAATTGCATCTCTGGCTATTCTTTCAGGGCCGGTATGTTCTAAATCGCTGTTGTACTCTGCCACAACCCCTGCTTTTCGCCAAAGAAGATCGCCCCGATAAAAGCTTCTACCTGAAAACCGCTTCACGCCTTTCCCCGGATAGATACGACCGTTCAGCTCTGGGGTCGGGAGTCCATAGCCACCATACCTATACGGTAAAGTCAGGAGAATGAACAAGATCGTCTCCATGGGCGAAGCGGAGTCTTCTGCAATATATCGCAAGGCCTTTATAGCCTGTTTGTGTCCCTGCCATCCCCCCATCCGAGCGACAAAAGCTTTTAGCTTAGTTTTATTTGTAAGTTGCGGGAGATTGTATATGGACTGATCAGAAGCGCTATATTCATTGCTACCCGCAGCTTCAACGAGTCCAGAGCTTGCCTTTCCTTTTACCCGTTGCTTAAAAGCACTGTGATCCTTGCTTGCGGTAGCGCCGGGCTCTGCGCCTGCGATAGCGCCGTGATCTGCACCTGCGGTCGCTTTGCTCGACAGCGAATAAGATCCGCATAGCTCGATCCCCAGCGCAATGAGCCTGGCAAGCGGATACGCATCGGCCAATTGGAAGAAGCAAAACTCCGGCGAACTCACATAAAGACCGCCGCCCGCATCGACGAAAGCGCCGTCAGGCACTGGCTTGGAGCAAACGTGAGGCACTGCGGCTTTAGAAGGCCGCCTGAAGCTTCGTTCGCCCACCATGATATCCAAAGGGAGCGCCAGTCCCCAGGTTTCTCCGTGGCGCAACGTATATGACTCCGGAGATTCGCATGGTGGCCTCTTCCGGGATCGACTATATTTATTTCCTGACCGAGACCTGCGGTGCAGGCGCCAGAACTCCAACGCTGATTCGTGTGTTATAAATACATCCATTCTGCGACCATGCTCTCCATTCATCAATTATGCAAATACTTCATTGATTCTATTCTGCGCCCTGCGATCCTGCGCCCTGCGCCCTGCGATTCTGCGCCCTGCGCCCTGCGATTCTGAGTCTACTCAATCAATTCTGAGATTATATCATCTTTTTCAGCACAGATTAACGGTAATGTACGTTATTTACCGATTATTTCGTAAATTTGTTGCGTTATTACCTTGAAAATCGTACATTGTCGTCATTTTGTGCTATACAGGAGACTTGGCGACAAATGTCGTGACCCGTTGGAGCCCGTCGAGACCCGTTGGGTTCCGTTTTGCATTTACGCGTTGAAGAGAGTGTGCGTGAGTGAGTGAGCGAGTGAGTGAGTGAGTGAGTGAGTGAGTGAGTGTGAGTGCGTGAGTGAGTGCGTGAGTGAGCGAGTGAGTGAGTGAGTGAGCGCGTGAGTGAGCGAGTGAAATATGTCACCCGCCGGAGATCTGCGGCCAGCAAGATCCCGGTCGCCGCACGTTATCACGTGAGTGGAAAAATATCACCAGGGTGGAAATATGTCACCCGCCGGAGATCTGCGGCCAGCAAGATCCCGGTCGCCGCACGTTATCACGTGAGTGGAAAAATATCACCAGGGTGGGAAAATGTCACCCGCCGGAAATCTGCGGCAGGACCCAAAGACGGTCCCCATCGCTGAGTTGCGCGTTTTCCCGCAAATCCAGCCCGCGCCCGTTGCGCAGGAACATAAGCATTTCCAAGGGGAGGGGGGCGCCCACCTCCTCCTGCAGACAGCTTAAAAACTCGTTCGTACTGCCCTCGACGAGCGAAAACTCCATCTCCCGGGACGCCTCGCATATCCCGGCGATCGGAAACATTTTCACATATACTTTCATTTGATCAGCAGCTCTATCCCCAGCGGAAACATTTTCACATATACTTTCATTGTATCTGCTGTATCACCGGATCAGCGGCGCAAGCCCCAGACGTTCTATCCCTTTCGCCGTCGGGCGCCCCTCGGCGTCCCAATCCCTGAGCGCGTAATATTCATCCAGCATTACGTCGTACATTTCCTTCGTAAGCACGCTGCCTTTTGCCATACCCGACGGCAGCGGCTCGGTCATGGTGCGCTCGGGCAGGTAGTCGTCCTCCCGGGTGACGCCCTCTCTTGCGTAGATCAAGCGTTCAAGCCCGTATACCCTTTCCCCGATCTCCATGAGCTCAGGCGTGAAATCCACGCCCGTCACGTATTCCAGGATCTTGCCATGGGGATCGTCGCTGAAGCCCATGCCGGAACGCACGACGGTGCAAACACCCAGCGAATCCACATATGCCCGCGTATCCTGTATGTCTTTCACCATCTTGCCTTTCCCTTTAAGGGCGAAGCGGTCGAATTTTCCGCTGGTCAGCTCGTCGCGTATGGTCCAGCCGCCCACATTGTGGCAAGCGCCGCGCGCGGATGTGCCGTACGCGAGCCCCATGCCGTAAAAGCCGCGCGGCTCATACGCCGCGTAGGCCATGCCCTTCACATGCATGAGATACTTCCCCCATTCGGGATGTTCGCGGGCGATCTCATACATCGATTTGGCCAGAAGGTCACCGATCCCTTCACGGTTCGCTATTTTGTGAAGAATGGCGACGACGGTTTCCCCGTTACCCCAGGAAAGATCCAGACCGTCCGTTTCTTCGCTTTTCAGCAACCCGCGCTGAT